>Ga0256405_10005469_pt1 | contig 21878 bp, 16 predicted proteins | sample RumenRJG_02DNA_FD_189096 | JGI IMG/M metagenome (GOLD analysis project Ga0256405, IMG submission 189096) | Bovine rumen microbial communities from Lethbridge, Alberta, Canada - RJG_02 | ecosystem: Host-associated > Mammals > Digestive system > Stomach > Rumen | place: Canada: Alberta... | reverse complement strand
TACCAGGGAAGTCCCCTTTTACAGTGATACCCATACTTCTTGCTGTACCGGCAACCAACTTCATAGCCGACTCCACAGTGAAGCAGTTCAAGTCGCTCATCTTATCCTCAGCGATTGCACGTACCTGATCCCAAGTAACAGAAGCAACCTTCTTACGGTTAGGCTGAGCAGATCCGCTCTTTACCTTAGCTGCCTCCAACAACTGAATAGCTGCGGGAGGAGTTTTGATAACGAAGCTAAAAGACTTGTCTGCATAGTAAGTGATAACGACTGGTAATACCTTACCTGCCTTATCCTGTGTTCTGGCGTTGAACTCTTTGCAGAATCCCATAATGTTAATACCCTTAGAACCAAGAGCTGGTCCTACTGGGGGTGAAGGATTCGCAGCGCCACCTTTAATCTGTAATTTGATTAATCCAGCAACTTCTTTAGCCATTTCTGTAAATAATTAATTTTGATTCTTTATATAAGTCTTGGGAGTGGAAGCCTCCTTCAACAGTATATATAGAACAGGCATACCGTAACTTACGCCTTATTCTTTCTCTACTTGTGTGAACGCAAGTTCCAAAGGTGTCTTACGTCCGAATATTTTAACCATTACCTTCAACTTACGCTTCTCAGTGTTCACTTCCTCAATGACTCCACTGAATCCGCTGAACGGCCCATCTATCACCTTCACTGTTTCGTCAACATTATAAGGGATATTGATTTCCGCACTCTCAATAGTAGCTTCCTCGGCAGTACCTAAGATACGATTAATCTCTGACTGACGTACTTCCTGAGGATTATCCATACCGCCTAAGAAACCAAGTACATTAGGAATGAAACGCAGCATATGAGCTACCTCGCCCTGCAAAGTAGCCTGTACTAAGACATACCCTGGCAAGAACAGTTTTTCCTTAATGACGCGCTTGCCGTTGCGGAGCATAGCATACTTCTCTGTAGGGAGCAACACTTCACCCACATGAGCCTCAAGAACATCGTTATGCTTCTTGGCAGCATCGATAAACTCCTTGACCTTGCCTTCCTTTCCGCTAACAGCACGTAGAACGTACCACTTCATACCTGTTTCAGACATCTTCTATTTCGTGCTTTTAGATAGTATAAATTGAACTCATGACGGCTTTGAACAATACGTCCATCACCCATACCACTGCTGCAATAATAAGAGAGGCCGTCAATACAAGAACTGCACTCTGAGTCAGTTCCTTGCGTGTTGGCCATGTAGTCTTATGCGCAAGTTCTTCGTAACACGCCTTGCAATAATTAATAAATGTCTTAACGATATTCATATTACTTTTCTTTTCTTGCACGGGAAGGAGGACTCGAACCCACGACCCTCGGTTTTGGAGACCGATGCTCTACCAACTGAGCTATTCCCGTAAGTAAGCCCCCACCCTTAAGCGGGGGCCTGTTTTATCTTTCTCGTCTGTTGCGACAGCATCGCAACCTACCAGAGAGGATTAGTCTTCGTAAACCTCTGTGATCTGACCAGAACCTACGGTACGACCACCCTCACGGATAGCGAAGCGCAGACCTGGGTTCAGGGCTACAGCGTAGATCAACTCAACAGTAATCTCTACGTTATCACCAGGCATTACCATCTCAACGCCAGCTGGCAGAGTGATTTCACCGGTGCAGTCCATTGTACGGAGGTAGAACTGAGGACGATACTTGTTTCCGAATGGAGTATGACGACCACCCTCTTCCTTCTTCAGTACATAGATAGAAGCCTTGAACTTCTTGAAAGGCTTGATCTGACCTGGATGGCAGAGTACCATACCACGCTTGATCTCGTTCTTGTCGATACCACGGAGCAACAGACCTACGTTATCACCAGCCTGACCCTCGTCAAGGATCTTACGGAACATCTCAACACCAGTTACAACTGACTTCTTATCCTCACCGAGACCGAGCAACTCAACCTCATCACCTACGTGGATAACACCAGTCTCGATACGACCAGTAGCAACAGTACCACGACCTGTGATTGAGAACACGTCCTCAACAGGCATCAAGAAAGGTTTGTCTGTAGCACGTGGAGGCTCCTGGATCCAAGTGTCGCAGGTGTCCATCAGCTCCATAACCTTCTGCTCCCACTTCTCAACACCGTTCAGAGCACCGAGGGCAGAACCACGGATGATAGGAGTATCGTCTTCAAACCCATACTGCTCCAGAATCTCGCGGACCTCCATCTCAACGAGCTCCAGCATCTCCTCGTCATCAACCATATCACACTTGTTCAGGAATACAACCAGACGGGGAACGTTTACCTGACGAGCGAGCAGAACGTGCTCACGAGTCTGAGGCATAGGACCGTCAGTAGCAGCAACAACAAGGATAGCACCGTCCATCTGAGCAGCACCAGTTACCATGTTCTTCACATAGTCGGCGTGTCCTGGGCAGTCAACGTGAGCGTAGTGACGCTTAGCTGTCTCGTACTCAACGTGAGCGGTGTTAATGGTGATACCACGCTCCTTCTCCTCGGGAGCATTATCAATCTGGTCGAAAGACTTAACCTCAGAAAGACCCTGCTTAGCCAGTACAGTGGTGATAGCAGCAGTCAGAGTTGTCTTACCATGGTCAACGTGACCAATAGTACCAATGTTTACGTGCGGTTTGGTGCGCACAAAATTCTCTTTAGCCATAGCTTTTCTTTGTTATAATTATAAATGAATGATCGATTTAAATCCACATTTTTTGTTTAGAGCTGTTACCGAGACTTGAACTCGGGACCTCTTCCTTACCAAGGAAGTGCTCTACCACTGAGCTATAACAGCGAGCTTTGAGCGGAAAACGGGGCTCAAACCCGCGACCCCCAGCTTGGAAGGCTAGTGCTCTATCAACTGAGCTATTTCCGCAAACTTCCTTTTCGGAAGTGGGTGGTGATGGATTCGAACCACCGAAGTCGAAAGACAACAGATTTACAGTCTGCCCCATTTGGCCGCTCTGGAAACCACCCTTATTCTTTTTCTCTTTGCTCAAAGCAGAGCCTCTTGTCGGATTCGAACCAACGACCCCGAGATTACAAATCACGTGCTCTGGCCAACTGAGCTAAAGAGGCTTCACTAAGCATCCGCCCCCCGAAAACGTTGTGAATGTCGGAAAGCGGATGCAAAGGTAGGCATTATTTTCGAAATACCAAAACTTTTCTTGGTTTTTTTTATCTATTGCGCAATTTTTCCTTGTATTTCTGTAGTTGAACCTTCATAGAATCCACACAAAGGTCGGTACTTTCCTCAAAAGTATCACTGATCTTTTCCACGAAAAGTGTCGTTCCAGGAACAGTGACGGTAAGACTAACCTGCTTGTTCTGTGCAGTAGCTGGTTTAACTACTTTACATTGCACTTCTACCTTTTGAATGTCTTCAAAGGTTTTTTCCAACTTGGCGACCTTCTTGTCGATGAACGCCTGTAGCTTCTCAGTAGCGTCAAAATGAATTGACTGAATCTTAATTTCCATAGTTACCTCCTATTTTTAAAAGGTTAGTTAAGCCCTAGGGTGGGCATTTTTATAGACTTTCTTTAATTGTTCAAACGTAGTGTGGGTGTAAATTTCCGTGGTAGCCACGCTCTCATGTCCCAGCAGTTTGCGAACGCTTTCAATTCCTGCCCCATTGTTGAGCATCGCCGTAGCAAAGGAATGTCGCAACACGTGGGGCGAGCGTTTCTTCATGGTTGTCACCTTGGAGAGATACTTTCGCACCGTCACATACACCTGACTAGGCGTCACCCTGCGCCCCTTATCACTCAGGAAGAGCGCGTCTTCCATACGATTTTCAAACTGGGCATTACGCGCGACTATATAGTGCTGCAGTTCGGCTGCCATTTCTTCACCAAAGGGAATGACGCGTTGTTTATTGCGCTTACCCGTCACTTTCAACTGCCGGCTCACAAAGTCGACATCGGCATCATTCAGCCCTGTCAGTTCCGAGCGTCTTAAACCAGTCTCATATAATAATATAATTATGGTACGCGCACGTATATCCTTATAAGCGTCTCCCCACATCTCTGGAATGTCGAGCAGACGATCCATTTCATTCTCGCGTACATATTGCGGCAACATCTTTTGTTTCTTGGGTCCTTTCACGATATGAGAAGGATCATGTTTTACCAGTCCTCTTGACAAAGCAAAACGATAAAAAGAACGCACGGCACTCAAACAGCGGTTTACTGTGGATGCCATGTCGCCTTTATCCATCATGCTTTCCATCCAATCACGGATGATATCAGAATCTACCGACTCCCATGAAAGCTGACTATCCCTATTTTTAAAGTACGTTTCAAAATCCCTCAGACTTCGCCCATAGCTTTCCACTGTGAGCTCAGAACGATTCCTCTCGTACCGCAGGTAGTCTATGAATTTATCTATCATCGTCGTTGCTTCCTTATTTCGGCAACGAATTTACGAAGAAAATCGCAAACTACCAAATAAATCGGCTACTTTTTTTATTCTTCGGTAGCGCGCAGCTTCTGTACGTAAATAGCGTGTTCCATCTTGAGGCGCTTCAGTACAGAAGGTTTGTCGAACTGCTGACGACGGCGTAATTCTTTAATAACACCTGTCTTCTCAAACTTTCTCTTGAACTTCTTGAGGGCCTTCTCGATGTTCTCGCCTTCCTTTACTGGTACAATAATCATGTTCTTTTTGCTTTTATTTTTTACGTTAAACTTCTGTTTTGCAATTAAGCGGGTGCAAAATTACAACTATTTTACGAATTGACCAAGTTTTTAATCGTTTTTTATTCAATAATTCTCAATTTCATGGAATTATATGGCTGCGCAAGCGTCTTTGAGCCACTCTTTTTCCTCGCCATCGAGATGGGGAGAAAGGGCGGTCAATACTTGCTGATGGTAATCGTTGAGCCATGCAATTTCCTCTGGCAGCAACAGTTCTTTGACAATTGGCCTTGTATCAATAGGACAGAGGGTAAGACTCTCGAACTGGAGGAACTGTCCGAATTCTGTCTGCTTGTAAGGGATTATCAGAAGGGTGTTTTCTATTCTCACTCCAAACTTGCCCTCCAGGTAGATGCCCGGCTCATCAGTTATGGTCATACCTGCCACTAATGGAGCAGGCTTCCACTCCATACGAAACTGATGAGGTCCTTCGTGCACACTGAGATAGGAACCCACGCCGTGACCCGTGCCGTGCAGATAATTCAGTCCTTCGCGCCAAAGCGACTCACGAGCCAGGATATCAATCTGCGTACCACTGGCACCAGCAGGGAACTTGCAGCGTTCAATCTGGATATGCCCTTTCAGCACCAATGTATAGACACGCCGTTGCTCTTCTGTAAGAGGCCCGAGGGCGATGGTACGGGTGATGTCGGTGGTGCCGTCCTGATACTGGGCACCGCTATCCAGTAACAGGAATCCTGCGGCATGTAAAGGTATATCGGTTTCCGGAGTCGCCTCATAATGCACGATAGCCCCATGTGCCTCGTAACCAGCTATTGTATCGAAGGAGAGACCGCGGTAGAGGGGCTGTTCGGCTCGCAGACTTTCCAGTTTGTCTGACACAGAAATCTCTGTCAGCGTTTGTTTCCCAATGTTTTCATCGAGCCACTTCAAGAATTTAACCATTGCGATGCCGTCCTTCAGCATCGCTGACCTAAAACCCTGCTGTTCCCTTTCATTCTTGACTGTTTTCATTGTCGCAATGGGGGAAGCACCTCGCACGATGTTTCTCGTCACTTGCTGATAAAGCGTATAGCATACCTCATCAGGATCGAGCAGGATATTGTACTCGAAGTAATCTTTCAGTCCTTTGCTTACTTCCGAATAGTCGGCAGTTTCCACACCTTGACTTTTCAGATAGTCACGAACCTCGACTGTGAGTTTCACCTTATTAATATATAAAGTAGCTTTGTCGGAGGCTATCAGCAGATAACTAACGAACACAGGATTGCAATGCACGTCGCTACCTCTGAGGTTTAGGGTCCAGGCAATGTCGTCGAGGGCTGCCACCAGCATTCCGTCTGCATGACGTGCTCGCAGAGCCTGACGAATGCGAATGAGTTTCGACGTTGTCTCCTCGCCAGCCAACTCCATCGGTTGTATCTCTACAGGACTTTGTGGAATCTGCGGACGGTCTTTCCATATCCTCGCTAAAGGGTCGAAGTTGGTACGCACTGTGATGCCGCCGCGTTGTTTCAGTTCTTCTTTCATCTTCTCCACGACAGCGACCGTATTCACCATCCCGTCCATGCCAATTTCCGTGGAGGACTGAGAGTCGGAAGTTGAAAGTTCTGAAGCGATCCACTCTGAAATGGACGGTGTCCCCTCTATTTTGAGTTTCATCAGTTGAAACTCCGTCCCCTTAAGCTGTTCTTCTGCCTGTATGAAATAGCGGGAGTCCGTCCAGAGGGCAGCACTCTTCAGTGTCACCACAGCCGTACCAGCAGAACCAGTAAAACCGCTGATCCACTCACGTCCCTTCCAATGGTCTGCCGTATATTCGCTGTTATGGGGGTCTGTCGTCGGAAATACAAAGGCACTCAGGTGTTCCCTTCGCAACTCCTCCCGCAACGCTTCCAGTCGTTCTGCAATCTTGTTCATTCTATCTGTTTAATTAATTCTAAGCGCAAAGTTACTACTTTTTCTGGCAACTTGTTTCACTTTTCAAGAAAATATTATATCTTTGCCGATGAATTATAAAACTACTGACAATGAATATAGGAGATAAAGCCCCTGAGATTTTAGGGAAAGACGAGAATGGGCGGGATATCCGTCTGAGTGATTACAAGGGTAGGAAACTGGTTCTTTATTTCTATCCCAAAGACAACACGAGTGGCTGTACTTCGGAGGCTTGCAGTCTCCGCGACCATTACGAACAGTTGCAGGCTGCCGGCTACGAGGTCGTTGGTGTAAGCAAAGACTCAGCCGACTCTCATGTCAAATTCAAGGAGAAGCATACCCTCCCCTTCCCTCTCATTGCCGATGTGGACAAGACACTGATGGAAACAATGGGTGCCTGGGGTGAAAAGAACATGTATGGCAAGAAGACGATGGGGACTATCCGCACCACCTTCGTCATCAACGAGGAAGGCATCATTGAGCAGATTTTTGCTGGCAAACAAATCAAGACCAAGGAACATGCCCAGCAGATACTGAATCAAAAATAGCGTCTTGCAACATGGAGTTTGCAAAAGTGACGGTGAAAATATTAATCTCTGTTAATCTGTAGAATCTGTGTTGATTTTTTGCTATCTTTGCAAGCACGAAAAGAAAAGCAAACATTAATAAGTAAAAAACTATGGCATTTTTAACAAACGACAAACTGACCATCGTCGGCGCAGCTGGTATGATTGGTTCAAACATGGCTCAGTCGGCTCTGATGATGGGTCTGACAAGTGAAATCTGTCTTTATGACGTATTTTCTCCAGAGGGTGTAGCCGAGGAGATGCGTCAGAGTGGTTTTGACGAGGCAAACATCGTAGCTACCACTGATCCCGAAGAGGCTTTCAAGAACGCTAAGTACATTATTTCTTCAGGTGGCGCTCCCCGTAAGGCTGGTATGACCCGCGAGGACCTGCTCGCCGGCAACTGTAAGATTGCTGAGGAGCTGGGACAGAACATCAAGAAGTACTGCCCTGATGTAAAGCACGTGGTTATTATCTTCAACCCTGCCGACCTCACCGGTTTGGTAACACTGCTCTACTCTGGTTTGAAACCAGGTCAGGTTACTACATTGGCTGGTTTGGATACCACTCGTCTGCAGAGTGCTTTGGCCAAGAAATTTGGTGTTAAGCAGTGTGAGATTGAGGGTTGCGCTACCTATGGTGGACATGGCGAGCAAATGGCTGTATTCGGAAGCCACGTAACCATCAAGGGTCGCAAACTGACTGATATCATCGGTACTGCTGAGTTCCCTGCTGAGGAGTGGGAGCAGATGAAGGTTGACGTAACGAAGGGTGGTGCCAAGATTATTGAGCTCCGCGGACGTAGCTCATTCCAGAGCCCCTCTTACCTCTCTGTTGAGATGATTCGTGCCGCTATGGGTGGTGAACCATTCCGCTTCCCTGTAGGAACATACGTGAAGACCGACAAGTACGACCACATCATGATGGCTATGAAGACCACTATGACTGCTGAGGGTGCTAAGTTTGAGGTTCCTCAGGGCACTGCCGAGGAGAACGCTAAGCTTGACCAGAGCTACGAGCACCTCTGCAAGATGCGCGATGAGTTGGTAACATTGAACATCGTTCCTCCCATCTCTGAGTGGAGCAAGATTAATCCAAATCTCTAAACTAAGAGAGGATTTACTGAATAAATCGGGGCGTTCGCTGAAAGTTTTTGCGAACGTCCCGATTCCTTTTTACCTTTGCACTCAGAAATTCGATTCATACTTTATTTGATTTTTAATGATATTGGTTAGTAGAATACAAGTTTTTTTAGTTTTTTATGGTAGTTGGATTGCCGTCGCCCCACATGTGAATGTTAAGGCGACGGACTTTTTTATGGATTCTTTTGGCTTTCTACCGACTTAATCGTATCTTTGTACCCTGATTTCTATTAAACATGAAGACTATGTGGATGTTACTATTTATGGGATTGCCCCTGCTGACCCTTGGTTATATCGGATGGCATATCTGGTGCCTCCTACCCCTGTCGGCACTATGGAAGACACTAGTTATAGGCCTGATAGTGGGGTGTTTCCTGCTGACATTTGCAAATTTCTCACGCGCTACCGACGGGATGCCCATGCCGCTGGCTATCAGCTGCTATGAGGTGGCTAACTCAAGCCTCATCATCATGCTATATCTTTTCATGCTCTTTCTCATACTTGACCTGGGCAGACTGTTAAGACTCATTCCCCGCACCTTATTATATAATAATTGGACTAGCGCCATTGGTATTGTTGTGCTGATGACCGTTATCTTCACCTATGGCTATTTCCATTACAAACATAAATACCGTGAAGAAATCAGTCTCACAACGGAAAAATCTATGGCAAAGCCACTTAAACTCGTCATGATGAGCGACCTGCACTTAGGGTATCACAACCGCAGGGAGGAATTACACCGTTGGGTGGAGATGATTAACAAGGAGCATGCCGATGCCATTCTGATTGCAGGCGACATTATTGACATGAGTATTCGTCCTTTAAAGGAAGAAAAGATGTTTGAGGAATTCCAGCACCTGAATGCACCGATATATGCTTGTCTGGGCAATCATGAATACTACAGCGGGGAGCCTGAAGCCCAAAAGTTCTACGAACAGGCCGGAATCCAACTGCTGCAAGACGCTGCCGTCGGAGTGGGCGATCTGTGCATCATAGGACGGGACGACAGAACCAACCAACATCGCAAGACGCTTGCCGACATCATGAAGCAGGCTGACCGCAGCAAGTTTACCATTCTCCTCGACCACCAACCCTACCATTTGGAGCAGGCTGAGCGACAAAAGATAGACTTCCAGTTTAGCGGACATACCCATCACGGACAGGTATGGCCTATCTCCTGGATTACAGAAAGCATCTATGAGTGTGCCTTTGGTTCTCACCAGCGGGGGCAGACGCATTATTATGTCAGTTCTGGAATCGGAATCTGGGGAGGTAAGTTTCGTATAGGCACACGTTCAGAATACGTGGTGGTGACTATTTCTCACCAATAAAACGACATTCAGGATTCTCTTCCATGAAAGTCTTGGCATATTCCACATAATGCTCGGCATTATCCGTCTGACCAGGGCGCACAGGTTTGATATACTTAGCAGGAACGCCACCCCAAATTTCGTGGGGTGGTATTTTTGTATGTTGCAATACCAAGGCACCGGCAGCCACGATAGCACCCTCGCCTATCTCGCACCCGTCGAGCAGTGTACTACCCATACCGATCAAAGCATGGTCATGAATCGTACAGGCATGAACGGTGACATTATGCCCGATAGTCACATAATTGCCAATATGCGTAGGTCCCGTCTCATGTGTCACATGCACACACGACCCATCCTGCACATTACTGCAATGACCGATGGTGATGGGAGCCACATCGCCACGCACTACCGCATTAAACCAGATAGAGCACTCGTCGCCTATCGTTACATCACCGACGATGGTTGCATTCTCACTGAAATAGCAGTCCTTACCCCATTTGGGCGACATGCCTTTATATGATTTGATGAGAGCCATAATTTTGAAGTTGAGAGTTTAGAATTTAACATCAGCCAGGATTTTCTTCGTAGCACCTGTCATCTGCCCAACATAAGCACCAGCCTTCTGACCGGCTTCTTGGAGCGTCTGCTCGTTTTCAAACTGCTGCATAACTGCCTTGAAGTCTTCAGCATTCTTAATCTCAAATCCCCCGCCACAGGCTTTCAGCCCTTGGGCTTCCTGGAAACGCTGGTTATTAGGACCGAAGATGACAGGAACACCCCATACGGCAGCTTCCAATGTGTTGTGGATACCCACACCGAATCCACCTCCTACATAGGTTACCGTCGCATAATGGTATATACTCGACAACAGGCCGAAGCAATCGATGATCAGCACATCGGCATCACTAACACCTTCTTCATTTGTCTGTGTATAACGCACTACCTTGCGTTCCTGAAGCATTTTCTCTATCTGTTGCAAGTGGTCCTCTGCTATTACATGTGGAGCAATGATAAGTTTCCAGTCTTGACACCCATTGAGGAAAGGAATAAAGATTTCCTCGTCAGGTTGCCAACTTGAACCAGCAATGAAAGTTTTCTTTGACTGGGTGAAATGCTCCACTATAGGCAATTGCTTGGCAGCCTCCTTAATCTGCAGTACACGGTCGAAACGGGTGTCGCCAACGACGCTAACTGCCGTAATGCCTATCTTAGCCAACAGTTCCTTGCTGATTTCGTTTTGCACATAGAAGTGGGTAAAACATTTCAGCACATGCCCATACTGCCGTCCATACCACTTAAAGAAAATCTGATCAGGACGGAAAATACTGCTGACACTATAAACAGGCACACCACGATGCTTGAGAATATGCAGATAGTTATACCAAAACTCATACTTAATGAAGAAAGCCATGACAGGACGTATGGTACGCAAAAAACGGCGCGCATTCGTAATCGTATCAAGAGGCAGATAACAAATAATGTCTGCACCTTCATAGTTCTTACGCACTTCATAGCCTGAAGGTGAGAAGAATGTCAGCAGAATCTTATATTCAGGATGTTCCTTGCGCAACTGCTCCATCAGTGGGCGACCTTGTTCAAACTCACCCAATGAGGCAGCATGAAACCATACATACTTTGCGTTAGGGTCAACCTTTTCCTTCAAGACCCGAATGGCATCACGCTCTCCTCGCCACATCTTACGCACCTTCTCATTGAAAAGGCTCGCTATGGCAACACCAAGCAGGTAGAGATATATGATAATGTTATACATCAGCCTAAGATTTCGATAGCCCGTTTCATTCGCTTCAAAGTTTCCTCCTTGCCCAGGAAAGCTGAGATATCGAACATTCCAGGACCCTTACCCTCGCCTACCAAAGTGAGACGCCAGGCATTCATGATGTTTCCTAACTTATATTCTTTCTGTTCTATCCACTGGTGGACTATCTGTTCTTGGTTCTCCAGAGAGAAATCATCGATTCCTTCCAGAACTCCCATCAGCTCAGTCAGCTGCTGGGCGGAATCTTCTTTCCAACGTTTCTTTGCTGTCTTTTCATCATAGGTTGTCGGAGCCTCAAAGAAGAACGAACAGAGGGGCCAGAGCTCCTTGACGAACGACACGCGGTCTTTCATCATACTGACTACCTGCAGTATGCGTTCAGAAGAATCCTTCACCCCATGCTCACGACAGATGGGTTCAAACAGCGAGGCAATTTCCTCGTTGCTCTTCTTCAAGATATACTCATGGTTGAACCAGATACCCTTCTCGTAAGCAAAGCGGGCACCGGCTTTTGAGCATTTGGTAATATCGAACAGTTGAACCAGCTCGTCCAAGGTAAACATTTCCTGCTCTGTACCAGGATTCCAACCCAAAAGAGCCAGGAAGTTGATGACAGCCTCAGGGAAATAGCCACTCTCACGATAACCTGAAGAAACTTCACCCGTCTTGGGGTCGTGCCACTCCAAGGGGAACACGGGGAATCCCAGACGGTCGCCATCGCGCTTCGAGAGTTTTCCCTTTCCATCCGGTTTCAGCAACAAGGGCAAGTGTGCAAACTGGGGCATCGTATCTTCCCAACCGAAAGCACGGTAGAGCATTACATGCAATGGGGCTGAGGGCAACCATTCTTCACCACGAATCACGTGAGATATCTCCATCAGATGGTCATCCACGATATTCGCCAAATGATAGGTTGGCAATTCGTCGGCACTCTTATACAGCACCTTGTCATCGCAAATATCACTCTTCACGCGCACCTCGCCACGAATCAAGTCATTGACCAGGATTTCCTGACCGGGTTCCACCTTGAAGCGAACTACATATTGATGACCGGAAGCTATCAATGCACTGACTTCCTCTTCGGAGAGAGTCAGCGAGTTACGCATCTGTTCACGGGTATGACAGTCGTACTGGAAATTCTGTACCTCGGCACGCTTTGCCTCCAACTCTTCAGGAGTGTCAAAAGCAATATATGCCTTACCTGCATCCAACAACTGTTTCACATATTTCTTATAGATATCGCGACGCTCGCTCTGCCGATAAGGACCTTTGTCGCCTCCGAAGGACACACCCTCATCGAACTGGATGCCCAGCCACTTGAATGATTCAATGATATACTCTTCAGCACCTGGTACAAAACGGTTTGAATCCGTATCTTCAATACGGAACACTAAATCGCCACCATGCTGGCGTGCAAACAAATAATTATATAATGCCGTGCGCACTCCACCGATATGCAAAGCGCCTGTGGGACTGGGGGCAAAACGAACCCTTACTCTTCTATCTGCCATATCTGTTAAATAGTATATTATCGTAAAATTGCTGCAAAATTACACATTTTTTTTGATATATGAGACATTTTCCTTTTTTTTCCGTATCTTTGCGCTTAGAAATGAATACGAACTTTAATTTCAAAGAGGAACAGACATGGCGCAATCTGGTGATGCGCGCCGTCTTGATTATCGCGTCTATAGGACTGATTGTCTGGGCTATGCCCCACGACAATCGCAGTTACTATCATATTGAAAAAGGCAAGCCTTGGAAGTATGCTGACTTCACGGCTCCCTTCGACTTCCCTGTCTATAAGTCCGACGAGGCCATCAAGGCAGAGAAGGACAGCTTGATGAAAGGGTTTGAGCCCTATTATCAGTATCATCAGGACAAGGAGGCACAGATGGTGAAAAAATTCCAGAAGGACTATGCCGAGGGCATTCCCGGATTGGGAGGAGAGTTCGTTCAGATTATCTCCAATCGCCTCCACAGCCTATACCAACAGGGCATCATGTCGTCCGTCGAGTATTCAGAATTGCGTGCTGATACGGCAAGAATGATTCGTGTGGTCAACGGCAAACAGGCCAATAGCGTCTCCATCATGGAGGTTTACTCTGCCAAAACTGCTTACGAACAGCTTTTCCAGGACGAGGTGCTGGCACTTCAGCGCCCCATTCTCCAGAAGTGCAATCTCAATGACTACATTACCCCTAATCTGATATACGATAAGGAGAGGAGCGAGACAAGTGTCACAGACTTGATGTCGAGTATCGCTTTGGCTACCGGTGTCGTTCAGAAAGGCCAGAAGATTGTGGGAAGAGGTGAGATCGTGACTGACAGAATCTATCGCACGATGGATTCGTTTATCAAAGAGAATGAACGACTGCACCAGGACGATACGCAAAACCAGTTTGCCTTGCTGGGACAGATTCTATACGTATCCATCATTATCTTAGGGTTCACATTCTACCTCAGCCTTTATCGCAAGGACTATATGGTCAAGTCGCGCAAAATTATGATGGTGTATGCCCTGATTACCATATTCTCGATACTGACGGCACTCTTCATGCGCAACACCTTCATCCACGTCTATATTCTGCCTTATGCGATGGTACCCATCTTTGTCCGCGTGTTTATGGATTCCCGCACGGCATTTATGGCTCATATCACGATGGTGTTCATTTGTGCCGTCATGCTGGCTCACCCCTTCGAATTTGTAGTGGTAGAAACCGTCGGTGGACTGATGGCCATCACGTCGCTGAGAGAATTGTCAACACGTTCGCAGATTTTCAAGAGTGCCATCCTTATCGCACTGGCTATGATAGCTGTCAACCTGTCGTTCGACTGGATGCGCACTGATTCGCTGTCGCAGATTGACTATAGCACCTACAACTATCTCATCGTCAATGGCATCGCCCTGTTGTTCGCCTACCCACTGCTCTACTTGATTGAGAAGACTTTCGGATTCACCAGCGACATCACCCTGATAGAACTTTCGAATACCAACAATCCTTTGCTCAGACAGATGAGTGAGATTGCTCCCGGCACCTTCAACCACTCTATTCAGGTGGCGAATCTGGCTGGCGAGATAGCCAATAAGATTGGGGCTGAAGCACAATTGGTGCGTACGGGTGCACTTTATCACGACATTGGCAAACTGGCCAATCCTATCTACTTCACCGAAAACCAGTCGGGCATCAATCCACACGAGATGCTGACCGAGATAGAGAGTGCACAGATGATTATCAGTCACGTGACGGAAGGACAGAAGATGGCAGACAAGTATAACCTGCCCAAGGAGATTCGTGATTTCATCTCTACCCACCACGGACAGGGTAAAGCCAAGTTCTTCTACATTAAATACCACAACGAGCATCCTGACGAACCCGTTGACGACCTGTTGTTCACCTATCCAGGTCCCAATCCGTTTACACGCGAACAAGCTATTCTGATGATGGCTGATACTGTCGAAGCGGCTTCACGCTCCATGAACGAATATACCGAGCAGGCTATCCGCGACCTTGTCAACCGACTGATTGACACGCAGGTCAGCGAAGGCTATTTCAAGGAATGTCCTATCACCTTCCGCGATATCCAGTATGCCAAGACGGTATTGATAGAGAAATTGAAAACCATCTATCACACCCGCATCAGCTATCCCTCGGAAAAATAGCCAATACCCATTGCGCACTTTTTGTCGTTTTGTGCATCGTTTTTCTGCACAAAATGCATACTTTGTGCAGAAAATGCGCAATATTTAGTTAATAAACCTTAATCTGTGTGCGCTTACAGCACAGCGTTTAAACATTTGTTATACCTTTGCAGCCGATTTAAGAAAAATTAATTTAAACGTAATAGAGAAAGACAATGAAAAAGAGTTTTATAGTTTTAGCTGCACTGATGATGACTATAGGAGAAGCCTGGGCTGGTGGTATCCTGACCAACACAAATCAGAGTGTATTATTCTTGAAGAATCCTGCACGCGATGCAGCCATCGGTTTGGACGGTGTTTACAGCAACCCTGCCGGTGTGGCTTTCATGCCCCAGGGCTTTCATATCGCCTTCAACTGGCAGTATGCCCACCAGACCCGTACGGTAACATCCGTAAGCCCTGTTTACATGTTAGGCAAGAAAAACAACGGCAACGATAAAAAGATTTTCGAAGGTGTGGCTGATGCGCCCTGCATCCCATCCCTGCAGTTCGCATGGAACAAGGGCGACTGGAGCATTCAGGCGAATCTTTCCGTACCTGGTGGTGGCGGTTCGTGCGAATTTGCCGACGGCCTGGGTTCCTTTGAGCGCGTAGTAGGTGGCATTGCCAGTATGCTTCAACCCTTGGGAGCACAGGGCTACGACATGAATGGATATATGAAGGGACGTCAGTACTACTTCGGCGTACAGGTGGGTGCTGCCTATAAGATTCACCCTAACCTTTCTGTATATGGTGGTCTTCGCCTGCTCTACGGCGATGCTACTTACAAAGCTAAAATCAGCAATATACAAGTAAAGACGGAAGGCGGTTATGTTGACTTTGCCGATTTCATGACCTACTCTTCTACCACTGTCAATAATGCACTTGACAAGGTCACCGCAGGTATTGCACAGTACGAAGCTACAGGTGCACAGGTTCCCGCTGAACTGATAGCACAAAAGGCTCAACTGGAAGGAACCAAAGAGAGCTTGACCCAGTTGCAGAAATACGCTCAAGGCGTGAATCTGCTCTGTAATCAGGACGGTCTGGGCATTGCCCCCGTCATCGGTGTTGACTGGAAGTACAAGAACTTCAACTTTGCCGCTAAGTACGAGTTCAAGACCCAGCTGCGCATGAAGAACGAGTCAACCGTCAATGAGGCAAGTGCCATCGATGCCGTCAACAAATACAAAGACGGTGAGAAAGTCAACGAGGATATGCCCGCCCTGCTGACTGTCGGTGCTCAATGGAAACCTATCGAGGTGGTAAGCCTCAACCTGGGTTGGCACCACTACTTCGACAAGGATGTCAACTGGTATAACAATTCTCAGGACCTGCTGAAGCACGATACCAACGAGTTCCTGGCTGGTGTTGAGTGGGATATCACCAACAAGCTGAACGTTTCCATGGGTGGACAGCTCACCCGCTATGGACTGACTGACGAATACATGAACGACATGTCGTTTGTTGTCAACAGCTACAGCATCGGTCTTGGTGCCAGCTATAAGGTAGCCGATAATGTCACCCTGTCAGCTGCTTATTTCCAAACCAACTACAGCAACTACGACAAGACTGCACCTGCTACAGAAGCAATTCAGTATAAGGAGACCTACACCCGCACCAACCGCGTCCTCGGTCTTGGTGTTCAGGTTGACTTCTAAATTCTTGATATGAGAACGCCAAGTCTGTTCAGACTGTTGATTTAGGTCTTAACATGACTCCAGTTGACTTCGGTTTGTATTTCAACCTCCAAAAAAGCATTATATTTAAATAGAATTCCTTACTAGCGAGGGGTGCGTTAACACAACGCACTCCTTGTTGTTTTTCCAAGAAACTCGTAATGAAACTAGTAGAAAGTCGTAACGAAACCTCCAGTTTCTCGTAATGAAACTCTAAGTGCGCCGGAGCCTTTCACCAACACGGATCTCCCCGCTTTTTCTGCATAATCAAATTTGTTCAAAAGTACACATGTCTTTCCGATGCTGCAAATATTTTTGCGATTTTATAAAGACAAGATACCAAAAATGCCACCGTTCTTCGCAGAGCAGTGGCATCAAAAATATAAAAAACTTCTAATAAAAAAGAAAAATCGCTATCTGCATTCAATGGCTTGTTATTGTTAGACTTAGTCTAGATATTTCGACTAGACGTCAATGTAGTACTTTCTATTAATTTTACCATTAAAAGTACGCTCCACATGTTCAATCTGACTATATAGTAAAGGAACCTTGTATGTTTCCAACCTTGATTTTAAAAAAAGAGCGAGCTCTCTACCGTCAAGATTTTTCTCACATTTCATGACAACAAGCAATTTCAAAGCCTTGCCGGTAATCTTATGATCAACAGGCACACACACACAATCCTCTACATCTGGAAAGGCCAAAGCGGCATCTTCGACTTCAGTAGGAGCCACCTTAAAGCCCCCTACATTTATGACATCGCCTTCACGACCTATCAAATGTAACATGCCGTTCTCATCTATTTTACCCACATCAGATGTAAAAATAGCTCCATCTCTTAAAATGGACGCCGTCATCTCAGGGTCATCAACATATCCGGACATAAGAGTATCACCATAACAAATAATCTTCCCCTTATCGGATATGGTTATGCTAGAGTGTTTCATTGGCTTCCCCAAGCAGCCAGAGACACATTTTCCGTCATTATAGTTATATGTACATATAATTCCTGTCTCCGTTGATGCATAGGTGTTATAGAGTCGAGTAAGAGGAAGAAGTCGGCATAGTTCCAGCATATCAGATTGCGATATAGCTGCTGCACCCGTCTCAATAAATTCCATCTTTTCCGCCAACGCTTTAATCTTCTCAGAACTAAATTGTATTAGCATACGGATACTTGCTGGTACAAGAAAAGTTGCCATTTTTGCAGCAGGATAGTTAAACGCCTCAAAGAACTTATTAATGTCTTTTAAACCATCTACAAGTATAACAGTACCCCCAAGCATGATGACAGGATAAATTTTCGAGAGGCTCCCTATATGATTAAGCGGCCCATTGATAACAAAAGCCAAGTCTCGGCTGAAACCCTGTCCGTCAATTAAGTTTTCAGCATCTGCCAAAATGGTACGATGGCTGATAATTACCCCCTTTGATTTCCCTGTAGTTCCTGTAGTATATAATATATCTGCAGACCCTTCGGGAACTTTATATGAGCACATTTTTTCAGATATTATCTTGTATGTTTCGTCAGGCAGGCTCTTCTCCAATGGTACGGCAACACCCCCTACTTTATGCAGTGCAAAATAAGAAATAAGGAAATCAATGGAAGTAACAGCTCGAAGACAACATATCTGCCCACGATTTATATGCTTGAATTCCTCCATTCGACGAGACACTCTTTCCCACAATTCAGCATACGAGTATTTTTCTTCTCCGAAAACGATTGCCGTTTTTTGGGGACATAGCCGTGCATGCTGTTCTATATAGTCTTCTAAAATCATACCGATTTCCCTTCTATCTTTTTTTCTACCATGGCTACAATACTATCAAGTGTCTTCAGATTCTTTGGTGTGGCATCAGTAGCCTCCAACTTGATATTGAATTCGTCTGACAGCATCATCAGTATCGTAGTGACGCCTAAAGAATCTAATTCACTGAATAAAAAATCAGAATCAAAATCAACTAAAGGAAGGGCGTCTTCCAACATTTTCTTAATCTTTTCTTTCATATCAATTACAAATTAATAATATACGGACTTTCAAAATTCTCTTTTAGTTCTGTCAAATAAGTTATGTTATTGACAACATTCTCTGCTGCAATGCTTGAAACGCACAACTTTTCTTCGTCTTTCTCTACAGAAATGACTGTTGCATTGGGCTTTGTCAGCGCCAGAAGTAGGCTCAACTCTCCCCACCCGCTATTTAAAACAATGATGAATGTAGAATCAACTGAGTTATATTTTTCTGCATGACGTTTATAGTTATTCAGATTTCGCTTTACACTGCGAAAGATCTCTGTTCCCTTATACCTATATCGATCTAATACAAATGGGATGTAGTATTCTATCGTTTCATGCTGATTTTTCATTAATTGAAATTTCTTATCATATAAATTTCGCATCAAACGTGTGCAGTCTTTATAATCATGCCCATAATAATCTTTGTCACCATACTTAATTCTATCACCTATTTCAAGAGTCACTTTCCCAGAATACGTACACAAGGTATTGCGCGGGAAAACATAATTAACACCATGAAGATATATGGGAACAGTATCTAAATGCAATTTTTCTGCTAGATAAAATGCCCCTTTATGGAAACGCAATATTGAAGACTTCTCATTCCTAATTCCTTCAGGGAAGACAACGATACTATAGCCTTCTTTAACTAATTCAGAAAGATGAAGGATATCTACAGATTCATTATCAGGAATCGTATAAAAATCCATCCACTGAAAAACTTTCCTTGTAATTAAATGGTTACTGGCATGACTGTTTGCGACAATAATAATTTTGGAAGAGATAGCCATCAAGAAAGCGGTATCAAGCATAGATTGATGGTTGCATACTATTACAGCAGGATTTGCAAAATCTTCATTTGAAGAGTTGATGTAATTAAAATGTACTCCCCAGATGTGATTCATGTCAAACCAGAAGCACATCTGGATATAATCACGGAAAATACGTTTAGAACGACCTTTTCCTCGGAATATACCAAATAGTATTCCTCCAAGTAAATAAACTGTTGCTAATTGGATGAAGAAAATGACAGCACTATATCCTGTTACAAATAACCCTCTAATGCTAATCGGTCTTACACGATATGCCCCATTTACTGACACCAACCATTTATAAATCAAAGGTGGAAATAAATAGGCCATCATTACAACTGAAAACATTCCAATAATTGTTATTTGAGCCAAAGAATGTAATGCAGGATGTTTTGCAAAAATCAGAGCGCCTATACCTATAAACATGATTAGAGCGGAAACTATTATACTGCTTTTGTAAGATGACAACACTTTACGCCTGTATGCATACTCGTATTGACAACCCTCTGTCATAAAAATGGTATAATCGTCGCCTTGTCCAAAAATAAAAGTCGCAAGTATTATATTAACCACATTAAAGTGTATATCCATGACTGTCATGATACCCAATATCCATATCCAGCTTACAGCCATAGGAATAAACGATAAGACAGCCAGTTCTATACTTCCAAAGGAAAGCCATAAAAATACAAACACAATTATCCCGCAAGCCCAACCAATATAATTAAAGTCATCTGATAGATGTGTTGCTATAGACGAATTCATTCCTTGAACATCAAAGGCATAAATTTCTGGATGTTCCTTTTCTATTTTTGCAATGACTTTCTCAATGTCCGATTCGTTGGTATAAACCATATCAACAACATTTACCTGATGGGCTATACTATCCACAGAAATATTTGAAGCAAAAACTGTTTTGGTGAGCGGAGAGAAATACCCCACCGGTTGAATATCATAATCCGCATGAAGAATTTCAAAAAAATCATCGAATGAGGATTCTTGAAAATTCTCGTTCTTAGCAGAAATTCTCACCTGTTTTTCAATATCTTCTCCATGCTCAGAAACAAACTTCTTCCACCGGCTGATACGCTTCTCCTGTTCTGCTTGAGAGGACAAGAAATGACTACAACTTCTTTTTCCTTTCACTATCCCCTCCTTCTCTAATTGAGCAATTGTATAAGACAATTTGTGACTCATATCCAAAGAAGCGTCTAAGTCAGAAGATCCATTGACAATGTAGACAGTTTTCCCCGTTTTGTTCGACGAAATTAACTTTTGAAAATATGACATATCTTCTTTTTGTTCCTTACTCATATAGTTGATATGATTCATATTGGGATCGAAAACAGTACCCAAGCTCAAATATCCAAAAACAACGGTCAATATTAACACACCTACAACTACCCAACGCTTATTGTCTAAAGATAATTCACTAACTTTAGAAAGTACATGAATGTCATGCACCCGCTGTTTCATTTTTATGGTATGCGGCAAATATATAAGTACAAATATAATAGTACCGATTAGCAATAAGGAACTAAAAAGACCTAAATCTCTCAATGCAACAGACTTAAGAGGAACTAAAGCCAGGAACGCGCCAACTGTTGTGATGTTGCCAATAATGAGAGGTTTGGATATCTCCTTCAGAGTCGTTTCCATATTTGGCGTATGCTGAAGGTGAGCGATTAAGTGTAATGGATAATTAACAGCTATACCTAATATCACTGAGGATATGCCTATCACTATTACAGAAACACTATCATGTAATAAAGCCATACCTCCCATTGCAAAAAGCCATCCCCATCCTATAGATACAACAATCATCAAGATGCTCCAAGCTCTGCGGAACACATAAATGAGTAATAAAACTATTAAAATTATTGCAATAGTTATCGACAAAAGGCTATCTTTCTTTATCTGTGTTGCATTGCCTACAGCAATAACTGGCCCTCCTGTAAGGTGAAAACTTACTGAAGGAATGGCAATGTTCACCTGCTGAGCTATACTATCAAGCGTTTCTATCAACACCCCATTCTTCTCAGTTTCACTAGCGCCAAATGGGGAATCCATCATAATGATAGCTCTTTGCATATCAGGGGTAAAGATATACCCATCATAGCTTTCATAAGATATCGCAGGTATATTCGATTGGAGACCAGCTACTACAGGAGTAAACAAATTCAACGGATCTCTTTGAATATTTTCTGATAACAAACTGGATGCCGGTAACATTAGTAATTGTTTATCAGCTGCTAACTGAGAGGGAATAAAGTCTGGTTTACACACAAGACTATCCATCCTTAAATAATCA
>Ga0256405_10005468_pt1 | contig 21881 bp, 18 predicted proteins | sample RumenRJG_02DNA_FD_189096 | JGI IMG/M metagenome (GOLD analysis project Ga0256405, IMG submission 189096) | Bovine rumen microbial communities from Lethbridge, Alberta, Canada - RJG_02 | ecosystem: Host-associated > Mammals > Digestive system > Stomach > Rumen | place: Canada: Alberta... | reverse complement strand
GGCACCTCGTCCATATAATCGGGCAAAAAGCAGACGATCCTGCGTTCCGCATCATCAAAACCGCCGGCAGAGACAACTTTGCCTGTGCCGGCGGAAAGATGCATGGTCCGCAGTACCGTCTGCTCCTCCGCATTCAGAAACAGCGAATGTGTTTCGATATTTTTCTGATAGCAGGACTGCTCCAGGTCAAGAATGCGTTTCCGGAAAAAAGATTCCTCTTTGTCTGTCATGACCCGTCAGACACGCATATTGAGACCGGAGATATCAAGAGTTCCAGTGGAATTCAGGAGATCCTGGAACTCTCCGGAGAGGCTCACGCTTTCAGGCGTGATGATGAAAATGTAGTTGGAAATTTTCTGGAGCTTTCCGTTCATGCTGTAGGTCGCGCCGGAAGTGAAGTCAATGATGCGCTGCGCAACTTCCGTGTTGATTCCTTCCATGTTCAGAACGACTGCCTTGCCATAGAGAAGATCGTCCACGATGGTCTTCGCGTCGTCAAAAACGGAGGGCTTCACGAGAGCGACTTCAAGACTGCCGCTCTTCTTCACAGGAGCGACTTTGCGGGAGAAAAGGCGGGGTTTGGATTCTTCTTCCTCCTCTTCCTCGTCGCGTTTGCGGATCAGGCTGGGAAGACGTTTCTGAGGCTTCTCTGTGTACTCTTCTTCTTCCTCGAAGTACTCGTCGTCTTCTTCGTCAGAATTCACTCTCATGCTGTCCATTAATCTTCCAAACAGGCTCATCTCATTATTCTCCAATCTCTCTTTTGCCGAAAATACCGGTGCCGACACGGATCATTGTAGCCCCCTCTTCAATTGCCACAGAATAATCCCCTGTCATACCCATAGAAAGGACACCCATAGAGACATTATCAATGTTTTTGGATTTTATGTCAATGGATAATTTACATAATCTCCTGAATACATCGCGGTTCTCTTCCGGATCCGCAACGATCGGGGCCACTGTCATCAGGCCGCGGATCTTAAGGTTCCTGTACTGCTTCAGGCGGTCCAGCAGCGGGAACAGTTCCTCCGGAAGAAAACCGAATTTGCTCTCTTCTTCCGCGACGTTGACCTCCAGGAGACCTTCCGCAATGATCCCTTTCTTTCTCGCCTCGAAGTCGATCGTGTCGGAGAGCTTGATGGAATCGATGGAGTGGATCAGCACTGTGTGCTCCAGTACACTCTTCACTTTGTTTGTCTGCAGGTGGCCGATGAGATGCCACCGGATGTCTTCCGGAAGCTGCGGCTCCTTCCCCAGCATCTCCTTGACTTTGTTCTCCCCGAAATCACGGATCCCGAGGTCGTAGGCTTCCCTGATCCGCTGGACGGGGTTCGTCTTGCTGACCGCGATCAGCGTCACATCTTCTCTGTTTCTCCCTGCTTTTCTGCAGGCTTCCTGGATATGTGCCTCCACCGAGGCGAGATTCTCTCTGATCATAATGTCTCCTTGCTGCCTTACTGATAAACAGGCTGGCCTTCTTCTCCCTCTTCCCCGTTCAGCAGAATGTGGTCGAAAACATTGAGCCCGTAGCTGGTGCCGCGGCGCACAGTGACATACTCGTCATTTTCCTCGATGATGTCGATCTGTTTGAAGACCGCGTATCCTTTGTTGATATTGTAGACCCCTTCAAGTGTGTCCGTGGGACCGACCTGAAAGCGCTCCTCCGAGTCAGGCTTCAGGAGGTAATCCCCTGTGTTGAACTCTCCTTTTCCGGAAGCGTCCAGATAACAGTATTCCTCGTTTTCGAAAAAGATCTCCGCCGGAACGAATTCAGCCGTGACTGCGCCGTCCTGGTAGACTTCTTTCATGAAGCCGGGACTGACAGAGTTGCCGCCGGTCATCTTGTAGGACACAGGCACGGTGAAGAACGCCTTCTCCGTGATGGAGGATCTGGGGATCTTCAGCCCGTCTTCGCTTCCTGAAGCGATCTGGAAAGTGACAAAGCGGTCGCTGACAAAACGTACCATGAACTGGTGGAAGGTCAGCACGCCGTAGACCGCGCCGTCCGCTCCTGTCACCGTCGTGTAATCGCCCGGAATGGTCAGATCGTCGTTTTTGAAGAACACACGGAGACTGCTGCTGCCTTCATATTCCGCCTGCTGCTCTTCTGTCAGCGGGAACACCAGCCGCCAGTCCTCGGAAGGAATGATCTTGTAGACAGGTTTTCCTGCTTCCGCGAGACTTCCCGGGATGATGTAGGAAGGCTTGTAGGACTCCGCGTCAAAGGTGTCTGCCGTCACCTGCTCGGGCGTCATGCCCTCATAGGAATCCACGTTGAAGGAAATAACGCCTGGTTCCGGCGCAGTTACCTGACGGAAGCTGATCCCGTTCTGCTCCAGGGAACCGTTCAGGCTGTCCAGCATGTTAAGACTGGTGTACTCGGACAGGACTGCCTGTATGGAGTCCATGCTGTCATAAGCCCTGGAGAAGTCCACCGGATGATATCCTCCGGCAAAGGAACTCAGGCGGTTCTTCAGTTCTTTCAGGTTCTGCTCACTCAGATTGCCTGCGCTGTCGGCATTTTCGTCCAGGAACTTTTTCAGGTTTCCGGTCTCGTCCAGGGAGTAGATCCTGGTGCCGACAGCTGCTCTCTTCCCGTCCCGGATGTAGTAGTTCACATATCCTGTGGACGGAGCAGTCTGGACAGATTCCGTGCGGAGGATCATCCCGGTATGACCGGTGTCATTCACCATCTGGCCGGATTCGACTTCAAAAAACCTTACTTTTTTTCTGCCCAGATAGGAGTAGGCAGTCAGGCAAAGATAGATGAAGAGGATCACAAAGATGATGATGCCGATATTAATTTTTGGAGGCCGCCGGTAAGGGACGACCTTTCTGTTCCTCGAAGCCACGGGAACGTCCTCCTCACAATATAAGCGGACAGCCCGAAAGAGCTGTCCGCACCGTCATATCATTCTTGAATTACAGGGAGATCAGAACATCCTTCTTGGCATTTTCGGGAAGGTTGTCCACATCTTCAGAGATGCTCAGCACAAAACGGACATTGTATTTATCACCGATCTTCTCCAGGGCATCGATGACCGGAGTCATGTCCTCGCCTTCCAGACAGGACAGCTTCAGGAAGCTGTCGAGGAACATGATCTCAAGATCGTGGTCCTGGGAGATGATGCCGGAGACAAATCCGATAAACCCGTCGCTGGTCATGATATTGAATTCGCTCACGTTGATCAGGCGGATCTTATTGCTGAGTTCATACATATGCTTGGAACTCTTATCCAGGTAAACAACGGAACCCCTTGCATCTTTGACTGCGGTATTTGCCATATCGAGAAGACGCTTGGTTTTGCCCTTTCCCTTGATACCTGCAATAATCTGAACCATAGTCATATACCTCCTTGACTGAGTGCTTTATAAAAGGGCGGAGCGTATACTCCGCTGAATGTTAGATTCATTATACGGTACGAGTGTAAAAAGTTCAATGCTGCCTTGGGATTTTTTCCAGTACGGCATTGACGTCCGGATAAAGAGTGCTGTGTTTGGCGGATTTCAGGACGATAGAATAGTAAAGGTTCCCTTCTCCGTCCTGCGCAGCAAGAGCAAGGCAGGCACCTGCAGCCAGCGTGGTGCCGGTCTTGCCGCCCGCGACTTCATACCCGTCCAGGATCGATGCCTTCCCGTTCAGGAAGTAATTCGTGTTCTTCCAGTTCTTTGTGACAGGATTTCCGGCGGCATCCAGATATTCCGCCCTGTACTGCGGGCAGCCGGCGATAGCCCGGAAGGTCTCGTTTTTCATCGCCTCCCGCAGGATCAGGTAGAGGTCGTAAGGACTGGAATAGTGCTCCTGGTCCGTCAGACCGTGGGTGTTGGTGAAGTGGGTGTCCACCGCGCCGATCTCTTCCGCTCTCCGGTTCATCATCTCGATGAAGGCCTCGTTGCTTCCGCCGATATGGAGGGCGATCATATTCGCACTGTCTGCGCCGGAAGGAAGCATCAGCCCGTAGAGGACCTGCAGCATCGTCACCCGGTCCCCTTCCTTGAAGCCTGCCATGCTGGCATCCGGCTCGTCCGGATGGATCTCCGGGCCCGCCGTCCAGATCTCGTTGGGATCTCCGTTTTCAAGGGCAAGCAGACAGGTAAGGATCTTTGTCGTGCTGGCCGGATTCATGTGGTCAAAAGCATGCTTGGCAAAATAGGCGTCAGGCACGCCTTCCCGGCAGAGAAACACTCCCTGGGCGCCGACGGTGCTGTCGTCGTCAGAGGCGCTGCGGACCACAGCCAGGTCCCCTCCGAAGGCACTGAGGGAAGCCGGCGGGGCTTCCTTCGTGAGAAGGGCTCCGGGCCTGGTCTTCATGTCGTAGCGGTCACGGAACAGATCCCCGTATTTTTTCCATCCGGTAAAAAGGATCAGTCCGGCGGCAGCGAGAAGGACAAGCAGTATCACAAGGAAACCGCCGGGCAGGCTTCTTTTTCGTCTGCTCCGACGGCCGGATCTCCCTGGCATTCCTGTTCTGCCGCTTCTGTAATTAATGTCTGTAATAATTTCTGAATTCAAAGTCTCCGCGCTCCATTGATTTGATCAGCAGTTCAGCAGTCGCAAGGTTTGTTGCGATCGGAATATTGTGTATGTCGCAGGACCGGATGACGTTGACGACATCCGGCTCATGGGGCTTCGGCTGCAGCGGATCTCTGAGGAAGATCACTAGATCGATGTCATTGGCCTCGATCTGCGCCCCCATCTGCTGCTCTCCGCCCAGGTGCCCCGCGAGATATTTGTGAATGTTCAGGTTCGTGACTTCTTCCACAAGACGGCCTGTCGTTCCCGTAGCGTAAAGATTGTGTCTTGAAAGAATACCTCTGTAGGCGATACAGAAATTCTGCATCAGTTTTTTCTTGGTGTCGTGCGCGATCAGTCCGATATTCATTGTGAATTATTCCTCATTCTTTCCAACGCCGTTAAATATGATCAAAGCGTCTCCGGAACGTTTCACCTTGAAACGGCTTCAGACGCTAGAATTTTCTTACTTCTCTCCCGGTTCGCTGCAGTCCTGCGTTCAGCACCAGACCGATGCCGCAGTAAAAGCTCAGCAGGGAACTGACCCCGTAGCTGATAAAGGGCAGCGTAAGTCCTGTGTTGGGAAAGATCCCGGTCGCCACTGCGATGTTCGCGAATCCCTGAAATGCGATCAGAACTCCCATTCCGGTGCAGATCACTTTTCCTTCCAGGTCCACCGCCTTTCCGGCCAGGTACAGGCACTCGTAGACGACGACAGCATACAGCAGCAGGACCACGATGCAGCCGATGAAGCCCAGCTCTTCCCCGATCACGGCAAAAATGAAATCCGTCTGCTCCTCAGAGAGGAAATTGCCGTTTTTCACAGAGGCCAGAGTGTTGTTGTTCAGACCTTTCCCGAACAGCTGTCCGGAACCGATCGCCATGATGGAATTGTCCTGCTGCAGATTTGCGTCCGCGTATTTCGAGGGCTCGATCCATGCAAGGATGCGGCGCGCCTGGTAATCCTTCAGGAAAGGGATCATTCCGTGCTGTAAAAGTACGACAAACGCCGCCGCAAAAGGCAGTATGACTGCCAGCGACGCCGCGATCCACTTGTAACTGATCCCCGCGACAAAGAGCATGGAGAGAATGCACACCAGCACGACGATCGTCGTGGAAAGGTCAGGTTCGGAAGCGATCAGGAGCACAGGGATCAGCGCAAGGCCAGTGAATAAAAGGAGTACCTGAGGTTTGTTGATGGACTCCTGGTTTTTCCCGAAGAACCATGCGAAGAAAAGGATGATGCCGGTCTTCGCGAACTCCGAGGGCTGCACCTGTCCTATGACAGGAAGCACGATCCATCTTCTGGCGCCGCCGACGATCCTGCCGTAGATATTGACCAGGACCAGCATTACACAGCATGCGATGAAGATCGGCACTGCGTAGTTCAGGATCTTCTGGTAAGGGATCACGCAGATCACCAGCATCAGTACTGCGCCAATGGCAGCACCGGTCATCTGCCTTCCGATGACTGCCATATCGTTGTAGGTCGCGCTGTTGATCACCAGGATCCCCAGAATATTCAGCAGGGCGACCGATACGAACAGACGCAGGGAAAAGGATTTATAATGATATGGAAGTACCATTCCTGTCTCCTGTCCACGTATATGATTCTACATTAAAGCCATACAAAATTCCAGTATTTGCTAAAAAAACAGGGTGAAATTCATGCAAAATTTACAAATATTTCACATTGTGATATCAGTCCGCGATCTTGACTTCGCTGGCGCTCTTTGCCCCTGTGTTGAGGACATAATCAAGACTTGTATACCCGAAGCACAGGCGGTAGACGTCCTTGGAGACCGAGGCCGCGTTGGTGGAAGTGTATCCGTAGGGAATATTGATCGTCACAGCGATCTGCGGGTTCTCATAGGGTCCGAAGGAGATGAAGAACGCGTGGTTGGCGCGGTTCCTGGACTCCTGTGCGGTACCTGTCTTGCCTGCAATATTGACTTCGAGGTCTGTAAACAGACGGCGGGCGGAACCGTACTGCACCACCTCGCGCATGCCCTGCTGGACTGCGTTCCAGGTGCTGCTGCTGATATTGATGGTGTCGGAAACATTGGGCTCGATGTTGCGGAGCGGCTGTCCCTGCCAGTCCGTCACCCTGTCCAGTACGGAAAGCTGGAACACGGTGCCGCGGTTCGCGATGGTCGTCACGTATCGTGAGAGCTGGATATTGGCATAGGAGTTGGTACCCTGTCCGATAGCGGACTGCTCCGGGCTGATGGTGGACATCATCGGTTCATTCTCCACGATCTCCACACCGGATTTCCTGTCCAGACCGAACATGGCAGCATATTTCCGGATGCGCTGCAGACCCAGCTCGGTATCGTAGACACCCTGTTCGGAAGTTGCGAGGCGGTGTCCGAGCTCGGCAAAGAAAAAGTTGCAGGAATTCCGGATGCCCTCGACGATCGTCTCGGCCCCGTGGAATCCGGGATAGATCCAGCATTTCATCGGAGGCGTGATCAGGTCATAGACACCGGTGCAGCTGATCTGGTCATAGAGGCCCAGGACATGTTCCTCCAGGGCGGCGACGGCAATGATCGGCTTGAAAGTGGAGCCGGGAGCCTTTTTGGCCTGGGTCGCGTTGTTGTAGAACGGCAGAGACTGATCCGCAGCCATGCGGTTATAGTATTCCACGTCCATGGTGTTGGTCAGACGGTTGTTGTCATACCCGGGATAGGATACCAGGGCTTTGACTTTGCCTGTATGGATATCCGTCACCACGCACCCCGCAGTACAGGGATCCAGCGCCAGCTGTGCCGGTGTGATCTTGATCTGCGAGACCTGACGGACCAGGAAGTTGAAAGCGTAGTCACTCCCGTTGCTGCGGAGCATCTGCACTTCGTGCTCATCCCACTCCAGGACCCCCTGGTCATAGAGAGCGATGCACAGCTCTTTTCCGGTCACGATATTCCTGCGGATCATATAGCGGCAGAGCAGCTTCTCAAACTCCTTGTCGTCCGCGAGACGCCCCATGGCGTCATCGATGAGACAGCTGTAGATATCGTCCGCGCTGGAGTATTTGCTCCGGGTCGTGAGGACGGTGGTATCGATCCAGCTGTCGGCGATCCCGTTGTAGAGGAACTCCCTGAGGCTGATGGAGTCCGCCTTCCAGCGGGTGTAGTACTCTTTGGAGATATCGATGTCCGCGCTGCGGATCACGCCCACGCTGTCCGAGGAGAGCAGCGTGTACAGATAATACATGAAGGCCTTCTGGTCATCCTCCAGCTCCGAAATGGTCCGGGCATAAGGATCCATCAGCTCTCTTCTCATTTCTTCGATGGAGGCGGCGCGGTAGGAGTCGATCTTCTGCGAGATCTCCTGCTCGGTCACACTGGCTTCCGCCGTCCGCATGTGAGGGATGGAAAGGACATTGTTCCCGATCAGCTGGTAATAGGCGTCTTTGATGGGGATCAGACGGTCTGTCGAGTCTGTCCCTTCCGTATTGGGCTCATCCTCGTTCACGAGCTTCGCGGCCAGTACGCCCGCCAGGTGCTGCTCCAGCAGAGTGTAGATACCTACCTGGAGATCGCGGTCGATGGACAGGTACACGTCATTGCCTGCCACCGGAGCTGTCTCGCTCTTCACCTCCATGATATGTCCCACGTTGTCCACGTAGATGCTGCGGGAACCCTTTTTCCCGTGGAGGTCCTGCTCCATGTATTCTTCAATGCCTGTGCGGCCGACGATATCGTTCAGGGAGTAATCGCTGCTCAGCTCCTGGAGACGTGCCAGCTGGTCCTCCTGGACCCGGCCCACATATCCTATGATGTGGGAGAAGGGGACGCTGTCGTTATAGACGCGCTCCGTGGTCTGTTCGCAGCTCACGCCGAGAAGCTCCGCCTGGTTTTCCAGGATCTCGGAGCGGGTAAGTTCCTGCACGTTGTTTACGACCGTGGTGCTCTCATAACGCTGGAAGGAGGTGAGGCCCATGGTGTAGCGGATGTTGATGAGCTCCACCGTTTCGAGGGGCGTGAGCTCAGCAGGGCTTCCGTCCTTGTTCTTCAGACGGTCCAGGCCATAGTATTTGATACGGCGGCGGATCAGTTCCTCCGCTGAGATGTCCGCAGGGTAATTCCCTGTGGGACCAGTCAGATCCTCCACTCTCCGCAGTCCATAGAGGTCACGCAGGAAGCGCTTCCTTGCGTCTTCGCTGATACTGGTGTAACAGTATTCTCCGTTCTCGTCTACACCGATCTCCAGACGCCCCACGACGGTCTCCCCGTGGGCGTTCAGGATCTTTACCAGGCGGTACAGCATGGCGTTTCGTTCACCGACAGTCTTATAGTCGCCGGTGTCCTGCACCGTCACGTTGTAGGAAAGACGGTTGTAGGCCAGAAGTTTCCCGTTGCAGTCAAAGATATTTCCGCGGGTGGCAGGGGATGTCACGGTCTTTTCTGTCTTCTGGATGTAATCATTCAGATAGGTCTCGCCGTCCAGGATCTGGAGCCTGTACAGCCGGAGCACTATGACCGCCAGCAGAAAAGCATAGCATGTTCCCAGCAGGAAAAGCCGGGAGGCTCTCAGCCGGCCGCCCAGCTCTTTCGACAGTTCTTTCAGGTTGTTCAGAAAGTCTTTCAGCAATCCGTTGGTCCTCAGTTCACTGCGTGCTTCTCATCCAGGATCTCCAGCTTCCGGTTGTACCACAGGAAGAAACGGTAGATGAGCAGCGTAAACAGCAGTGTTATGATGATCTCCGGAACGACGATATCCCACAGGTAAAACAGGAGATCCGTCTTTCCGCGGATCAGGAAACGAAATACGTATACATACAGGTTGTAGAGAAATTCATTCAGCGCGCACAGAAACAAAGGCAGCGTGATGTAATTCTCGTAGTAATACCGGGAAAGTCTCCCGTTCATGAAACCGATCCACATGAAAAACAGCGAGAAAAAGCCGAAAGCCCCCGAGTAGAACAGATCCAGGAGCAGTCCGGCCATGAAGCCGTAGATCAGTCCGGCTCTGGAGCCATAGATGAAACCGTAGGAAAAAGTCAGGATCAGAACGAGGTTCGGAGCAGCGGAAAGAAACGGAATGAAGGAAAAAACACAGCTCTGAAGAGCAAAGAAGATCATCAGGAACGCGACGTTGGCAAGGGTCCTTCTCATGTGCCGCGCTCCACGATCACCACGGACTCCGTTTCCTCCGCGGCAGGGGTCTCTTCCGCCTGTCCTTCTGCGGGCCCGTTTCCGGAGCCTGCGCTCTCCGCTCTGCTCTCCTCTGCTTCTGTTCTCTCCTCCGAAAGGCCTTCCGTCTCCTGCGTGACAGTCTCTCCCGGCGCGGGGACGGTCTCCGCCACACCCTCTGCCGGAGGTACTGGCTCAGGATGCTCTGTCATCTCAGATTTCAGCTCCATCACCACCAGGACCTCCTGGAGTGTACCGAAATCCGCCGCGGGGATCAGGGTCCCGCTTCTGGTGAGTCGCGCGGGGTCTGTCTTCAGCTCTTTCACATATCCGATCAGGATCCCGGGCAGATATTTTGAACTGACCGTGCTGGTCACGATCTTGTCGCCTTCGTAGATCTCAGCCGTATCCGTGATGTCTGAGATGCGAAGCTGTCCTTCCGAGTACAGCTGCAGGTCCCCGGAGACGATGCAGGTGTCGCCGGACTTGATCTCCATGGCGCTGACGCGGCTGACATCGTCGATAATGGACCGTATGGTGGCATAATTCGCCCCCACGTCGGTCACGATCCCGACAAGCCCCCCGCCGGCCAGAACGTTCATGTCGACCCGGATGCCGTCCGCAGCTCCTTTGTCGATGCGGAAGATGTGGAACCATCCGCCGGTGTCCTTGGCAATGACACGGGCGCCGGTCATCCTGTACTGCCCGTATTCCCGGTTCAGCTCATACAGACGGCGCAGCCGGTCCAGTTCAAAACGGTCCGCCTGCAGCCTGGTGTTCTCCATGATAAGCTGGTCGACCTGTTCCTGCAGCTCACGCTTGTCCTGCAGGGCGCTTTTCAGCTCCTCGTGGTCCCGGATGCTGTTGTACAGGGATCTTCCCACCCGGTTGACGCCGGACTGCACCGGCATCAGCAGGTATCCCACTGCTGTCCTGAGGGGAGAAAGCCATTCATCCCTCAAAGTAGTGACACCGATCATCACGAAGCAGAGAATGCTCAGGATGATCAGGATCAGTCTGTTGTTCGATACTTTCACAGTATTCCCCACTCCTTGAAACTGTAGTAAGTGGTATCTCCGATAATAATATGGTCCGCAAGGCGGATCCCGGTCAGCTCGCCGGCCTGCCGCACCTGCTCCGTCACGGCACTGTCCTCTGCGCTGGGCGAAGGATCACCGCTCGGGTGGTTATGGATGAGGATCATCTGTACTGCTCCCGCACGGAGCGCCGCGATCAGTACGTCGCGCACGGAAAAAACGGAACTGTCCACTGTTCCCCGGGAGATCACACGGTCTCCGATCCGCCGCATCCGGCTGTCCAGGAACACTGCGTGCAGCTCCTCCTGCTCCAGGTGGCGCAGCTCTTCCATATAGTACTCCGCGCAGTCGGAGGGAACGGAAAAACAGAGCGCCTTTTCCGCGCGCTCCCGTCTCCAGATCCGCTTCGCGATCTCTCCCAGAGCGCTCAGCTGGATAGCTTTTACGCTGCCGATGCCTTCGCAGGAGGCAAATTCCTCCTTTGTGAGGTGCATCAGCCCGCAGAGGCCCCGGGCCGGATCTCCAAGTTCCAGGATCCGCGATGAAAGCGTCAGCACGTCGCAGTTTCTGGTGCCTGTCCTGAGGACCACCGCAAGAAGCTCGGCGTCTGTCAGGACAGAAACGCCGCAGGCGGCCGCTTTTTCACAGGGACGTTCGTGATCGGGAAGTTCTTTCAGTCTGTTCATATCTGTTCTCCTTTCGGGGCTCTCCAGGTACCATCCCGCCGGATACAGATGCTGAACAAATATACATTATATCACAGATCTACTGCAGAGAGGAAAAAAGATCAGGGGAAGCATCGACCATTTTCTGAAGTGCCATGAGGATGCCTGTCCTTGCGTGGGCGTAGGTCAGCCCTCCCTGGAAAAACGCCGTGTAAGGCGGGCGCATGGGGCCGTCTGCAGAAAGCTCGATGGAGGCGCCGGAAACGAAGGCGCCTGCGGCCATAATGACCGGATCGCTGTAGCCCGGCATGTCCCAGGGCTCCGGAGTCACGAAGCTGTCCACCGGCGCGGCAGACTGGATCCCGCAGCAGAACGCTTTCAGGAATTCCGGGGTCTTAAGATCCACTGCCTGGATGATATCGTGCCGCGTCTCCTCCGGTCCGGGACTTACGTGGAACCCCAGGTCGCCGAACAGCTGGGCTGCGAACACAGCGCCTTTTTCGGCGGCGGCAGTCACGGAAGGCGACAGAAAGAGGCCCTGGTAGAGAAGCCGGGATGCACCGAGGGAGGCCCCAAGCTCCTTGCCGAGCCCGGGTGCTGTCAGTCGGAACGCCGCGTTTTCCACATATTCCGCTTTCCCGGCGATATAGCCGCCGATGGGCGCAAGACCGCCGCCGGGATTCTTGATCAGGGATCCGACGCAGAGATCCGCCCCCACGTCTGTGGGTTCGGATGTCTCCACAAATTCTCCGTAACAGTTGTCCACCATGCATATCACATCAGGCCGGATACTTTTGATAAAGGAGATCAGCTCGCCGATCTCCGCCACAGACAGGGTCCGTCTCGCTGCATATCCTTTGGACCGCTGGATCTCCACCAGTCTGGTCTTCTCTGTCAGGGCGTTCCGGATGGCATCAAAATCGAAACTGCCGTCTTCCCGGAGATCCGCCTGACGGTAGGTCACGCCGTATTCCCGGAGGGAACCTCTGGCGGGACGGATCCCGATGACTTCATCCAGCGTGTCGTAGGGTTTCCCCACCGGGGACATGATCTCGTCCCCGGGCCGCAGGTTCCCGGAAAGCGCGATGGCAAGCGCGTGAGTCCCGCTGACCAGCTGGGACCTGACCAGCGCGTCCTCCGTGTGGAATACGGAAGCGTAGACCTGCTCCAGAGTGTCCCTTCCGATATCGTTATAGCCGTAGCCCGTGCTCGGCATCAGGTGCGCCTCACTGACGCGGTTCTCCCGGAACGCCTGAAGCACCTTCATCTGGTTCAGATCCGAGATGCGGTCGATGTCCGCAAAACGTCCGCAGCATTTCCGCTCCGCCTCTTCTCCGAGAGCGATGACCTGCTCCGAGACTCCAAGGGCAGCGTACTGCCTGTTCAGTTCTTCTCTAAAAGACATAAACATTCCTCTGTCATCAATTCAAGTATTTTCTTTCTGTCACCGCCGAATTCGGACACATTGATCCACCTGGCGTCCGGTTCCCGCCGGAACCAGGTGAGCTGCCGCTTTGCGAAATGGCGGGTCTCCCGCTTGATCCGCTCCACAGCTTCGTCCAGGGTGGCGATCCCTTCAAGATAGTCGAAGATCTGCCGGTATCCGAGTCCCTGCATGGAGACCATGTCGGAAGTCACGCCCTCATCCCTGAGCCGCTTCACTTCCGCGAGGAGTCCCTGCTCCATCATCTGGTCCACCCGCAGATCGATCCGCTGGTAAAGCGCTGCCCGGTCCATCGTCAGGACATAGAACAGGAAACTGTAGGGGGAAGTCCGCTCCCGCTGCTCCCGGTTGTGGACAGAGATCTTCCGTCCGGTGGAGAGACAGTATTCCAGGGCGCGGATCACTCTTTTAATATTGTTCGGATGAATGGCTTCCGCGGCATCCGGGTCCAGTGCCCTGAGGCGCTCGTGCATTTTCTCCGCACCCAGGACAGCAGCTTCCTGCTCCAGCTCTTTCCGCAGTTCTTCTGAGGAAGCGTCCTCTTCGAACTGCACATCGTAGAGCACGGACTGTATATAGAAACCGGTCCCGCCCACAAGGACAGGGACATTGCCGCGGGATGCGATGCCGCGGACCGCGTCCTTCACCATGCTGCGGAAGGTCATGACATTAAAAGGATCCTTCGGGTCCAGCACATCGATCAGGTGGTGCGGGACGCCGCAGGTCTCTTCTTTCGTCACCTTCGCCGTGCCGATGTCCATTCCGCGGTACACCTGCATGGAGTCGGCACTGACGATCTCTCCGCCGATCCTCTTCGCGAGGGCCACGGAAAGGGCTGTTTTTCCCACCGCGGTGGGGCCGGCGATAATGATAAGTGGCTGCTTCATACCTGTCTCTTAAACCTTCGTTCCAGCTCCTGCCTGGTCAGGCGGATGACTGTGGGGCGTCCGTGAGGACAGTTGTAAGGATCCTTCAGCCGGAACATCTCGTCCAGGAGCCGTTCCGCCTCCTCCGCCGAGATATGCTGGCCGCCTTTGACCGAAGCCTTGCAGGACATGGAAGCTGTCTTTTCGATGATCATCTCCGGGATACCGTTCCCTGTCTCCTCGGAAAGACTGCCGATCATATCCTTCAGGAGAGCGTCCTTCATGACCGAGGGCAGGATATCCGGCACGGCGCGGACAGCGTACTCATGTCCTCCGAAGTGTTCGATCTCGTAGCCCAGGGAGGTGAAGAGCTCCTGTTCCCGCTCCACCAGCGCCTCTTCCCGGGCGGTCAGAGTGATGATGAGGGGCGGCATCAGTCTCTGGGAGACCACCTCCTGTTTTTTAAAGGCTTCCATGAAACGTTCGTAATTTACTTTTTCGTGGGCCGCGTGCTGGTCGATGAGGTACATGGTGTTGTTCCATTCCGCGATCCAGTAGGTGTCGAAGACCTCTCCGACAAGGCGGACCGACTGACGGTGTTCCCGGGAAAACAGCGCAAGCTGGCCGTCTTTTTCAGTAACGGGACTGTTCTGCCCGGCTGCAGGAGTTTTCACGGACTTCTGCTCCGCCCCGGAAACGGCTGAAGGCACCGCAGACTCCGGCGCGGAAACAGCCGGAGGTGTTTTCGGTTCTGCCACTCTGAGGACGGGTGCGCTCTCCGGAACATCCGGAAGGAAGGGTTTTATGATCTGTTCAGACCGCTTCACTTCAAAAGGCTCCGGCGGCCGTTTATTGCTGTCCTTCCGGGAAGGCGCTTCTTTCTCCCTGGCCAGCTTCATCTCCCGGATCAGTTCTGCCTGGCGGAGTGTATCCTGCACAGCGTCCTTCACAAAACGGTATACCGCTTCCGGTTCGGAGAACCTCACTTCCCGCTTCGTCGGATGAACGTTCACGTCCACCTTGCCGGGATCGACCGAAAGAAGAAGTACGCAGACCGGGAAGGAGCGCTGCATCATCAGGTTTCCGTAGCCATCCTCGATGGCTTTCGCGATCACGCTGCTCTTGATATAGCGGCCGTTGACACAGTAGTGTTCCATGGCCCTGCTTCCTCTGGAAAGCTCCGGTCTGCCGAGAAAACCGCGGATCCGGAAAGGACCGTCCTCTGCGCTGATCTCCAGCAGGGCTGCCGCCGTCTCTCTTCCGTACAGCTGATAGATGATATCCTTAAGACTCCCGTTCCCGCTGGTGCTGAACCGGTTCTGGCCGTTCACGATGAACCGGATGGAGATCTCCGGATGGGAAAGAGCCAGCTGCTCCGCCAGCTCCGACACGTGGGCCGCCTCTGTGGCGGGGGACTTCAGGAATTTTCTCCGGACCGGAGTGTGGAAAAAGATATCCCGGGCGATGACCGTGGTCCCCTCCGGGGCGCCGATCTCCTCGAACAGGACTTCTGTGCCGCCTTCGATCAGGAAGCGGATGCCTGTGAGGGCAGATCTGGTCTTCGTAATGATCTCGGTGCGGCAGACAGCCGCGATGCTGGAGAGCGCCTCACCGCGGAAGCCGAGGCTCTGCACACCGTTCAGGTCCTCCGCGGTGCGGATCTTCGACGTCGCGTGGCGCACGAAGGCTTCCCGCACTTCTCCCGCGGGGATCCCGCTGCCGTTGTCCGTCACGCGGATCAGCGCCTGTCCTCCGTCCCTGATCTCGATCGTCACGGCGGAGGCGCCGGCGTCGATGGCGTTCTCCGTCAGTTCCTTGACGATGGAGGCCGGCCGTTCGATCACCTCGCCTGCTGCGATCTTATTGATAGTTTCGTTGTCAAGAAGCTGTATGCTCATTTCTGTTCTTTCCTGCTGTTCTCTTCAGTCTGTACAGTTTTCTGCAGCCTGTACAGCATGTTCAGCGCTTCAATGGGCGTCATCCGCGAAAGATCCGCTTCCAGGATCTCACGCTCCACAGGACTGGGAGCAGATTCCGGCGCCGCAGGCTCCGGGACGTCGAACAGTGACATCTGGACCCCGTCCTCTGCAGCCTTCCGCCGTTTCCCTTTCTTCCCGAGGTACTGCTGCTCTGCTGCGATCTCTCCTGCCCGGGCAGCGATATCTGCGCCGGACAGCTCTTCCGCCAGCTCCTTCGCCCGGGTGATCACAGTCTGAGGGACACCGGCGAGCCGCGCCACCTGGATGCCGTAGCTCCGGTCCGCGCCGCCCCTGACGATCTTCCGGAGAAAGACGATGTCCTCCCCCTGCTCCTTTACCGCGATGCAGTAATTGTTGACGCCTGGGATGGTGCCCTCCAGTTCCGTCAGCTCATGGTAGTGGGTGGCAAAAAGCGTCTTCGCCCCGAGGATCCGCGGGTTCGCCACATGTTCCACCACAGCCCAGGCGATAGCCAGTCCGTCGAAGGTGGAGGTGCCGCGGCCGATCTCATCCAGGATCACCAGGCTGTGTTTCGTCGCGTTTCTGAGAATGTTGGCCACTTCGGTCATCTCCACCATAAAGGTGCTCTGCCCGCTGGCCAGGTCGTCGGAAGCGCCGACTCTCGTGAAGATACGGTCGCAGATCCCGATCTCCGCTTCGGAAGCCGGCACAAAGGAGCCCATCTGGGCCATCAGTACGATCAGGGCTGTCTGGCGCATGTAGGTGGATTTTCCTGCCATGTTGGGGCCCGTGATGATGGAGACGCGGTTTTCCTTCCCGTCCAGGAAGGTGTCGTTGGCCACAAAGCGGCCGCTGTCCATCATCCGCTCCACCACCGGGTGGCGTCCGTTATGGATGCGGATCACGCCGTTCTCATTGATCACCGGCCGCACATAGGAGAAGCGGTCCGCGGTCTCCGCCAGGGATACCAGAGCGTCTGTCTCCGCCACGGCCCGGGCGCTCTCCTGGATCCGCCGGACCTGATCCGCCACCTGTTCCCGGACTTCAGTGAACAGGTCGTACTCCAGAGCCAGAAGCTTCTCCTCGGAGCCGAGGATCGTCTCCTCCAGCTTCTGAAGCTCGGGGGTGATGAAGCGCTCGGCGTTCGTCAGGGTCTGCTTCCGGATAAAGTAGTCCGGCACGCTCTTCAGGAACGAATTGGTGACCTCAAAGTAATAGCCGAACACCTTGTTGAATTTGATGCGGAGATTCTTGATCCCGGTCTTCTCCCGCTCCCCTTCCTCCAGGGAGGCGAGCCAGCTCTTTCCTTCCTTCCCGGCGACCCGGAGCCGGTCCACCTTTTCGTGGTAGCCGTCGCGGATGATGCCGCCCTCCCGCACCGTGAGCGGCGGATCCTCCCGGATCGCCCGGGCGATGAGGCCGCAGACATCCTCCAGGGTGTCCAGGCGCTCCGCCACGTCTTTCAGGAGCGGGGACTGAAAGCTCTGAAGAAGGCTCTTCACCGGGGGCAGCATCTCCAGGGACTGCCTGAGGGCCACCATGTCTCTCGGCGTCGCGCTTCCGGAACTGATGCGGCCCATCAGCCGCTCCATGTCGTAGACAGGGGCAAGATACTCCTTCAGCTCCTGGCGGTCGATGTAGCGGCCCTTCAGTTCTTCCACCGCGTCGAGCCGGCAGTCGATGTCCTTCTTCCGGATCAGAGGCTGTTCCACCCAGCTGCGAAGGAGTCTCGCCCCCATGGCAGTGCCGGTGTGGTCCAGGACCCAGAGCAGCGTCCCCCGCTTCTCCTTTTCCCGCATGGTCTCCACCAGCTCCAGGTTCCTCCGGGAAGAGGAATCGATGATCATGTACTCGCCGCTGCGGTAAGTCTTCAGTTCCGTGATCAGGTCGCAGGTATTCTTCTGCGTGTCGTAAAGATACTGCATGGCAGCGCCTGCAGCCAGGGAGCCCTCCGGGAAATCCTTCAGGCCCAGAGCCTCCAGGGAGGCCGCGTGGAAATGATCCTTCAGGATCCGGGCTGTATTTTCGTCAGAAAAATAAAAATCCTCCGGATAACTGACAGATACGGAAGGGTTGCCCCCGGGAGCGTCCGAGGGAGCTCCGCTCATCTCGTAGGCCCGGTTCAGAAGGACCTCGGAGGGGCTGTACCGGTTCAGTTCGTCCGTGAGGCGTTTTACGCTGTCTGCCTCTGTCACAAGAAAGCTTCCCGTGGAGATATCCGCTGCACAGATGCCGAAGCTCCCTGCAGCGTAGACTACGCAGACCAGATAGTTGTTCCGGCCCTCTTCCAGAGCGCCGGCTGCAGTGATAGTGCCGGGCGTCACCACCTTGATGACTTCCCGTTTCACCAGACCTTTGGCGAGACGCGGATCCTCCATCTGCTCCGCCACCGCAACTTTGTAGCCCTTTTTCACCAGGCGGGCGATGTAGCCGTCGGCAGCATGAAAAGGAACCCCGCACATGGGGGCCCTCTCCTCCATTCCGCAGTCCTTTCCTGTCAGCGTCAGCTCCAGCTCCCTGGAAGCTGTCTTCGCGTCGTCAAAGAACATCTCATAAAAATCACCCAGACGGTAGAAAAGAATACAGTCCGGGTAACTCTTTTTTGCCTCAAGATAATGCAGCATCATTGGCGTCATCGCCATGGTTCAGATCCCTCCTGCTCCGGCGGACGCGCCGTCACCGGATCTCTTTCCGATATAATAGAATCCTCTGGACTCTGTGAGCTCCACGTCGACGATCTCCCCGATCAGGGAAGCGTCCCCGGGGAAATGGACCATCAGGTTGCCGGACAGGCGTCCGGACACCATGCCCGGGGTCTGGGAGTTGACCTCCTCCACCAGAACGGGAAGAGTTTTTCCCGTATCTCTGTCTGCCGCTCTGGAGGCAAATTCCTGTACCAGGTCGATGAGGCGCTTCATGCGGTCCGCCACGACGGCAGGATCCACCTGGTCCTCCATCGCGGCAGCGGGCGTGCCCGTACGTCTGGAATAGATGAAGGTAAAGGCGGACTGGTAGCCCACCTCCCGGATCACATCCAGCGTATCCTGGAAATCCTCCTCCGTCTCTCCGGGGAACCCTACGATCACATCCGTCGTGAGACAGATGTCCGGGATCTCCTGTTTGATCTTCCGGACCAGCGAAAGATAGGACTCCCTGGTGTAGTGCCGGTTCATCTTCGCGAGGATCCTGGTGCTTCCGGACTGCAGGGGAAGATGCAGATGGCGGCAGACTTTTTCATTCTCCTTCATCGCAAGGATCAGGTCGTCGGAGAGATCCTTCGGATGAGAAGTCATGAAGCGGACCCGCTCCAGCCCCTCGATCCTGCAGACTCTCCGGAGAAGATCGGAGAACCGCACCGGGTTCTCCAGGGTCTTCCCGTAGGAGTTCACATTCTGTCCCAGGAGCATGACTTCCTTCACACCGTCCTTCACGAGGTCCCGGATCTCTTCCAGGATATCCTCGGGCTCCCGGCTGATCTCGCGTCCCCGGACATAGGGGACGATGCAGTAGGTGCAGAAGTTGTTGCAGCCGTACATAATGTTCACGCCGGACTTGAAACTGTACTTCCGCTTCACCGGCATGTGGTCCCGGCTGGGGTCCGGCGTCTCGGCCACGTCGATGACCCGCCGCTTCTCAGCGATGCAGGAGTACAGCAGCTCCGGAAATTTCCAGATGTTGTGCGTCCCGAACACCAGGTCCACATAGCGGTACTTCTGACGGATCCTCAGGACCTCGTCCTCCTCCTGCATCATGCATCCGCAGATGCCGATGAGCATGCCGGGATTCTTCTCCTTGCAGTGACGGATCTGACCGAGGTGGCCGTACAGCTTCTCATTTGCGTTTTCCCGGACCGTACAGGTGTTGAAGAGAAGAATGTCCGCGTCCTCCGTCTCCACAGGGACAGCCCCGCACTCTGTCAGGACGCCCAGGAGCTTTTCGGAATCCCTCGCATTCATCTGGCACCCCATAGTGGTGATGTGGCAGGTCAGCTTCCGGCCGAGAAGTTCCTCCTTTTCCCGGAATTTCTCTTTCAGAGCTTCCTGCATCAGACGCTGTCTTTTTTCTTCTCCCATACCTTAAGCCTTTCAGTGACGGTGTCAGGCACGAACCTGGCCGCCGCCGTAGATCTCGTATTTGTAAGAGGTGAGTTCCTTCAGCGCCATCGGCCCCCTGGCGTGAAGCTTCTGGGTACTGATGCCGATCTCCGCGCCGAAGCCGAACTGGCCTCCGTCTGTAAATCTTGTGGACGCGTTCCAGTAGACACAGGCGGAATCCACTTCCCGAAGGAAGCGCTCCGCGTTCTCTTTCGATTCCGTGACGATCGCGTCCGAATGCTGCGTGTGGTAGCGGTTGATGTGCCGGATCGCCTCGTCAACAGAATCCACGGTCTTCAGGGACAGGATATAGTCGAGATATTCCATGCCCCAGTCTTCCTCTGACGCCTCCCGGAAGGAGGGCTCCAGGCTCCTGGCGCTCTCGTCGGCCCGGATCTCCACGGAGAAGGGATCCAGAGCGGCCTTCAGGGCAGGCAGCAGCTTCTTTTCAGCGTTCCTGTGAACGACAAGGGACTCCGCCGCATTGCAGACACCGATCCGCTGGGTCTTCGCGTTGACGATGATGCGGACTGCCATGTCGATGTCAGCGCTCTCATCCACGAAGATGTGGCAGTTGCCGGCGCCGGTCTCGATCACCGGTACCGTGCTCTCCTGCACCACGGTGCGGATCAGGCCCGCGCTCCCTCTGGGGATCAGGCAGTCCACGTAAGCGTTCAGGTGCATCAGCGCCTTCGCGCTCTCTCTGGAGGTATCCTCCACCAGCTGCACCGTGTCCTCAGGCAGTCCGGCCTTTTTCAGTCCCTCCCGAAGCGCTGCGGTGACAGCGGTATTGGAACAGATCGCGTCGCTTCCGCCCCGGAGGATCACAGCATTTCCGGACTTGAATGCGATCCCGAAGGCATCGCTTGTCACGTTGGGCCTGGCCTCGTAGATGATGCCGATGACGCCGATGGCGACACGCTTCTTCACGATGCGGAGGCCGTTCTCCAGCGTCGTGTCAGACAGGACCTCCCCTACCGGGTCCGGCAGGGCAGCGAGACTCCGGAGACCTTCCGCCATCTCAAGGACCCGCTTCTCGTTCAGGCGGAGACGGTCCTTCATTCCCTGGGCCATGCCCTTGCGGTCTGCTTCTTCCATATCCTTCGCGTTGGCGTCCAGGATCCCGCTCATGTTTTCCATAAGGGCGTCCGCCGCCGCTAAAAGGCCTCTGTTCTTGTCTTCCGTGCCGAGCCGCACCAGCTGTGCAGCCGCTTCTCTGGCTTTCTCTCCGAGAATGTTCAGATCAGTCTTCATATTTTTTACTCCGCGCGCCGTTCGCCGGCACCTTCACGTTCGTTCATCAGGTAGTCGTCAAAATCAAAATCTGCGATGCGGCTTGCCTCGAACAGCGTTCCGATCTCCTCCCCGTCGATGATCTTTCCGATCACTGACATGTCCGCACCGCTGGCGATGATCATGTCCGCACCGCTCTTGCAGGCGATCTGCGCTGCCTTCAGCTTGGTGTACATGCCGCCGCTGCCGATATCGGAGGCACTCTCCTTGCCCATGTGGAGAAGGGACGGAGTCACACTCTCCACGACAGAGATGAACTTCGCGTCCGGATTCTTGTTCGGGTCGTCGGAGTAGAGGCCCTCCACATCCGACAGGAGCACCAGCAGGTCCGCGCCGATCAGGGAACTCACCAGGGCGGAAAGGCGGTCGTTGTCGCCGAACCTGATCTCGTAAGTGGAGACCGTGTCATTTTCGTTCACGATCGGGACTGCGCCCATTTTCAGGAGTTCATCGAAGGTATTGTGCGCGTTCGAACGTGCTTCTTCGTCCTGCATGGTGAAGCGGGTCAGGAGGATCTGTGCGGCAGTCATGCTGTACTCCGCGAACAGGCGCTGGTACACCATCATGAGCTTCGCCTGTCCGACTGCGGCGCAGGCCTGTTTCTCAGCCAGGGAGGCAAGCTTCCCTTTCTTCCCGAAAGTCTGCTTTCCCGCGGCGACAGCACCGGAAGTCACCAGGACCACCTCTTTGCCGCGTCCCTTCAGATCGCTGATCTGTCTTGCCAGCTGTTCGATCTTTCCAAGATTCACGGCGCCTGTTTCCGGGTGGGTCAGGGAGGTGGAGCCGATCTTTATCACGATCCTCTTTTTATTTGAGAGATCCATTCTGTGGGAATTCTGCATGATTCAAGCCTCCTGCGGAGTAATAAATATAAGTTTAAACCATTTGCATGGG
>Ga0256405_10005467_pt1 | contig 21882 bp, 20 predicted proteins | sample RumenRJG_02DNA_FD_189096 | JGI IMG/M metagenome (GOLD analysis project Ga0256405, IMG submission 189096) | Bovine rumen microbial communities from Lethbridge, Alberta, Canada - RJG_02 | ecosystem: Host-associated > Mammals > Digestive system > Stomach > Rumen | place: Canada: Alberta... | reverse complement strand
ACAAATGAACCATTGGAGGTAGTCCGCTGCGGCCATACCGAGCCCGCCGACGTCCGGCGCCACGGCCGCTCCCGATCACGGATGCCGTGGTGTGTCCATCATATGCAGCCGTGACAAATAAAGTCCGGGGCGTGCCGTAACGTTATCCGTGATTCGGCCCCAAGAGACTTCCTGCTTCGAACTCGTGACCCATCTACTGCAGCGGATGGGGCGAGGAGTGTACGACCTCGTCCTCCTGGGACAGCGCGAGGTCGTACACCGCCCGCCACTGCGCTGCCCTGGACTCCACGCCAAGCGTGCGCACGACTGCCCCTCCGCAGCGGTCTGCGACCATGGCCTTGTCGATTCGCCCCTTGTTATGCGAGATGAACCGATGCGCCGCCGAGACGATCTCCTCGCCCGAGCGGTAGTTGCGCTCCATCTTGAGCACGAAGGCGTTGCTGTAGGCATACTTGAAGTTGAGCATCGCCTTGGGATACGCCCCCCCTGTACCCGAAGATGCTCTGGTCCTCGTCCCCCACCATGAAGGCGTTGCCGTCCCTGCCCGCGAGCCGCCAGACGAGGTTGTGCTGGGCTCTGGAGGTGTCCTGCGCCTCGTCGACGCACCAGTAGCGGAACCTGCTGCGGTAGGACCGCCAAAGGTTCCTGTCGCGGTCCAGCGCGTCGAACGCCAGGAGAATCTGGTCGTCGAAGTCCATAAGCCCTCTGCTCGCGAGACCGTCCTGGTAGAAAACGAGTATCTCGTCGAACCGCTCGATGCCCCCTGCGATGCCCGCTATGGCCTCGGCGTTGCCAAGGAGCATCATGTTCTTGACGTAAGAGATCGCGCACTCGAGGTCGACGAGGTCGCCCTCGCTCACGTACTCGCTCCTCGCACGCCTGCAGGCGTCGAGGAGGATGCCCCTGACGGCTGCGGGATCGACCCTCCGCGGGACTGCCCTTGCCTTCTGCACGAGTCCTCGTAGATGTCCTTCGCCAGCTTGTTGATGGTGCAGAAGGTAATCCTTCCGGCGACGTCTGGCTGCCCGAACCTCCTGGAGAACCTGGCGCGCATCTCGTCAGCAGCGGCCCTGGTGTAGGTGATGCACACGATGGACTCCGGGGCGATGCCGCGCTCGAGGGTGAGGTACCCCAGGCGCGCGACGAGCACGGTGGTCTTCCCGCTGCCCGGCACGGCGACGAGGAGCGTGGCGCCGTCAACGACCTGCGCGGCGCGCTCCTGCTGGCGGCTGAGCTCGATGCCGTAGCAATCCTTGAACCTGAGGTAGGCCTCGTTCGGCTCGAGAGGCCTCAGCTCAGGCGGCGCGCACCGCCCGTCACGCAGGCCCACGTAGCGCAAGAAGTCCTCGGCGAAGAGCCAGCGCTTTGCCCCGAAGGTCTCGAAACCCTGTCCCTCGTATATCAAGTGGCACCACTTAATATACGAGGGACAGGGGAGACTCCCCTTTGGGGCAAAAAGGTTGCATTCCTTTTGGCGGGGAAATACGTCCTCTCGCCGACATGCTCCCGCTTGAAAAAGAATTGCGTGCATACAGTGGACCTGTCACTTGATTGGAAACGTTTACGATAACGTTTACAGCCGTGATGGGAGCGCGCGATGGCAACCATCCATAACATAGCCCAGATCTCCGGTTACAGCATCGGGACAGTGTCTCGTGTGATCAACAACCGCGCAGGCGTCAGCGAGAAGGCTAGGAAGAAAATCGAAGCGGTCATTCGGGAGCAGGGCTTCCAGCCAAACTCAAGCGCCCGCACGCTTCGGCAGTCCATGTCTTCAGAGGTCTACATCGTCGTGCGCGGCATCGCAAACACCTTCCTCCAGTCGCTCCTCGAAAAGACCCAGATTCGCATCTGCGAGCATGGCGAGAGCGCGGGCGTGCAGTTCATCAAAGAGGCAGAGGACGAGGTTGCCGTAGCCGCAAAGATCATGCAGGACATAAAGCCCAAAGGACTGGTCTTTTTGGGAGGCAACACCAACACCTTCCAGCAGACGTTCTCCGGATTCACCGTGCCTAGCGTGCTCATCTCGGCCGATGCGGAAAGCCTCGGGTTCGACAACCTGTCAAGCTTCACCACCGACGACAGGGATGCAGGTGGCTGCGCGGCGAGGGCGTTGGTCTCGAAGGGGCACCGAAGAATCGGCATCCTCGGTGGATACCCGGGAGACGCCGAGGGAGAGCAGTCGGGCAACGGCCCGTCGCTGCGCATACGTGGGGCCGTCGAGGAGCTTGAACGCAGCGGGGTCTCGTTTGACTTTGCGAGGGACTACGAACCGTGCCCCTTCTCTGCGGAGGCGGGCTATCAGGCGGCAAAGCGGCTGCTCTCGCGCACCCCAGACCTGACCGCCGCCTTTGCCATCAGCGACTCCCTTGCCATCGGCGCGATGCGGGCGTTTCGCGACATGGGCCTGCATATCCCGCGCGACATATCGCTCGTCGGCTTCGACGGGGTCGTTGCCACGCGGTACACGATACCCAGACTTGCCACCATCGAGCAGGACGTCGAACTGCTTGCCCGCAGGGGTGTCGATGACCTGCTCATGAGAATCAGCTACGAAGGTCCGGCAGTGCACGAGAAGATTCCCTACAGGTTCGTAAACGGCGAGAGTATCGCTCAGCCGAGATAGAGGAAGGTAGGTGGGGCGTTGGCAACATTGAGCCTACGGCATGTCCAGAAAATCTATCCCATGAGGGATGAGGACAAGGCCGAGAAAAAGAAGAGTAAGAGAAAGAAGAAGGGCGAAGAGGAAGAGCCAGCAAAGTCCTACAACCTCAAGATTACCGATGAGGGCGTCGTCGCCGTAGATGACTTCAACCTCGAGATTGCCGACAAGGAGTTCATCGTCATCGTCGGGCCGTCAGGTTGCGGCAAGTCGACCACCATGCGCATGATCGCCGGGCTCGAGGACATCACCAGGGGAGAGGTCTATATCAACGGCCGCCTGGTCAACGACGTCGAACCCAAGGACCGCGACATCGCCATGGTCTTCCAGAACTACGCCCTGTACCCGCACATGACGGTGCGGCAGAACCTCGAGTTCCCGCTCGAGCTGCGCCATGTTCCCAAGGACGAGATGGACAAGAAGGTCGCGTGGGCTGCTGAGGTCCTGGGCATCACGCCGTACCTCAACCGCAGGCCCAAGGCCCTGTCGGGCGGCCAGCGGCAGCGCGTGGCCATCGGCCGTGCTATCGTGCGCGACCCGCAGGTGCTGCTGATGGACGAGCCGCTGTCCAACTTGGACGCAAAGCTCCGCAACCAGATGCGCGCCGAGATAATCAAGCTCCGCAAGAGCCTGAACGCCACTTTCATCTACGTGACGCACGACCAGACCGAGGCCATGACCTTAGGCGACCGCATCGTCATCATGCGCGACGGTGACGTGCAGCAGATCGGCACGCCCCAGGAGGTCTTCGACCATCCCGGGAACCTCTTCGTGGCGGGCTTTATCGGCATGCCGCAGATGAACTTCTTTGATGGCGAGCTGGTCCTGAAGGACGGCGTGTATGCCGTGCGTGTCGGCGATGCCGAGATAACGCTCTCGGAAGACAAGCAGAAGAATCTTGCCGAGAGAAGCACTGCTCCGCAGAAGGTGGTCGTCGGAGTGCGGCCCGAGCACATCACCTTGGAGGATACCCCTGGTGCGATGATCGAGGGCGAGGTCGACGTCACCGAGATGATGGGCAGCTCCGTGCATCTCCACATCAACGTGGACGGCAAGGACTGCATCATCATCGTGCCCCGGCTGGATCTGGGGGCAAACGGGCTCGATGCCGGCTCGACGGTGCGGTTCACCTTTGCGCCAAATGCCGTGCACGTGTTTGATCCCACGACCGAGAAAAACCTCGAATGGCTCTGATTGGGTGCGGAAGGTCCACACCCGGAGTGATAGTAGGTACAGTTCTAGGAGGAGAGAGATAATGAAGAAGTTCGAGAACGCAATGCTCAACCGTCGACAGGCCCTCGCGCTTGGCGTGTCGGGCGCAGCATCCCTGGCGCTTGCCGCCTGCGGTGGTGGCAGCAGCGATGGAGGCGCAACTGCCGCCGACGAGGCCGTCGAGGCCACCGTCACCGTGTGGGGCCCGCAGGAGGACCAGTCCGACGACAACGGCAACTGGCTCCAGACCGAGTGCGAGGCCTTTGCGGCAGAGCACCCCGACTGGACCCTCACCTTCAAGTACGGCGTGTGCTCCGAGGGCGACGCGAAGACCAACATTGGCACCGACCCCAGTGCCGGCGCCGACGTGTACCTGTACGCCAACGACCAGATTCCCGACCTGCTCAAGGCGGGTGGCATCGCCGAGTTCGGCGGCTCCACGCTCGATGCCATCAAGGCCAACAACTCCGAGACCACCGTCAATACTGTCACCTACGAGGGCGCCGTGTATGGCGTGCCCTTCACCGGCAACACCTGGTTCATGTACTACGACAAGTCCGTCTTCTCTGACGACGACATCAAGTCGCTCGACGCCATGCTCGAGAAGGGCAAGGTCGCCTTCCCGCTGGACAACTCCTGGTACATCGCCTCGTTCTATGTGGCCAACGGCTGCACCCTGTTTGGCGCCGACGGCGGCGACGCCGAGGCAGGCTTCGACTTTAGCGGCGACAAGGCCGTGGCGGTCACCGACTACCTCGTGGACCTCGTGGCCAACCCCAACTTTGCCAACGGTGACGTGGGCACCAACGCCGACGCCAAGGCCTTCTTCTCGGGCACCTGGGATTACGAGAAGGCCGTTGACGCGTACGGTGACAACCTGGGCATTGCCGCGGCACCCTCCATTACCATCGGCGGCGAGCCCAAGCAGATGAAGGCCTTCGCAGGCTCCAAGGCCGTCGGCGTCAACCCGGCGGGTGCCCTGTATGGCACCCATCCCGAGGTGGCCGTAGCCCTGGCCGCCTACCTTGGTGGCACCGACGCCCAGCAGGCACACTACGACCTGCGCAACATCATTCCGACCGACGTCAACATCACCGTCGACGACGCGCTTGCTCAGGCCCAGATGGACGCCATGGACTTCGCCTCCATCGTTCAGCCGCTTCAGGCCGACATGGGCAACTACTGGACTCCGGCCGAGTCCATGGGCAAGGAGCTTGTGGCTGGCACCGTGACGCATGACAACGCTGCCGACAAGACGGAGGCCATGAACACCTCCATGAACACCTCCGCGGTCCAGTAGGGGCACTCTCTCCCCAGGGCGGCCGGACCCCGGCCTGGCCGCCCTCCCTCCTGCCATACCTGAACAAGGAAACAAGGTAGCGCATTATGAAAGAAGAGCGAATCACTATAGGCAGGGCCCTCAAAGAGGGTGACCTGTTCACGAGACTCTCTGCCCTCATCATGGGAGCAGGACTGCTCGGGCATCGACAGATGGTGAAGGGCATCCTTGTATTCCTGATCGAGGTCGCATTCTGCCTGTACATGATCATGTCGGGCTTCCACAGCTTGGCCCAGCTGCCCAGCCTTGGTACCGAGGCGCAGGGCAAGGTCTGGAACGAGGCCAAGCAGATCTACGAGTACTCCACCGGTGACAACTCCCAGCAGATACTGCTTGCCGGTGTGGTCACGTGCTTTGCCATTGCCGCAATCGCGGTGCTGTGGGTGTTGCAGATGCGCCAGTCCTTCAGCCTCCAGAAGAGAATCGAGGAAGGCGGAGAGGTCCCCACCTTTAAGGATGACGTGCGCAACCTCTTCGACGGCAACCTGCACATCACGCTGATGTCGTTACCCTGCCTGGGCATCTTGGTCTTCAACGTCGTCCCGCTGGTCTACATGATCTCGATGGCGTTCACGACCTATTCCAAGGAAGGCGAGCACCTCATCCTGTTCGACTGGGATGGCCTGCATCAGTTCCAGCGGGTGCTCAACATGAACGGCAATATTGGGCGCCAGTTCTGGCACGTGCTAGGATGGACCATCACCTGGGCCATCTTCGCAACGTTCCTCAACTACATCCTCGGCATGGTGCTGGCCATGGTCATCAACCGCAAGGACACCAAGGGCAAGGCGTTCTGGCGCTTCTGCTTCGTGCTCTCCATCGCGGTACCGCAGTTTGTCACGCTGATGATCATGAACATCATGCTGCAGCCCTCCGGCGCGGTTAACGTGCTGCTCCAGAACCTCGGGCTCATCAGCGAGCCCATCCCGTTCTGGACCAACGCCAACCTGGCCAGGGTCACGATCATCCTCATCAACCTGTGGGTGGGCATTCCCTACACCATGCTGCAGGTCACGGGCATCCTGCAGAACATCCCAGCCGAGCTCTACGAGGCGGCCAAGATGGACGGAGCCGGCCCCGTGAGGATCTTCTTCAAGATAACGCTGCCCTACATGCTCTTTGTCACCATGCCCTATCTCATCTCCAGCTTCGTGGGCAACATCAACAACTTCAACGTCATCTACCTGCTCTCTGGTGGCGGCCCGACGCGCGTTGGTGACACGGCCGGCCAGACCGACCTGCTCGTGACCTGGCTCTACAAGCTGACCATCGACCAGCAGTACTACAACCTGGGCGCCGTCATCGGCATCATGACCTTCGTCATCCTGACCGTGATCACGCTGGTCACCTACCGCAACTCCAGCTCCTATAAGAACGAGGAGGCGTTCATGTGATGGAAAACCAGATGGCAAAGAACAAGCTGAGCCCGCACAGGCGGATCGTCAACCTGCTCGTGCACCTGCTGCTGGCCGTGCTGGCAACGATCTGGGTCCTTCCCATCGTGTGGATCGTCCTGACCAGCTTCCGCGCCGAGCCTGGTGCCTACACCAAGACCTTCCTGCCTCAGGGCTACACGCTCAACAACTACGTCAAGCTGCTGACCGACCGCAACGTGCTCAACTTTCCTAGGATGTTCACGAACACGCTGATCATCTCCATCTTCAGCTGCCTCATCAGCACGTTCTTCGTGCTCTCGGTGGCCTATTCGCTCAGCCGCATGAGGTTTGGGTTCCGCAAGCCCTACATGAACCTGGCCATGATCCTGGGGCTGTTCCCCGGCTTCATGACGATGGTCGCCCAGTACTTCATCCTCAAGGCCATGGGCCTGACGGAGGGAGCGGGCATCAGGATCGGCCTCATCGTGGTGTATTCCGCCTGTACGGGCCTGGGCTTCCAGATCTCCAAGGGCTTCTTCGACACGATCCCGCGCTCCATCGACGAGGCCGCGGTCATGGACGGCGCCACCCAGTGGCAGGTGTTCACGCGCATCACGCTGCCGCTCTCCAAGCCGATCGTCATCTACACCGTGATGACGTCGTTCATCGCGCCGTGGGTGGACTTCATTTTTGCCAAGGTCCTCTGCCGTGCGAACGCGGACCAGTTCACGGTGGCCATCGGCCTGTGGAACATGTTGCAGAAGGAGTACATCTACCAGTGGTACACCTGCTTTGCCGCTGGCGCCGTGCTGATCTCCATCCCCATCGCGATCTTGTTCCTGTACATGCAGCGGTTCTACGTGGAAGGCATGTCTGGAGCGGTCAAGGGATAATCAGGAGTACCGAACGTCACTTTCGGGCAATCCGCTGAACGCGCTCAGTGCAGCTCGGCGGATTGTCCGTCTGACATGGGGTCAAGCACCGGGACTGCCCCCATGTCTGAGGTGCCCGTATGGTAGGGAGGCTCACCATGCAACGTATCAAGCGCTGGCTCTATACGGCTCTGTGCACCGTTCTGTGCCTGTTGGCATACGTCGCAAATCAGTCGAACCAGGCTAACCAGGCAAGCCCGGCAGCCGGGGGAGGGACGGCTCCCACCTCCGCGGTGCAGATGATTGACTTCAACAGGGGCCTGCAGCCGGCGGCACTTGACGATGACTACCGCACGACCTACGAGATCTTCGTCTATTCGTTCTGCGACTCCAACGGGGATGGCATCGGCGACCTCAATGGGATTCGCTCCAAGCTGGACTACATCGCCGACTTGGGCTTTGACCAGATTTGGTTGACTCCCGTGCACCCCTCCGCCACCTACCACAAGTACGACGTGGACGACTACTGCGCGATCGACCCCGCCTTTGGGACCATGGAGGACTACGAGGCGCTGCTGGCGGAGTGCCACGAGCGCGGGATCCGCGTGCTGCTCGACCTCGTGCTCAACCACACCTCCGATACGCACCCGTGGTTTGTCGCCGCGACGGACTACCTGCGCGCGCTGCCATCCGACAAGGACCCGGTGTTTGAGGACTGCCCCTACGTCTGGTACTACACCTTCTCGCGCGAGGCGCTGGACAGCTTCGTCCCGCTGGAGGGCACGCCCTGGTACTACGAGGCGCGGTTCTGGTCGGAGATGCCCGACCTCAACCTGGGCAACGACGTGGTGCGCGACGAGATTCGCAACATCGTGCAGTTCTGGCTGGACAAGGGCGTGGACGGCTTCCGGCTGGACGCCGTGACCTCCTACGTGACCGGCAGCCCCGAGGGAAACGTCGAGTTCCTGCAGTGGCTCTCGGACACCTGCAAGGGCATCGACCCCGACTGCTACCTGGTGGGGGAGGCATGGACGGACCGGGCGTCGATCGCGACGCTCTACTCGAGCGGCATCGACTCGCTCTTTGACTTTCCCTTTGCGGATTCCGAGGGCATCATCAGGCAGGTCATGAACGGAAGCTATGCGGCCTCCGACTACGTGCGGGCCATGGTGAGCGAAGAGGCCGCTTACCACGAGGCAAATCCCGCCTACGTAAACGCGCCGTTCTACACAAACCACGACATGGGCAGGAGCGCAGGATACTACCCCCAGGACGACGGGCCCGTCACCAAGATGGCCTACGCCCTGAGCCTGTTCATGCCGGGTGACTCCTTTGTCTACTACGGCGAGGAGCTGGGCATGAAGGGCGCCGGCAAGGACGAGAACAAGCGCGCCCCCATGTACTGGAGCGCCGACCCCGCTGCACTGGGCATGTGCGCTGGGCCCGAGGGCATGGACGAGATCCAGATGAAGTTCCCTCCGCTCGAGGCGCAGATGACAGACGACCTCTCGCTGTGGCGCTGGTTCAGGGAGGTCATCCGCGTGCGGCGGGCCTTCCCGGCTATCGCGCGGGGTACGACCGAGCCAGTGGAGGGCGTGAGCGACGAGAGCGTGGCGGCGTTCGTCCGCAGCTGCGAGGGGCAGCAGGACGTGCTTCTGGTCATGAACCTGCGCGACCGGGCCTCGACCAAGGACCTGTCGGCGCTGGGTGCCGCATGGCAGCTGGCAGCGGTGCTCAACACCAACGAGGAGCAGATCACCTACGAGAACGGCAACCTGAGCCTTCCGGCCTACTGCATTGCCGTGCTGACGCTTGATGCCGGGCAGTAGCCCGACGGACGGGAGGGCCTGATGGGACCCACATGGCTGAAAGATGCCATCTTCTACGAGATTTATCCGCAGTCGTTCCAGGACAGCAACGACGATGGCATAGGCGACATCCCGGGCATCATCGACCGCTTGGACTACGTGGCGGGGCTTGGCTGCAACGCCCTGTGGATCAACCCGTGCTTTGACTCGCCCTTCATGGACGCGGGCTACGACGTGCGCGACTACAAGCTGGTGGCGCCTCGCTACGGGACCAACGAGGACCTCGTGCGGCTGTTTGCGGAGGCGCATGCCCGCGGCATGCACGTGCTGCTCGACCTGGTTCCCGGCCACACCTCCGACCAGCACCCGTGGTTCAAGGAGTCTGCCAAGGCCGACCCCAACGAGTACTCAGCCCGCTACATCTGGACCGACGAGGCGCTCTGGGGCATGGAGGGCAGGCCGTACATAGCGGGCATGACGGAGCGTTCCGGCGCCTACATGCTCAACTTCTTCGCCTCACAGCCCGCCCTCAACTATGGCTGGCTGGACCCGTACAAGCACTGGATGAGCGCCACCGACTCGCCCGAGGCGCGCGCGACCATCGAGGCCATGAAGGACGTGATGCGCTTCTGGCTGGACCAGGGTTGCGACGGGTTCCGCGTCGACATGGCGGACTCGTTGGTCAAGGGAGACGACGAGCGCAAGAGCGGCACCTGCGCCATCTGGCGAGAGGTTCGGCAGATGATGGATGCGGACTATCCAAACGCGGCCCTGGTCAGCGAGTGGTCCAACCCCGACCTGGCTCTCTGCCAGGCGGGCTTTCACATGGACTTCTACCTGGACCACCAGGGCAACGGCTACAACACCTTGCTGCGCGACTGGGAGACCGAGGGTGGCGACCACAGCTACTTCCGCTGCGACGCGGGAGGCAGCATCCGACGCTTCCTGAATGACTACCTGCCCAAATACGAGCGCAGCAGAGGGGCTGGCTACATCAGCCTCATCACGTGCAACCATGACACGCCGCGTCCCGCGCGGACGCTGACGCCTGCCGAGCTGAGGCTCGCCTACGCCTTCATCCTGACCATGCCGGGCGTCCCCTTCATCTACTACGGCGACGAGATCGGGATGCGCTATCTTGACCTGCGCACCAAGGAGGGCGGTTATCAGCGGACGGGAAGCCGCTCGCCCATGCAGTGGGACGAGGGGGAGAACCACGGCTTCTCGAGCGCGCCTGCGGAGCTGCTCTACCTGCCGCAGGACGCATCCGCCGACGCGCCGAGCGTGGCGCGGCAGGAGGCGGACGAGGGCTCGCTGCTCAACGAGGTCAAGCGGCTGATTGCGCTGCGCCATGCGCACGAGGACCTGCAGGCGGATGCGCTGTTTGCCGTGGTCAACGATGACGAGACGTCGGCGCCCTTTGTGTACCGCAGGGGTGCGCTGGTCCTGGCACTCAACCCCTCCTCGCAGGAGAAGCGCTACGAGGGGGCGGTGCTTGGGGGTAGGCGTGTCATCCACCAGATAGGGGAGGCCGCCATGCGGGATGGGCGGCTGGTCATGCCGGGGCAGAGCTTTGCCGTACTTGCGTGAGTGACGCCTTGGAGCGCCTGCCTGGGCGTCTTCCATGGGTGCCTCGCACGGGTGCCTCGCATGGGTGCCTCTCATGGGCGCCTCGCATCAGTACTGTCAGTCAGTTTCATTACGAAAGGATGAGCGATGAAGCGCGCAAGTGGGATTATCCTTCCTGTGTTCTCGCTGCCGTCGCCCTATGGTGTGGGCACCTTGGGCAAGGCGGCCCGAGATTTCGTGGACTTCTTGGCCGATGCCAGGCAGTCGTGGTGGCAGGTTCTGCCGGTGGGGCCGACGAGCTACGGCGACTCTCCCTACCAGAGCCCGTCGGCGTTCGCGGGCAATCCTTACTTTGTGGACCTCGATCTTCTGGTGGCCGATGGGCTGCTCACGCAGGCCGAGATTGAGGCACCCAACTGGGGCGACGACCCGGCGCGCGTGGACTATGGAGCCCTGTACGAGAGCCGTCTTGACCTGCTGCGCCGTGCCTGCGGGCGCGGGTGGCAGCGCGACGCGGACGACGTGGCGGCCTTTGCGCGCGACAACGCCGACTGGCTTGACGACTACGTGCTGTTCATGGCCGTGAAGCGCCACTTTGGCATGGCTTCGTGGTACACGTGGCCCGACGAGGACATCCGCTTGCATGACGCCGACGCATGCCGCCGCTACGAGCGCGAGCTGGACGACGACGTGCGGCTCTTCACCTATGTGCAGTATCTGTTCTTTAGGCAGTGGGAGGCCCTGCGCGCGTACGCTCACGAGCGTGGCGTGGGCATCTTTGGCGACATGCCCATCTATGTGGCGCTCGACTCTGCCGACGTGTGGGCTCACCCCGAGAACTACCAGCTGGACGAGCGCAACAATCCCGCACGGGTGGCGGGCGTGCCGCCCGACTACTTCAGCGCGGACGGACAGCTGTGGGGCAACCCCCTCTACGACTACGCACGCATGGCGGACGACGGCTACGCCTGGTGGAAGCGTCGCGTGCAGGCGGCCGGACGCCTCTACGACATGGTACGCATCGACCACTTCCGCGGCTTTGCCCGGTATTGGTCGGTCCCGGCGGGAGCTGCGGCCGCAAAGGGCGGGTGCTGGGTCTGGGGGCCCGGCGTCGAGCTCATAGACGCGCTGAGGAAGGGCAACCCAGACGTAGAGCTCGTGGCAGAGGACCTGGGCCAGCCAACGCCCGAGGTCATGGAGCTGCTGCTGGCATCGGGACTGCCGGGCATGAAGGTGCTGCAGTTTGCCTTCGATGGGCGCCCGGACAACGAGCATTTGCCCCATGGGATTCCGCAGAACTGCGTGTGCTACACCGGCACTCACGACAACGCCCCGCTCGGCCAATGGTTTGCCGAGGAGAGCGCGGAATGCATCGGGCTTGCCACGCGCTACATGGGGCTCTCCGAGGACGAGGGGCCGATATGGGGCGTCATGCGGCAGGGGATGTCGAGCATCGCCACGCTGTTCTTCGCGCAGCTGCAGGACTACCTGGGGCTTGGTGGGGAGTCACGCATTAATACGCCGGGGACGCAGGAGGGCAACTGGCAGTGGCGCCTGCAGGAGGGCCAGCTCACGGACGAGTTGGCACAGCGCATCGCAAGTGTCACGCGGCTGTACGGGCGCTGCGACTAGCGACCTGCCCCAAAAGGGAGTCTCCCCTGCCCCTCGTATATCAAGTGGCACCACTTAATATACGAGGGGCAGGTCTCGAAACCATTTGGTGAGACGTCCTCGGGCCTCACGATGCAGGGGCCGTCGCCCTCGCCCCTCAGCTGGAGGAAGAGGTCGACGTTGCCTCGCTCGAGGTCGTATGCCCTGAACGCCTTTCGCGGGTTGCCCCACGAGAAACGGAGGCCAGCGTCTTTGTGCGGCTCCTCGCGCAGCGCGCCCTCGCGGAAGGCGTCACGGAGGTCGTAGAGCCAAACGACCTTGTAGTCCAGGTCCTGGTAGAACGTGTTGCGTTCGTTGAACTGCTCCGGCGTGAGGGCGCTCCTCTGGAAATCAACGACCGTCGTCTCGGTCAGCACGTCGGCCCGGTGGCGGACCTCTCCGAGCGTCAGGGTGATCTCCTGGTTCTCCCTGGGGAAACGCTCCTGCCAGAGGTGGTGCCATTCCGAGTTGTCGTACGAGCGAGACCACCCGTCGGCGCAGGACCCTCCGCCCTTGTGGGCAAAGTGGTGCCGGCGCACCTCGCCCTTCCTGGGGATCACTGGAGACCCGCAGGTTGGACAGAAGTAGTCCATGTTGCTTGCCGTGTCGTCGACGTAGACACGGGCATCGGTCGGGTCGAGCGCGAAGGTCAGCATGCCGGGGCACCTCAAACGTCATCACATCCATCTTATGCGAATGGTGGGCACGTTTCTCATTAGGCCGTCATTCGTTTGTCCTGCTTGGGGATGGGTGGGCGGGCCTATCCAAACGCGCGCCTCGCGCGGGCAAACATCTGCTGGTATAGAACTTACTAGCAGAGACAACATCTTCAAAAGCACCAAAAGTTACGCACTTTCGTGCGAAGTGGAGAGTTGCGAGATCTCTTGCGCTACTCTGCCCAGAAGACGCGCCCATCCTTGCGCGCGGCACCCTCGCCAGCAGGCTCGGACGCATAGCCGAGCACGCAGTGACCGATGCCCTCGTAGTCGCCCTCAATGCCGGCTTCCGCAAGGATGGCCTTGCCCTCTTCGGAGTCGAACTCCTCCTTGGCGCGGTGGATCCAGATGGAGTCGACGCCCAGGGACTTCGCGGCATTCATGAGGTTGCCCATGACGAGCGCCCCGTCGTACACGTAGGTGGGGACGCTCTTGTCGGCCAACACCACGAGCACGACCGGTCCACCATAGAAGGGGTCGAAGCCCTCTGCAGGGCCGCGCCCTGCGACGCGCATGATGTCTGCGTTCATGGCAGACAGGCGGTTGCGCAGCTCCTTGTTGGTCACGGCAAGGATGATGGGAGCCTGCTTGCCCATGCCGCTCGGTGCCCACAGGCCGGCATCGATGATCTTCTCGATAAGGTCCTTCTCGACAGGTTTGTCCATGAAGTTGCGGACGGAGCGACGGCTCTTGAGGGTCTGGATGGTATCGGTCATGAGATGTCCTTTCGCAGTGTTTTGCCTCATGACTCGATTATAAAGGTGCCGCCGTTGCCCCACTCCCAGGCGCCTTTGATCCCCGCGGCCTCTGCGGCAATCTGCACGTGTAACTTGGCGATGCCGAGGTCGGTGAACTCAAGGTTGCGCTTGAGGTGTGGGAGCGTGGCACGCAGGACCCCCTGCTCCCAAGCGAAGACTACAGGCTGCTCGTTGACGGCGGACGGTCCCTTGATGACGGCGTCAATACCTGTGCGGATCCAGCTGGGCGCCGTGGAGAGCGGGCCGTCGCCTTTGTACATGGCTTCGGGCTTCTTGTTCCTGCGGCGCAGGCCCGCGCGAATGGTGCGCTGGGCAAAGGGCTGCTTGGAAGGCATGTTGCCCATGGGGATGACGTCGTGGAGCACCTCGCCCTCGGCGAGCGGCAGCGTGACGCTTGAGCGGTCGAACGTTCCGGCGACCCAGCAGGTGCCAAGGCCGAGTTGCGTCGCGTGCAGGACGAGCTTCTCGCCAAAGAAGCCGACCTTCTCGCGCGTGAGGTCGTCGTCTGGCCCGATGAGGGCGGCATAGGTAGAGATGGTTCCACTGAACATGCGGCCGTTCAGCTTGAGGTCTGCACCTCCGTCTGACGGCCCGACAAGGACGATGCGAATCTCGCCCTCCCGCGAAAGCGTTTCCGACAGCTCCGAGAGCTCCTCAAATACGGACGGATCAAGCGGCATGTCCGTATAGGCGCGGCAAGAGATGCGTTTCTCGATTGCCTCGATGAGTGTCATGGTTTCCTCCTGTTCGTGGGCGTATTGTGATGGCATACTCGTATTTCTGGAAAAACGATTGTATACAATCTAATAGTGTACAATTGCTTTACAGAACAGTCAACGGGAAGGAGTTCAGATGTCAGAGAACGACGTGCTTGATCTTATCATCGTTGGCGCAGGCCCCGCAGGATTGTCTGCGGCCATCTATGCGCAGCGAGCCCTGCTCAACACCATCGTGCTTGAGCAGGAGGCAGTGGGTGGCCAGGTGATCCTCACCTCTGAGGTCGACAACTACCCCGGAGTTCCGCATACCGACGGCTTCACGCTCGTCGATGCCATGAAGGCTCAGGCCGAGGACCTGGGTGCGACCATCGTCATGGAGAACGTCCTGCGCATCGAGCGCAACGAGGACGAGACCTTCTCGGTGACGGTGCCCGGCAAGGTCTACCAGGCCAAGGCCGTCATCGTTGCCGGTGGTGCCACGCCGCGTCACGCAGGGTTTGCTGGCGAGGAGGAGTTTGGCGGCAAGGGCGTGAGCTACTGCGCCACGTGCGACGGCATGTTCTACCGCGGCAAGCAGGTCTTTGTCATTGGCGGTGGCAACTCCGCTGCCGAGGAGGCTCTCTTCCTCACGCGCTTTGCGAGCAAGGTCGTCGTGGTGGTGCGCAAGGACCATCTGCGTGCGCAGGCGTCGGTTGGCAAGGAGCTCGCCGAGAACCCGAAGGTCGAGGTGCGCTACCTGACGAGCATCACCAAGGTTAACGGTGACGGCATGATCACCGAGGTCACCTTGCGTAACAACGAGACGGGCGAGGAGACGGTCGAGTCCTTTGACAACAACGTGGGCGTCTTTGTCTTTGTGGGCCGCGTCCCGGCAAGTGCGCTCATCGGCGAGCTTGCCGAACTCGATGGCAACGGATATGTGGTTGCGGGTGAGGACATGTCCACGTCGACCCCGGGCCTCTTTGTGGCAGGTGACGTGCGCCAGAAGTCGCTGCGCCAGATCGTGACGGCCGCTGCGGACGGCGCCATAGCAGCAACGTCCGTCTCGGCGTATTTGGGTCATCCCGTCTCGAGCTAAGAGACGTCGGGCAAGGCATGGTAATTGTTCCGCGGCATGCCGGGCGGCGCGGCGCGGAGAGCGACAAGGAGGAGTGCGGCATGGGCTTTTATGATTTCACGCTGTTGGATGGCAAGGGCAACGAGGTGAAGACCGCCGACTTTGCGGGCAAGGTCGTCATGGTCGTCAACACCGCCACGGGCTGTGGCTTCACCCCGCACTATGCGCCCATCGAGGCGCTCTATGAGGAGCTGCACGACAAGGGCCTCGAGATCCTTGACATCCCCTGCAACCAGTTTGGCGCGCAGACCCCCGGTTCCGACGACGAGGTGCACGAGTTTTGCACCCTGCACTACAACACCACCTTCCCGCAGATGCACAAGTCTGACGTCAACGGCGCCGACGAGCTGCCGCTCTACACCTGGCTCAAGGAGCAGAAGGGCTTCGAGGGCTTTGGCGAGGGCGAGATGGCTGGCTTCATGAACCAGCATCTTGCCAAGATCGACCCCGACTACCAGAACAACCCCGACATCAAGTGGAACTTCACCAAGTTCGTGGTAGACCGCGAGGGCAACGTGGTGGCCCGTTTTGAGCCGACGGCAGACATGGACGAGGTCTGCGCCTTCGTGCGTGAGCTCGTGGGATAGTCCCAGCTGAAAAACTGTTCCGACTTTGTTGAGGGCTGCCGAAAGACGGCCCTCTTCGCATACACTGGGGCATGGACAATCCCCCCAAGAAGGAGCGCCATGATAAAGCTTGCCCTCACCGACCTCGACGACACGCTCATACCGCTGGCGCACCGTGGATCTGCGTCAGAACGCACCCTCGAGGCGATCCACGCGATGCTCGACGCGGGGCTCCACTTTGGGCCCGTGACGGGCCGAACGCCGTCTGGAGTGCAGAACACCTTTCATGGGGACGAGCGCTGCTATGCCACGGGAGCCTTTGCCAATGGGCAGATCGTCATGCTGGACGGCGAGGTCATCCATCGCGAATGGTGCCCGGTGGAGCCTCTTCAGCGGGTTGCCGACATCATGGACGAGCTGGGCGAAGGTGCGCTTGCGCTCTATGACGTGGACGGCCCCGACCTCTCTGCCTGGTTCGTGAGCTCAGATCCCAAACGCTGCGAGAACGGCTTTGGCTGGACGCTGAGGTCGTATCGCGCGGAGCCGCGCGTCCTGGCGCCCGTGCTCAAGTCAAACGTGCACGTGACGGGTTCGCGAGAGCACCAGGAAAAGATCCAGCAGCTGCTGCGACGCGAGGTTCCAGAGCTGGACTTTGTGTTCCCCAGCCAGACGGCGCCTCTCATCGACGTGACGCCCGCTGGTTATGGAAAGGGTAGTGCTGCGCTGATCCTGGCAGAGACGCTCGGGCTTGACGTTACCGAGGTCGCCACCTTTGGCGACTCCGAGAACGACCTCTCCATGCTCTCGTGCATCCCCAATTCGGTCGCCGTCGCAAACGGGAGCCCCGAGGCCAAGGCGGCCGCGCGCTGGGAATGCGGTGCCTCTGCCGACGAGGGCGTCGCGGACGCCTTGCTCCAGATTGCCGAGGCAGCGGCTACGGGCGCGATGCCCGCCTTCATGCACTAGGACGGCAAGTTCGATACAAAAGGGTGGGACCCCTACGCATCACTGATACGTAGGGGTCCCACCCTTTTGTATCGGTTTGCGATAAGGGCTACTCCTGCTCCTCCTGCATGCGCTGGAGCGTCTCCATGAGGGCTGGGATGACCTGCTTCTTTCGGCTCACGACGCCCGGCAGGATGGCGATGTCGTCGACGGGGGTGACACCAAAGGCGCGGCTCGCGACTTCTTCTGCCGCGGCGCCCCAGTAGAGCATGTCGGACGTCTGGCTCTTCACGTCGGTAAAGAGGTAGAAGACCATGGGCAGCTCGTTGACGGCGGCACCGTCCTTGAGGTAGGGCCCCACGAGCTCCTCGGCGGCCTTGCGGGAGGCCTCGGTCATGAACGACCCTTGGCCCACGCCAAAGCGCACGTCGCCGCGGCTGAAGACCTTGAAGTCGGAATTGAAGACCTCGTCCGCCGTGCGCCCGGTGAGGTCGGCGCCTGCGTCAAACATCTGGTCGGCATAGGTCTCGGGGTCCTCGCCACAGATCTTGGCCAGCTGCTCGCCCACGTACTTGTCGCGTGGCGTGCAGGTGGGTGAGCGGAAGCAGAGCGTGTCGGAGAGGATGGCCGAAAGCATAAGGCCTGCTATGTTGGCGGGAATCTCGATGCCGTTCTCTTGGTAGATGTCGTAGATGATGGTGCAGGTGCAGCCGACGGGCATGTTGCGGAAGTAGACGGGGCCGCTCGTCTCGATCGAGCCGATGCGGTGGTGGTCGATGATCTCCATGATCTCGGCCTGCTCAAGGCCGTAGACCGCCTGGCTGCGCTCGTTGTGATCGACCAGGATGACGTGCTTCTTGCGCGGGGCGATCATGTCGGACGAGGTGATGATGCCGGCGTAGGTGCCGTCCTCGTTGAGCACGGGGAAGAAGCGGTGGCCCGTGCGCGCCACGACCTTCTGCGCGTCTTCGACGGCGGTGTTGACCGAGAAGCGATCGACAAGGTCGCTATCGAGCATCTTTGCCCGGACGGGGATGGACATGGTGATGAGGCGCGAAGCGGCGTAGGTGTCGTACTTGGTGGCGATGATGGCGCAGCCGCGCTCCTCCGCCACCTCTCGCACGACGGCGGAGACGCGAGCGTTGCCACATACGATGAGCAGGCCCGCGCCAGCGCGCACCGCATAGTCCTGGGTCTCATAGCGGTTGGTGGTGAGGACGATGTCGCCCTTCTCGATGACGTCCTCCATCATCTCGGGGCTGGTGCCCACGATGACGTGGCCGTTGCACACGGCGCCTTCGGGGTCGCCTACGAGGAGCTCGCCCTCGAGGGTGTCCACGATGTTGGAGAAGCGCGTGTGGGAACGAGCGACGACCTCGCTGTCGTAGATGTCCATGTTGGCGTTGGCGATGTCCTTCACGGCGATGAGGCCCTGAAGCGTGCCTTCGTTGTCGGCGATGCACAGGGTGGACGTGCGATCGTCGCGCATGAGGTTCCAGGCCCGCAGGAGACTGGTCTCGCCGTCGATGGCGGGCGCCATGTTGTAGTTGGTGTCCTTGACCTGGGGGCTGGCGTCCGTGATCAGGCGAGGCTCCTCAAAGCCAAAATGCTGCAGCACAAAGGCCGTCTCGCGGTTGATGGCGCCTGCCCTGCGGGCCTCGTACTCCGTGTCGGGGTCAACCTGGCTCTTGAGATAGGCATAGGAAATGGCAGCACAGATACTGTCGGTATCGGGGTGCTGATGGCCAACGACGTTGACCTTGCGGATTGCATCGGGCATGACGTGCTCCTCACCATGAGACTGGCCGTGTCGAATGACAGTCGCGGACAGATAGATGGCTGGATTGTCCCACGCATTGGCCTTTCTGGGGCGGCGCGCATCCAGTTCGCTCGGCAATCGGGGCCAATTTGGGATGAAGCGGTTAGTACTATGCAACTCCTTCCGGCTCATGAGTGGGTCAGGAACGAGAACAATCACCTACTTTTTGCAGCTACATATAACGAAATGGCCTATCCTTTTTCAGGGAAACGTGTTTGGAGGAGAAGACAGCCATGGATTTGGATATCGCGCGCGTCATCAAGAGCATCCCCAAGGAGCACGAGAAAGAGGAGCTGACCCCTCTCATGACTTCGTGGGGAGAAGAGCTTGCCGCCAACCTCGAGACGGTTCCCTTTCCCGAGCACCCGCGCCCGCAGTTTGCGCGCAAGCGCGTCTGGATTCTGAATGGCTGGTGGCAGTATGCGTTTGTCGCCTGCCCCGAAGCCTCGAGTCGCTGGAGGGACGAGCGGCCACCGCAGGACATGGAGGGACTGATACGAGTTCCCTTCTCGCCGGAGGCGGTGCTCTCCGGTGTGGGCAGGCAGCTTCAGCCCGACGAGCTTTTGTGGTATCGCTGCAACCTGACGGTGCCCGAACTTGGGCATGATGACCGGTGCCTGCTGCATTTTGACGGTGTCGACCATGCGTGCGCGCTGTATCTAAACGGCGCCCAGGTTGCCGTGCACGAAGGGGCGTACCAGCCGTTTTCCGTTGACGTGACCGACTACCTCAACATGGGCGACACCATGCTTGAGCTCTGCGTATATGACCCGAGCGATACGGGAACGCAGCTGCGCGGCAAGCAGCGGCTCGAGCGGGGAGGCATGTGGTACACCGCTCAGTCGGGAATCTGGCAGACGGTGTGGATGGAGGTTGTGCCCGCAACCCACGTGGAAGACCTGCGCATCGTCACAGACCCAGACCACGGGGAGCTCCTGCTCACCGCGTGGCTCGAGGGGCATGCAAGGCTGACGGTGGACGTGCTTGACGACTCGCGGACCGTCGTGGCACAGGGCGCCTCGGAGCCGGCGAAGGGCGTGGGGGTCGTCACGGTAAGCGTGCGCATGCCCGATGCCCACCGTTGGTCTCCCGATGACCCCTATCTCTATCGCCTGCGCATCACGTATGGCAGCGACCGCGTGATGAGCTACTGCGCGTTCAGGACCGTATCGGTCGAGCTGTGCGAGGACGGCGCTTCACGGCTGTGCCTGAACCATGAGCCCCTCTTCTGTCGCGGCCTCCTTGACCAGGGCTATTGGCCTGACGGACTCATGACGGCGCCTTCAGAGGCGGCGATGGTCGCAGACCTCCAGCTGGTCAAGGACCTCGGCTTCAACATGGTGCGCAAGCACGTCAAGGTCGAGCCCGAGCGCTGGTACTGGCTTTGCGATCGCCTGGGAATCCTCGTCTGGCAGGATATGCCCTCTGGCGGCGCCAATCCGGCGGACTGGCCTGCGCGCAACATCCCCACGCTCTTCAAGGGGTCTTGGCACGCTCTGACAGATGACGACGAGGTGTCGTGGAAGCGCCTTGGGGCTGCCGACGAGTCCTATCGAAACGCGTGGATCCAGAACATGAGCGCAACGGTCTCGCGCCTCTCAAACCACCCTTGCATCATGCTGTGGGTTCTCTTCAACGAGTCGTGGGGACAGTTTGACGCCGGATTGGCGACACAGCGCTGCTGGGAGCTCGATCCCACGCGCCCGGTTCTGTCCGCATCGGGATGGTACGACCAGGGCACGGGTGACGTGCATGGCGTGCACAACTACTTTAGGGGTATGCACATGTTTGATGACCCCTTTGCGGGAAAGAAAGACAGGCGGCGCGTGCACCGTGGACGCGCGCAGGTCATTTCGGAGTTTGGCGGACTGGTCTGGCACGAGGACGAGCATTCCTCGCTCCCGCATAGCTATGGCTACGCGGAGTTCGAGTCCAAGGAAGCGTGGCTCGGTGGCGTGAAGGAGCTCTTGGCAAGCGCCGAGGCGCTTGAGGGGCAGGGGCTGTCGGGCTTTGTCTACACGCAGCTGAGTGACGTGGAAGAAGAAACCAACGGTCTGGTGACCTACGACCGCAAGGTTCGCAAGCTTTCGTAAAGGAAATGGTGAGGTTAGGTATGGGGCGTAGCAAGCTCATCAAGGACACGACGCGCGAGGAGCGCATCCGCATCGTCCAGGCAGCACTTTCGTGGGGAGATGACTGCGACGGTGTCTCGGGCCTTGCGAGCGGCGTTGACGCCATGTACCAACCCTATATCGATGGTGAGCTCGAACTTGCCGAATGCAACATGCGCGGGGCTGCCACAACATACGTTAAGAGCGACCGCGAGCGTCCGAGCACGGGCTCGTGCGTCATGGGTCTCTAGGCAAAGGACGCTGCTATGGATAAGGATGACGAGGAGCTTGCCAAGGAGCTGCGCGGCCTTCTTTCGGGGTCTGGGTACAAGACGTCCTTTGGCGACGAGCAGGCAGATTCTGGGTCGCAGTCTGACGAGGCGCAGTCCTACGATGACTTCTTCACGGCCCTTAATGCCTTCCGCGCAGCACGTGCGAGTGGAGACAAGCAGGCAGAGGCAGCTGCGGAGGACCATCTACGCGAAGTGGTGCGCGCAGAGCTCACGGGGGAGTAGGGAGTTATAGGACAAAATGTGTGTCTGGGCTAGTCCAACCAGAAGGGGAATGAGTCCTTGTGATGGAGCTCTTCCCACACCGCCCTGTCACCCCACTCGGGCCCTCCGTCGTCCCGCTTCGGACTCGC
>Ga0256405_10005466_pt1 | contig 21886 bp, 24 predicted proteins | sample RumenRJG_02DNA_FD_189096 | JGI IMG/M metagenome (GOLD analysis project Ga0256405, IMG submission 189096) | Bovine rumen microbial communities from Lethbridge, Alberta, Canada - RJG_02 | ecosystem: Host-associated > Mammals > Digestive system > Stomach > Rumen | place: Canada: Alberta... | reverse complement strand
CGATATGAGCGAATTCAAACTGACCGATCCCTTCGGCTCCGCACCGACGAAGCCGCCGTTCACGCAGAGCGTCTCGACCGGCGTCGCCTGGCACAACCTGCCCGTCACCCGCCCCTACACGCTCGGGCAGCTCCTCGACCAGACCGTCGCGCGCTGCGGCGAGAACGACGCCGTCGTCTACGCCGACCGCGACTTCCGCCTGACGTGGTACGAATTCTCCGAAGAGGTCGACCGCCTCGCGCGCGGCCTCATGGCGCTCGGCGTCAAGCGCGGCGAAAAGGTCGCGCTCTGGGCCACCAACGTGCCGCACTGGGTCGTCCTCATGTTCGCGACGGCCAAGATCGGCGCGATCCTCCTGCCGCTCAACATCAACTACAAGTCGGAGGAGATCGACTTCGCGCTCAAGCAGTCCGACGCCGAAAACCTCTTCCTCATCAACGGCTACCGCGACTGCAACTACATCGACGTCATCAACCGGCTCATCCCCGAGCTGAAGGAGTGCCCGCGCGGCGAGCTCGCGTGCGCGCGCTACCCGCACCTCAAGCGCATCATGTTCCTCGGCGGCGAGAAGTACCGCGGCATCTATTCGCTGAACGAGGTCCTCTCGCTCGCCGTCCAGACGCCGTGGGCCGACTACCTGAAGCGCCAGGGCGAGTGCGACGTCCACGACGTCGTCAACATGCAGTACACCTCCGGCACGACGGGCTTCCCCAAGGGCGTGCAGCTGACGCACTGGAACATCGCCAACGACGGCTTCTGGATCGGCGCGTGCCAGAACCTGTCGAGCCGCGACCGGGTCTGCATCCCCGTGCCGCTCTTCCACTGCTTCGGCTGCGTGCTCGGCGTGATGAGCTGCGTCAACCACGGCGCGACGATGGTCTTCCTCGAGAAGTTCGATCCCGTGCAGGTGATGTCGTCGATCGAGAAGGAGAAGTGCACGGCGACGTACGGCGTGCCGACGATGTACATCGCGATGCTCGACCATCCGCTCTTCAACCGCTTCGACTTCCGCTCGCTCCGGACCGGCATCATGTCCGGCTCGGCGTGCCCCGTCCACCGCATGCAGCAGGCGCAGACGAAGATGTTCATGCGCGAGATCACGAACCCGTACGGCCTCACCGAATCCGGCCCCGTGATGACGATGACGCGCTACTTCGAGCCGTCCATCGAGCGCAAGTGCCAGACGATCGGCCAGGCGCTCCCCGGCGTCGAGGTCGCCATCATCGACCCCGAGACGGGCGAGCTCGCGCCGCTCGGCCAGGACGGCGAGATCTGCTGCCGCGGCTACGGCAACATGAAGGGCTACTACAAGATGCCCGAGCAGACCGCCAAGTGCATCGACGCGCGCGGCTGGCTCCACTCCGGCGACATCGGGCGCATGGACGAGCAGGGCTACTACTACATCACCGGCCGCCTCAAGGACCTCATCATCCGCGGCGGCGAGAACATCAGCCCGAAGGAGGTCGAGGACTTCCTCGGCACGATGCCGGGCGTCAAGGACGTGGCCGTCGTCGGCTGCCCCTCGAAGAAGTACGGCGAGCAGCCGGCCGCCTTCATCATCCCGTCCGACGGCGCGACGATCACGACCGAATCGGTGCAGGCGTTCTGCAAGGACCGCATCTCGTGGTTCAAGATTCCGAAGTACGTCCACGTGCTCGACATCTTCCCGATGACCGCGTCGCAGAAAATCCAGAAGTACAAGCTGCGCGAGATGGCGCACGAGCTGTGGCCGGACGCGTGACACCGCCGCGGGAGCTGACGTGCGCCGCGCTGAAGGCGCAGTTCGCCGAGGTCTTCGCGGACCTCGACGCGTGCCCGCGCCGCGTCGCGTTCGCGGTCTACGCCGAAGGCTTCACCCTCGATCTCTCGGATGGCGAACCGGTTTTCGCGCGCGGCACTTCCGCCGCGCCGGCGAACTTCCGCGGTCGCTGGCTCGCCGAACATCCCGTGCCGCTCACGCTCAGGCGGAAGGCGACCTTCACGCTCGTGCCCACGACGGGCAACCGCGTCAAGGTGCGCATCCGCCAAGGACTCCTGCCATGATCGAAACGCTCGCCGCCTCCCTGGACCAGATCGCCGCGCTCGCGCCCACGTGGGGGCTCGTCTTCATCTTCGTCTTCATGGCGGTGGAGTCGAGCTTCATCCCCTTCCCGAGCGAAGTCGTGATGATCCCCGCCGGCTTCCTCGCCGCGCGCGGGGAGCTGACGGGCGCGCCGGCGACGGCGCTCGTCCTCGCGATCGCGGTCGGTCTCCTCGGCTCGCTCGCGGGCGCGTACGTCAACTACTTCCTCGCGCTGTGGGTGGGGCGGCCGTTCCTCGAACGCTACGGCAGGTGGCTCTTCATCCAGCCCGAACCGCTCGCGCGCGCCTGCGAGGTCTTCAACCGCTACGGCGCGGCGACGACGTTCGTCTGCCGCCTCGTGCCCGTCATCCGCCAGCTGATCTCGATCCCCGCCGGGATCGCGCGCATGAAGCTCGGCTCCTTCACGCTCTTCACGGGGCTCGGCGCCGGCATCTGGACGGCGATCCTCGCGCTCGTCGGCTTCGGCCTCGGCCGCACGGCGGGCGACATCACCTACCTCGAGCTTGTCACGCGCGGCAAGGCGCTCGCGACCGCGCACCTGCCGTGGGTCATCCTCGGCGCGCTCGTCCTCGTCGGCGCGTACGTCGCCGCGTCCCGGCTCGTCATGCGGCGGGGGAAGTAAGATGATCCTCACGGTCCAACATCTGCGCGTGGCCTTTCATCTCGGCGGCGGGAAGCGTTCCGTTCCCGTGCGCGACGTGTCGTTCGAAATCCCGGAGAACGGCCGTGTCGCGCTCGTCGGCGAATCGGGCTGCGGCAAGTCGCTGACGGCGCTCACGCTCGGCGGCCTCGTCGACCGCGCCGAGATCACCGGCACGATCACGGGCGCGCCGCGCCTTGCGTACATCTTCCAGAACCCGATGCAGTCGCTCAATCCCGTCATGCGCGTCGGCCGCCAGATCGAAGAGGCGCGGCCGGGCGCAGCCCGGCCCTCTCCACGTGCCGCTCTTCGTGGAGATGATCAGGCTGTGCCTGATCTGCTCCGCTCCGTCGGGCTGCCGGCCGACGCCGCGCGCAAGTATCCGTGCGAGCTTTCGGGCGGGCAGCAGCAGCGCGTGATGATCGCGATGGCGCTCGCGGCCGCACCGGACCTGCTGATCGCCGACGAGCCGACGACGGCGCTCGACGTGACGACGCAGCGCGAGGTGCTCGACCTGATCGAACGCGTCGCCGATGCGCACAAGATGGCGGTCCTGCTCATCACCCACAACCTCGGACTTGTCGCGCGCTATTCAACGTTCGTCAACGTGATGTACGCGGGCGAGATCGTCGAGCGCGGCGAGGTGAAGAAAGTCCTGCGCGCGCCGCGCCATCCGTACACGCAGGGGCTCCTGGCGGCCGTGCCGCGCCTCGATGCGCCAAAGGACGCGCCCTTGAGCGACATCCCCGGCACCGTGCCGCCGCCGACCGACTGGCCGTCGGGCTGCGCGTTCCATCCGCGCTGCCCGATCGCGACCGACGCCTGCCGCCTCTCCGCCGCCCGCTGCCAGGGTTAGTCTAGGAGTCTAGAAGTCTAGACTACTAGAATCCTAGAGGCCTAGAGGCCTAGACTCCTCGAACCTCACAAAAGCAAAAGCCAACCGTGCGTGAACACGGTTGGCCTTGCGTTTCATCGATCCTGCGCTCAGACCGCCGGGGCGGCCTCGTCGAGAATCGTGATCTTGCACTTGGCGGCCACGCCCTGTCCGAGGTCGATCTTCGCCTCGTACTCGCCGACCTCGCGCAGCGACTCGCCGATCGAGAACTGGCCGCGGTCGAGCTTGACGCCGCGCTGGGCCTCGATCGCCGCCAGCAGATCGGTCACGCTGACCGCGCCGTACAGCTTCTTGCCGTCGACCGTCGCGGCCGAGACCGTCAGCTCGAGCTTGTCGAGCTTGCGGGCGACCTCGAGCGCTTCCTTCTTGAGCTCGGCGGCGCGGGCGGCGCGCTCGGCCTCGAGCTTCTTCAGGCGGCGCTTCGCGGCTTCCGTCGCGCGCGCGGCCAGACCCTGCGGGAAGAGGAAGTTGCGGGCGTAGCCGGGGGCGACCTTGACGATCTCGCCGGCCTTGCCGAGCTTCTTCACGCTGTCCATGAGCATCACTTCGATTGCCATCTTGTCAGCTCCTTCCTCAGGCCATCAGGCCCATGTTGCGGGCGCGCTTGACGCCCTGGCGGATCTGGCGCTGCTGGGCCGACGTGACGCCGGTGATGCGCGCGGGCAGGATCTTGCCGTAGTCGGTGATGTAGTACTTCAGCGTCTCGATGTCGTTGATGTCGATCTGGTCCTTGGGACCGAGCGGCGGACGCTTCCTCGCGGCGAATTCCTCGCCGGCCGAGCTGTTGGATTTCTTGAAAGCCATGGTTGGATTTCCTTTTTACGTGTTGTGTTTAGAACGGGAGCGCCTCTTCAGACTCGCTCATCTCGACCGGGCTGGGCGCGGGGAACTCGGCGCGCGGCCCCTGGGGAGCGAACCGCTCGCCCTTGGGCAGGAACTTGATGGTCGTTGCACGGACCTTCAGCTTCTGGTGGCGCACGCCGTCCTTCTCCCAGGTGTCCATCTGGAGACGCCCCTCGACGAGGACCGAACTGCCCTTGGCGAGGTACTGCCCGCAGAGCTCCGCCAGCTTGTCCCACGCATCGACGTCGATGAAGACGGGAAAGTCCTGCATCTGTCCGTTGCGGTCCCGACGGCGCTCGTTGATGGCGAGCCCCAGACGCGCGACCTTCATGCCGCTCGCCCCCGTCATGCGGACGTCGGGGTCGCGGGTGAGGTTGCCCATCAGGATGACTTTGTTGAAGGAGGCCATGAGATTACTCCCGTATTGTCGTCTTAGGCTTCAGCCGTCTCCGCGGCGGCTTCTCCTGCGGCGGCTTCGGCGGCGGCCTGCTGCGCGGCGGCCTTGCGGGCGGCGCGCTCGGCGCGGGCCGTGCGCTCGGCGGCGATCTTCGCCTCGCGGCGCTCGTCCACGGCGAGGATCTGCACGCGGAACACCTCTTCGACGAGGCGGTAGCGGTTCACGAGCTCCTCGATGCGGTCGGCGGGAAGCTCCATGCGGACCTTCACGTAGACGCCCGATTCCTTCTTGCTCATCGCGCGCGCGAACGTGCGCTTGCCGAGCGATTCGGTCGAGAGCACCGTGCCGCCGATGCGGGTCACTTCCGCGAGCGCCTTTTCAAGGTTCGCGTTGAGGACATCGTCCTTCGTGACGCCGACGAAGATATAGATCGCATCATACTTCTTCATTATTTCGCCTCCTTCTTCGCAGCGGCGTCTTCCTTGCCCTTCTTGATCACTTCAGGCGTCTTCTCGCCGGCGGCCGCCGCCTCCGTCGCAGGGGCGTCTTCCGGCGCCTTGACGACCGCGACCGGAATTTCCGGACGCGTGGCGATCGTCTGCTTGTCGCCGAGCTGCAGGTCGCGCACGAAGAGCGTCTCGTCGACGTTGAGGTTCGTCACGTCGATCTCGAACTTTTCCGCGATGTCCGTCGGCAGGCAGAAGACGTCGATGGTGCGCAGCGTCTGTTCCAGCACGCCGCCGCCCAGCTTCACGCCGACCGCTTCGCCCACGAGATAGAGCGGCACCGTCACGCGCACCTTCTCGGTGAGCGAGACCTCGCTGAAGTCCACGTGGATGGGCGTGCCCGCGAGCACGTCGTTCTGCATCTCGCGCATGAGCGCGGGGACTTCGGTTCCGTTCATGTCCAGCGTGACCAGGAGCTGCTTGCTCGCGTGGCCGCGCATCGCCATCATGAAGTCGTGCGCCGGGAGCTTGATCAGCTCCGTGCCGCCCTTCTTCATCTTCATCACGCTGCCGGGGATCATGCCCGACTTGCGCAAACGGCGAACCGCGCCCGTACCCTGTTCGGTGCGGGGCTCCGCCTTGATTCTGATCTGATCCATTTCGGTCTTTCTTGTGTTTTGTGGTCGCATACTCTCGCGCACGCGCGCTACACTCTGCGACAAGCGGCCGAAAGTATATCAAAATTGCCCCATCCTGCGCAAGAGCGAATATTTTTGATATACTAGACATTATGCAACCTGTTGACTACATCGATCGCGTCACGTGCGAAAAAGTCACCGAGTCCGTCATGGGCGACGGCGCGCTGCGCTTCGCCTACGAAACCGCGCTCGGCCGCACGCTCTGGCCCGTCCTCTTCGGCTCCAAGTTCCTCTCCGCGCTCATGGGCGCCTACTACGACTCGCGCCTCTCGCGCCGCGCCATCCGCACGCTCGCCGCCATCCCCGGCTGCCGCGCCGACGAGGCCGAACAGCCGCTCGCCGCCTACCGCTCCTTCAACGATTTCTTCACGCGCCGCCTCAAGCCCGGCGCGCGGCCCCTCGGCGAGCAGATCGTCAGCCCCGCCGACGGCCGGCTGCGCCTCTACCTCGACGCGGCGGCGGACGACCCCTTCCCGCTCAAGGGCGCGACGAAGTCGCTGCGCGACGTCTGCGGCGGCGACCTGCCGCCGGGCGCGGACGAAGATGCGCCCGCGCGCTACGACATCGCCGTCATCCGCCTCGCGCCCGTCGACTATCACCGCTTCCACTTCCCGTGCGACTGCGCAAAGGCGAGCGCCACGCAAATCATCCCCGGCCGGTACCACTCGGTCAATCCCATCGCGCTCGTGCGCTATCCCGACGTCTACGCCGACAACGAGCGCCACGTCACACGCTACGATACCGTCTTCGGCGACATGTGGATCATCGAGGTCGGCGCGTTCGGCGTCGGCACGATCATCCAGACCGCGCCCGACGCGCCCGGCGCGAAGTACCAGCTCCTCCACCGCAAGGGCGACGAGAAAGGCTACTTCAAGTTCGGCGGCTCGACGGTCATCGTCGTGACGGCGGCCGGAAAGATCCGGTATGACAAGGACCTCGTGCGCCATTCATCCGACGGCTACGAGGTCCGTGTCTTCTGCGGCGAGCGCATCGCCCGCCCGATCTTCCGGCGGCGCGAATACGCCGCCCCTGCCGCGCTTACTTCGGCGGCAGCTTCAAGCCCGGCTTCAGAAGCGGCGGCTTCGGCGGCAGCTTCAGGCCCGGCTTCACCAGACCCGGCTTCGGCGGCAGCTTCAGACCCGGCTTGATGCCGCCCGGCGCCGTCGGCAGTTTCAGACCCGGCTTCAGGCCCGCCGGCATCGGCGGACGCGCACCCGGCTTGAGCGGGAGCGCCGGACGCTTCAGTTCGGCCGTCGCTTCCGTCGTCGGCGTCACGGGCGGCAGATCCGGCACATCGTCAACCGGCGCCGGTGCGGGCGCAGGAGCAGGAGCGGGCGCGGCCGCGGGAGCCGGAGCGGGCGCCGCCGGGGCAGGCTCCGCCGGCTTCGGCGCGTCGACCGCCGCTTCCGGCAGCTGCACCGTCGACGACTTCTCCTCGTCCACGAATTCGTCGACCGACATCTCGAAGCGGCCGAACTGGAGCTTGTCCTTGACCGCGAGCGCCGTCGGGCCCTCGATCTTGTCAGTGCCGCGGTAGGTGCCGTTGGTGCTGCCAAGGTCCTCGACGTACCAGGTGCCGTCCTTGAAATAGATCTTCGCGTGATGGCGCGAGAGCCCTTCCGCCGCCATCGGCGAAATGGTCGAGCCGATTTCGCGGCCGATGGTGATATCGCGTTCCGAGCCGAAACTCAGTCCGATGGGCGCGCCGTTCACGGCGGCGATGAGATTGATTTTCATGTTGTGGTCTCCGTTTTCAACTGCCGTAAGTATATCACTTTCTTTCAAAATGCGCTACTGCTTTCCGCGCAAAAAAAGAGGCGCGACAGAACTGCCGCGCCCGCTTTTCGGTTGTCCCGAACGTGTCTTACTTGACCTCGACTTCGGCGCCGGCCTTCTTGAGCTGCTCGGCGATCTTCTCGGCCTCGTCCTTCGCGATGGCTTCCTTGACCTTCTTCGGCGCGCCGTCGACCATGTCCTTGGCGTCCTTCAGGCCCAGGCCCGTGATCGCGCGGATCTCCTTGATGACCGCGATCTTGTTCGCACCGGCGGCCTTGAGGATGACGTCGAACTCCGTCTTCTCTTCGGCGGGCGCCGCACCTGCGGCGGGACCGGCGACGGCGACGGCGGCAGCGGCGGAAACGCCCCACGCCTCTTCGAGTGCCTTGACGAGTTCGTTGATCTCGAGGACAGTCTTGCCCGAGAGTTCCTTGATGATTTCTTCGTTTGTCATTGTTGTTTTCCTTTTTAGTTCAACCTGCGGCGTGTTTCATCCGCAGGAAATTGTCGTTTACGCGGCCGGGGCTTCGGGCGCGGGAGCGGCCTCGCCACCTTCCTTCTTGGCCTTCTCGGACAGCACGCGCGCCAGGCGCGTCGCCGGCTCCTTGAGGAGCATGAGGAGCGTCGCGCGCAGCTCGTTCTTGCCGGGCACCTTGGAGAGCGCCTCGACCATCGCGGCGTCGACGATCTTGTTGTCGTAGTCCGCGCCCTTGACGGCCGCCTTGCCGTCCGACGCCTTCACGAACTCCATGATCGCCTTCGCAACCGCCGTCGGCTCGCCGTGACCGGTCACGATCGCGGTGGTGCCGCTGAGCATCGCGTTCACCTCGTCCGACCAGCCCTTCTCCTTCGCGACCTTCGCGAGGTAGGTGTTCTTCACGACGAGGAGGCGGCTGTCGACCTTGCGCAGGTCGCTGCGCAGCTTCGCGAGCTGGGCGACCGTCACGCCGCCGTGGTTGACGATGAAGCAGTAGTCGGAGTCCTTGACGCGCTCGACCACTTCGTTCAGAATCGCAATCTTCTCAATTCTCATTGTGCGAACCTCCTTTACTCGGCATCCGCCGCGACGATCACGGGCACGCCGACGCCCATCGTGGAGGAGATGGTCACGGACTGGATGTACACGCCCTTGACCGTCGCCGGCTTCGCCGCGTTGACCGCGGAGACGACCGCCTTGATGTTCTCGACGAGCTTCTCCGCCTCGAACGAGCGCTTGCCCGCGACGACGGCGACGTTGCCGGTCTTGTCCATGCGGAAGTCGACCTTGCCGCCCTTCGCCTCCTTGACCGCCGTGGCGACGTCGTCCGTCACCGTGCCGGTCTTCGGGTTCGGCATGAGTCCGCGCGGGCCGAGGATACGCGCGCACTTGCGCACTTCCTTCATCGCCTCGACGGTCGCGACCGCGACGTCGAAATCGCACCAGCCTTCCTTCGTGATCTTCTCGATCAGGTCCGCCAGGCCGACGAAATCGGCGCCCGCCGCCTTCGCGGCCTCCGCCTGCTCGCCGCCCGCGAACACCGCCACCTTGACGGTCTTGCCCGAGCCGTTGGGGAGCTTGACGATGCCGCGCACGGCGGTATCGCCCTTCGTGAGCCCCTTGCCGAGGCAGAAGTAGACGTCCACCGTCTCGTCGAACTTCGCGCCGGGGTTCGCCTTGACGAACTTGACGGCCTCTTCGATGCTGACGGGCTTCTTGGGCGCCTTCTTCAGCGCGTTGAAATACTTCTTGCCGTGCTTCATTCGACCACCTCGATTCCCATGTTGCGCGCGGTGCCGGCGATCATGCGCACGGCGGCCTCGGCGTCTTCGGTGTTGAGGTCGGCCTTCTTCATCTCCACGATCTTGAGGAGCTGGGCCTTCGTGACCTTGCCGACCTTGTTCTTGTTGGGAACGCCGCTGCCCTTGGCGAGACCGGCTTCCTTCTTCAGGAGCACCGACGCCGGCGGCGACTTGAACTGCAGCGAGAAGCTGCGGTCCTGGTAGACCGTGATGATCACGGGGATGACGAGACCGGCGTCCTTCGCCGTCTTCGCGTTGAACTCCTTGCAGAACTGCATGATGTTGACACCAGCAGAACCCAAGGCCGGGCCGACGGGCGGTGCGGGATTCGCAGCGCCGGCCGGGATTTGGAGCTTGACAACTCCAGTTACCTTCTTGGCCATATCAGTATTCGCTCAGTCGCTCGCTTCGCTTTGCTCCGCTCGCTCCTTCGCTCAACCTTTCTTCCTTTACCGTGCGGCTCCTCCCGGGGATCCCTCCCGGTGATAACGGACCGCAAAACCTGCCGTCTACTTGGCTTCCTCGAAGATGTCCTGCACGGCCACCTTCTCGACCTGCCAGTATTCGACGTCGACCTGGACCTTGCGGTTGAAGATGTTGACCTCAACCTTGAGTTTGCCCTTGTCGGGATCCACCATTGAAACCTGGCCCGTCAAACCCATGAACGCGCCATCGGTAATCTTGACCGTCTCTTCGACGGCGAAATTGATCTTCGGACGCTCCACCGCCGGCGCACCCGCCGGACGGTCGTTGAGAATCGCGTCCACTTCGCTCTGCTTGAGCGGCATCGGGCGGTCGCTGCCGACGAACCCGATCACGCCCGGCGTCTCGCGCAGGAACTGCCACGTGCGCTCGTAGATCGCCCGGCGGCCGTGCTCGTCCACGCCGCGCGCCTCGTCATAGAGCGCGAGCTCGCAGAGGAGATAGCCGGGGAACACGCGCTTGGTGACCGTGCGCTTCTTGCCGTCCTTCTTTTCCGTCACCTTCTCGGTCGGGATCACGCACCGGCCGATATAGTCCTCCATGCGTTCGATCTTGACGCGCGCCTCGATCGACTTGAAGGCCTTCGTCTCCTGGCCCGTGAGCGTGTGAAGGACAAACCACTGCTTTTCCATCGTCGTCCCCTTAGCCCTTGATCAGATTGAGACAGAACTCGATCGCCTTGTCGCAGACGAGCGTGGTGACGGCCAGGATGAAAATGAACGAGATGACGACCAGCGTCGACTCCCAGAGCTCACGCTTGCCCGGCCAGGTCACGCGCTTCGCTTCGGCGCCGACGCCCGTCAGGTATTCCTTCGTCTTCTTTGCAATGTCCATCTTCTTCACTCCGTTGTTGGCAGGGTAGGAGGGAATCGAACCCCCATAGGCGGTTTTGGAGACCGCTGCACTGCCATTGTGCTACTACCCTATCGGCGAGACTTACTTCGTCTCTTTGTGGGTCGTACGCTTGCGGCAGCTCGGGCAGAACTTCACCTTCTCCAGACGCTCGGTCATCGTTTTCTTGTTCCGAGTCGAGGTGTAGTTCCGGCGCTTGCATTCACCGCAGGCCAAAATCGCAAGATCACGCATTGTCTTCTACTCTTCTTCGTCCGTCTTTGTTCGAGCCGCACCCGCCGCCCCGCGCCCGACCACTGGTAGGCCGGGGCTGACGGGCAGGCATCTCACAGAAGACTTTTCGTCTTTACTTGATGACGGTCGAGACCGTGCCGGCGCCGACGGTGCGGCCGCCTTCGCGGATCGCGAAACGCATCTTCTCTTCGAGCGCCACGGGAGCGATGAGCTTGACCGTGATCTCGACGTTGTCGCCCGGCATCACCATCTCGACGCCCTCGGGGAGCTGGATGTCGCCCGTCACGTCCGTCGTGCGGATGTAGAACTGGGGACGATAGCCCTTCATGAACGCCGTGTGACGGCCGCCCTCTTCCTTCGTGAGGACGTAGACCTGGCCCTTGAACTCGGTGTGCGGGGTGATGGAACCCGGCTTCGCGAGCACCTGGCCGCGGCAGACGTCTTCCTTCTTGGTACCGCGCAGGAGCGTGCCAATGTTGTCGCCCGCCTGGCCCTGATCGAGGAGCTTGCGGAACATCTCGACGCCGGTGACCGCCGTCTTGGCCGTCGGCTTGAGACCGACGATCTCGACTTCGTCGCCCACCTTGACGATGCCGCGCTCGACGCGACCGGTCACGACCGTGCCGCGGCCTTCGATCGAGAAGATGTCCTCGATCGGCATGAGGAACGGCTTGTCAAGCTCGCGCTGCGGCTCGGGGATGTAGGTGTCCAGCGCATCCATGAGCTCGGTGATGCATTTGCACGCCGGATCGTCGGCGCTGGCGGCCTGGGTGGCGGGATACGCCGCACCGCGGATCACGGGCGCGTTGTCGCCGTCGTAGTCGTACTTGGAAAGGAGCTCGCGCACTTCCATCTCGACGAGGTCGAGCATCTCGGCGTCATCGACGAGGTCGCACTTGTTGAGGAAGACGACGATCTTCGGCACGCCGACCTGGCGGGCGAGCAGCACGTGCTCGCGGGTCTGCGGCATCGGGCCGTCGACGGCGGACACGACGAGGATCGCGCCATCCATCTGCGCGGCGCCGGTGATCATGTTCTTGACGTAGTCGGCGTGGCCGGGGCAGTCGACGTGCGCGTAGTGGCGGTTCGCCGTGGAATACTCGACGTGCGAGGAGGCGATCGTCAGGATCTTGGTCGCGTCACGACGGCCCGCGGACTCGGAAGCCTTCGCGACCTGGTCGTACTTGATCTCCTCGCAGAGGCCCTTGAGGCTCTGGACGTGGGTGATAGCGGCCGTCAGCGTGGTCTTGCCGTGGTCGACGTGGCCGATGGTGCCGACGTTCACGTGCGGCTTTCCGCCGCGATCGAATGTTTCTTTTGCCATTTTATGGACTCCTGTGAGTTGTTGTTCTTCTTCTTGTCGCCGCCCCGATTGGAGCCACCTAGCGGAATCGAACCGCCGACCTCATCCTTACCAAGGATGTGCTCTACCTACTGAGCTAAAGTGGCCTCTTTCGAGACGAAAACTTGCATAGTATACCAAATTGTTGCCCAATCGCGCAAGTGGGTAAATTTTCACATTTCTCGGACGAGCGTTTCGAAGTCGGCGGCGGCCTGTTCGTTCGTCGCGAAGCGGATCGCGTGCCAGCCCGCCGCGCGCGCGCCCGCGCAGTTCGCCTCCACGTCGTCGAAGAAGCAGAGCGACGCGGCGGGCAGTCCGATCCGTTCGCGCAGCAGGTCGTAGATTTCGCGCATCGGCTTGTAGAGCCTCACCTCGCCGGAGATGACCATCGCGTCCGCCGTCGCCACGAAGTCCGCGAACGTCGCGCGGAACTTCTTCCCCAACACGCTCGACATGTTGGTGAGAATCCCGATCCGGAAGCCGCGCGCCTTCAGCGCGCGCATCCACGCGAGCGTCCGCTCGTTGCGGTAGAGGAAGCTCGCGAAGTCCTCCTCGATGATGCGCGCGCGCGCCGCGGGCGCGACGGTCACGCCGCCGTCGGCAAAGATGCGGTCGTACATCTCCTCCATTGTCATGAAGTCGCCATCCATCAGGCGGCGGTATTTCGCAAAGCCGTCCGCGAGGATCCGCCAGTCGATGCCCAGCTCCTTCACGAGCGGCCGCACCCGGTCCGGCATCGCCGTCGAGGTCGTCATCACGCCGCCAAAGTCAAAAACGCAACCTTGAATCTTCATGTCTGTCTCTCCGTTGTCAGGAAAATGTGCGTCGCCGGCCGCGCGCCGTCGGTGCGCAGGCCCAGCTCCTCCAGCCGCCGCCGCGCCTGGCGCGCGACGGCCGCCGACGGGTCGATCACCTCCGCGCGCCCCGCCGCGACCTGTTCGATGACGGGCCGCAGATGCGGGAAGTGCGTGCAGCCGAGGACGATCTTGTCCGCGCCCGCCGCGAGAAGCGGCGCGAGGCGCTTGCGGACCGCCGCCGCGACGCGCCGCCCGGACGTCTCGCCGCGCTCGACGAACGTCACGAACTCGTCCGCGACCGTCGCGAGCACGGTGACGTCCTTCGCGAACTTCGCCTTCGTCTCGTTGTAGAGCCGCCCGCCGAACGTGCCCGCCGTCGCGAGCACGCCGACGACGCCCGTCTTCGACCGGAGCGCGGCCGGCTTGACGGCGGGCTCGATGCCGATGAACGGGACGTCGGAATAGCGCGCGCGCAGGTAATCGATCGCCGCCGCCGTCGCGGTGTTGCAGGCGACGACGATCATCTTGCAGCCGCGCTTCAGGAGGCGCCGGACGCATGCATCGGAGAGGCGGACGATCTCCGCGGGCGGCCGGTTGCCGTAGGGGCAGTGCCGGCTGTCGGCGATGTAGACGGTCGACTCGTCGGGGCACTCGCGCCGGAAGGCGTCGCGGATGCAGAGCCCCCCGCGCCCCGAATCGAAGAAACCCACCGCGCCCGGATTCATAGGACCTTCATCACCTCGGCGAGCGACGTGATGCCCGCGGCGACCTTCGCGCGCGCGTCGTCCTTCATCGTCGGGCGGTTTGCGTCGCCGCCCGGTTCATACAGCTCGAAAATTCCGATCCGCCCCGCATAGCCGCGCCCGCCGCACGACGGGCAGCCGACCGGCTCGTACCCGTTCGGCCCCGGCCGCCGGCACGCGGGGCAGAGCCGCCGCACAAGCCGCTGGGCGACGGCGAGACGCAGCGTCGCGGGCACGAGCGCGGGATCGAGCCCCATGTCGACGAGGCGCGTCACGGTCGCGCGCGCGTCGTTCGTGTGCAGCGTCGAGAGGACGAGATGGCCCGTGAGCGCCGCCTTGACGGCCGCGTCGAGCGAGGCCGCGTCGCGGATCTCGCCGATCATCACGACGTCGGGATCGTGCCGGAGCAGCGACTTGAGCGCCTTCGCGAAATTGACCTTGTCGGCCGAATCGACCTCCGCCTGCGCGACGCCGGGAATCTCGTATTCGATCGGATCCTCGACCGTCAGGATGTTCTTCGGCTCGCCCTTGAGCAGCTCCTGGATCGCGGCGTAGAGCGTCGTCGTCTTGCCGCTGCCCGTCGGCCCGGTCAGCAGCACAAGGCCGTGCGGCCGCCGGATGATTGCGTCGAACGCCGCGCGATCCGCGTCGCTCATCCCGAGCTCGTCGAGCGTCAGCCGCCGCCCGCCCGTCTCGAGGAGGCGCAGCGTCACGCGCTCGCCGTGGCGCACGGGCAGTGTCGCCATGCGGATGTCGAGCGCGGCCGCGGCCTGTCCCGCGCGCGCGCCGCCCGTCGGCAGCCGCCACGCGAAACCGCCGTCCTGCGGCGCGCGGCGCTCGGCGATGTCGAGGCCCGCGAGCACCTTGAGGCGGCTCGTCACGGCGGCCTGCATCGCGGCGGGGATGTGCAGCACCTCCTCCAGCTCGCCGTCGATGCGGAAGCGCACGCGCGTGCCGTCGGCGGCCGGATCGAGATGGATGTCGCTCGCGTGCGTGAAAAGGCCTGCGCGCAGGATGCGGTCGACGAGCTGGACGCTGTCGGTCAGCGCCTCGGCATGTTCCAGTAGTCCGTTCGCAGGCAGCATCGCGTCTCTCCTCACAGCCACAGGGTGATCGTCCAGCGGCCCGCGCCCGCCGCGCGCATCTCCACGCGCTCGACGAGCACCGCGCGCTCTTCGGCGGCGAACGCATCGAGCGCGCGCCGCACGGCCGGGTACGCGCCGTCGAGCGTGTAGCGGCGGCCGATCGGCGCGGGGCAGACGCCGGTCGCGGCGAGCTTCTCCGCGAGCGCGCCCGCATCGGTCACGACGTCGCTGCGGAGAATGCCCAGCCCCGCCGCGCGCAGGATGCGCAGGACGTCGCTCTCGCGTTCGGCGGCGGTCGCGGCCGCATCGCCCTTCACCTTCAGGACCGGCGGCGGCAGCGCTTGCTCCGCCGCAAGCTCCGCGCGGGCGTCGGCGAGGCGGCGTTCGGCCTTCTTCATCTCGAACGGGAAATCGTCGGCGGTGACGAGCGCGGCACTTTCGCCGCGCGCGGCGCGGAGCTGGCGCGCCGTGTCGATCCGCCAGAACCAGACGTACGCGGCGACGAGCGCGAGCGGCACGGCGAGAAAGACGAAGAGCCTGTCCTGCGTGCGGATCGCGGTCACGGCATGCCTCCTTCGTAGGCGAGCGTGCAGGTGAATTCGGCGGTCGCGCCCTGCGCGCTCGTGGCGATGGGGCCGGGCGCGAGCGACCACTTCACCGCGGCCGCCGCGTGTGTGAGCGCGGACATCACGTGCGCCGCGTCCTCGGCCGATGCCGCGACGGCGCTCAGGCGGATCGTGTACGGCGCCGCTTCCGACGCGAAACTCCGGACGACGGTCTTGCCGCCGCACGTGGCGGCGATCGCGCGCAGGATTTCGGGATAGGCGAGGCGCCGCGCGGCGACGTCGTCCTGGGCGCGCCGGGCGGCGGCGCGGGCCGTGCGCAGCCGCTCCGCTTCGGCGGTGGCGGCGCGCGCGGCGGACTGGACGCGCTGGACGCGCGCATCGAGGTCGCGCTGCGTCGCGAGCCGGCGCGCGAGCGACGCGCGCTGGAGCGTCAGCCACGCGCCGTCGGCGGCCGCCGCGAGGAGGAGAAGCGCACCGACGAGCGCGGCGGGGCGAAGGAAGCGCGCGAGGCCGTCGGCGGTGGCGGTGCCGCCGCGCGCACCCGCGCGGCCGACCTTGCGCACGGCGACGTCGTAGACCTTGATCGCGGGATCCGTCGACGGGAGTTCGCGCCAGGCGACGCCCGCCTCCGCCGCCGCGACGTGCGAAAACGGCTCCACCTCGTAGGCGAGCGCAAAGGCGAGCTCGGGTTCGCTCAGCGCGGCGACCTGCACCGCCGCCAGCCGGACCTGCTGCCGGAAGGCGCGCGCATCGCTCAAGAGTGAATCTGGCAGTCGTTCAGCCATGTTTCAATCGTCATTCCATTCTTCTAACGCCGCCGCGCGCGATCCTGTTCACAACCTTTCGGCGCGGCCTTCGGACGACGAGGGGCCGCGGCAAACCCGCAGCCCCTTCGTCCCCGTCGGGCGGCCGGGCGCGCGCCCCGCCGCCGCCGCGCTTAGCGGATGCGAATCGCAAACGGAACAACGCGCGGTGCAACGCAGAGACAACGCTTGCCGTCCACCTGCATGATCCTGACCGACCAGACCCAATTCTTCTCAGACACCTCCTCGGGCCGCTCGGGCACAAGCAACGTTTCGCCCTGGACAAAGTGCCGGAAGTCCAGCCCCGTTATGCTGCCGGTCGTTCCGCAGAGGACCACGCGTCTCTGGTTCACCAGCGCAGTCACGTAGGACGGATCGGAGATATCAATCTTCTGGATGCCGGAGACATCGATGTTTCCATCACGGCTATCATCACCCGTTTCGGCTCCATAGAGTACGGTATCCGGGCGATAGGCGTAGCCGGTAACGGTTCCGCCACTGACGGTGCCGTGCGAACGCGGATCAAGAGTGATCGATGTACCCTCGGGAACGACAAGCTTACCGTCCTGAACCCACGTCACGCCCGTGTAGTAAGGCTCCTTTTCCAACGTCAGCGTGCCCGTTCCGGCCTTGGTCAGTCCGTTCGTGTTCGAGCCGTCAAGCGCCGTCGCCCATGTATAGTCGGCATCATCGGTATCGAACCAGATCGGGCCAGTGGAATCTTTGATGACACTAGAAACGTCGGGATAGTACGGCTCCATGACATCGGACGTCCTTGTCTCCGTGAGGTTATAGACGACCGCATCTTCCGAGAACGATGCACCCCTATCCACGTCCAACTCCCTCACATCCGTCTCATCATTCTCATTGACATAGACGTACGTATACGTCTTGCCGACGACGATATTGTAAACCGGAGTCCTGAGAGCGCCGCCGCCAAACTGAACTATATCGGTTGGCATGCACTTAATCTCGGTCATTCCGCCATTGAGATAAAGCGCCTTTATCTTATTTGAACCATAGTCATTGGTAATCTTCATTGTAGCCGCGCCAATCTTTGTGATCGTAAACGGACGAGGATCACCGCCACTGGTCGTGTGCGAATAAAGTGCGAACTCGCTATTCACATCATCACGACCGCCAATCTCTATAGTCGAAGCATAATTACCAGACCAGAATTGGCCATTAAATGCCCCGAACCTATACAGAGTTGAAGCGCCATGGATAAGATATTCGGTAGTATCTTTACTGTGAGACGGCGACACGTTCCAAACAGCATTAGCCGAACCATCTACACCATCAAGGAAGTCTGTAGCGTCACGATTGTTGTAGTTATCAGATGTAAACGTGCCGAAGAACTGGCTTACGCTACCACGGAACTTCACGCCGACATTCTGAGTTTCTACGTGATCAGCCTTGAGAACGCCAGAACCATAGAGCGGCCCGTTAAAATAAGCGTTATGGCCCTCCTTACGAGCTGTGCCGAGAAACACAGTGCTCGTCGTGTCGGGCATGATGTTCAGCGGACATGACACGGTAAGATCGGCGGCATTGCAGCGTAGGTTGGCGTTGCTGAGGCGCAGTTCCGCCGAGCCGTCGATCAGGACCGTTCGTATCGCGTAGGCATTTTCGCCGCGGACGAGAGCATTGCCGTTGACCGTTACCTTTGCTACGGTAACCTCATTTTGCAACAAGACCTCCCAATTTTCGAAGCTTTCTTCGTTGGACGACGGAAACACTACTGTATCCGCTTCGCCTGGGACATTGCCAACAGCGACTCCGTTGACGCGCCAGCTTGCCGACTGCGACCAATCCGTGCCCGTGCCAGCCCAAGTGTAAGTGCTGGCGACGCGCGTTGCAGTGAAAACACCATCTGCAAATGCGGCCGTGCAGTTGGCTGGTGCGACGATGTCGTTCACCGTTACATTACCGGCATTGACAGTGACAAGCTCAGAAGAAGCACCAACCGCACCGACATTCCAGCCAGACATGTCAAACGCCAGCTTCGCCCCATTTTCAAGCGTGAGCGAAGCGAAGATCACGCCAGGATTGACCGTCAGCGTTCCAGACTGGACCTGGACAGTGCCGACGGACCGACTTTCCCACGGAACGTAGACAGATGCCGAGCCGGTGAAGATCAGCGTATCGTCTGCAGTAGGCATCGACGTCGCCTCCTCATCGTCAACAAGCCAGTTTGCCGCGACAGTCCAGTCCGCGCCGTCCGCGCCGTTCCATGTGTAGGTCTTGGCTGCGCGCGAAATCGTCCACGTCGTCGTTCCGTCAACAGTATTGGTCGCAATGGCTGCGGAACTGTCAAGCCCACGCAAAGAAACATCACCGGAAATGCTCGAATAAGTAAACACTACTTGGCCATCTACACATCCAGTGACATCTACCAACAAATGCGCACCTTCGCTAACGGCGACGGCACCTGCTTTTGCACCGGCAGGAAGAACAAGCGTGCCGTCCTCAACATTGACATTGCAGACGCTATCTGCAGAAAGTCCCGTCAAAACCAGCGCACCATCGCCTTTCTTCACAATTGTATTTCCAGCAATAACGGAGGCTTGGGCTGAAACATCGATTGTCTCCTCTTCATCAGAACCATACTGCGAACCCGCCGCCACGATATAGGTTTCATCATCGGCAGCAGAGAAAACGGGAACATTAATCTTTATGTTATCGACGCCTGCAACCGTTTCGTCTGACGTAATACGAGACCGGACCTGGAAAACAAGTTTTGTCAATACAACATAATCGCTGACAAACAGATTGCTGACAACCTCGGTTCCATCAGGCTTTGCAACGGTCAAATAAACGCCGTTCGGAGTTGACTTGAGGGACACATGATACCAATATTGCGCCTTCGATGTATCGTAGCTATCAGAGCCGCGTGGCGCAGTGTGTACGGTCGCCTCAGTCGCCACTTCACCATACTTGTAAACTGTAGCGTCAACTCCGTCTCTCCCACCACTGAAAACAGCAACAGCGTCTATCGCCGCCACAACTGCGTCTTGAGAATAAGCTTTAAAGAAAGAATGAAGATCATCAGTATTTCTGCTAGCATAACCAACCGTGGCAAACCAGTCAAACTCTATCTCATAGGCACCTTCAGAGGTTATGCGACTAATTATATCGGAAGGAATTGTATACGTGGCGGTCGTTCCCCTTGCAGCTCCTTTTTCTGGCTCTGCATACGCATAATACGCGAGATAATGCTGACCCTCAGCTCCTGGACGATCCCGCCTATCATAATTGGCCGCCACATCCGTAGATTTCGTCCATCCAGACAGATATGTGCTTTCATCTTCGAAGTCGGCCGTAAATATGTCATTCCACGCATATACAGCGTAATCATTGCCTGGTTCGACAGAAGGATAAATCACATCCGTCTCGGAATCAGGCTCCACCGTGCACTCTGGGGCAACGGTGAAAGTGACTTTGCCGCCGCCGACGACGTTCAGTGTACCGGTGCCAGTTACAGCCGCGTCAATGGTGATCTCCTTGCCGTTCGTATTGAGCGTAGCGCCGTTGGAACCGACCGTGAAAGCAACGCCGTTTGCCGGGAAGAAGTTCGCAGTGTCCGTGCCGAGAACCTCAAGAGTACCGCCGTCAAGATTTACACTCGACGCGCCGCCCGCGAAGTGGCGCACAATGCTGCCGACCTTGAGCGTGCCTCCCTGATTCACGTTGACAGTAATCGGTTCGACGCCGAATCCGCCAAGAAACAGCTCACGGGGAGATTCGCTGCTGCCGCAGGACAGAACACCACCATTGTTGATGTCGACCGTGACATGCCCGACAGCAAGTGCGTCGGGATTGGTTTCCGCGTTGTCGTAATCGCCCTGCCAGGTTCCCCAAAAGCCAAGTCCGATTGCTCCGTTCGGGAACGCCACAGTCGCATTTTGGATTTCAATATCGGCGGCAAAACCGATTCCTGTGCCGACTTCCGCGCCAAATGTAAACTCAGCGTTGGGATTGCCGTCACCATTCCAGAACGATTCGACCGTCGCACCATTGAACGTATAATTGCCGCCAAGGAACTCGACCTTCGCGGAAGCCCCAGTTCCGTAGCCCGCCTTGAAGAGTCCGCCGGCCGTATAGGTGCCGGAGACGGCCTTAAGAGAACCCGTTTGATTACCAGCATCGGCAACACCGATATTTCCTGCAACCGTCATGCCGTCCGCAGATGTAGCAGCCTCCCAGGTGACGGGCGTCAAAACATCTCCGGTTGCGACCCAAACCCATTCCGGCGAATATGTACCATCGAACGTCACAGTCTTTGAAGCAGCATCTCCGAGGAACATAGCCCCACCACCTGTTCCAGGATAGGCAGATTCTGAACCCCAGTTGGCCGGTGTGCTGTAATTGGTGTCAGTACCGCCGCCAGTCCATGAATAATTCGCCGCCTGGGCGGACAACGAAACCGCAGCAACGGCAACCGCCGCCACCGACACCTTGAGTAGACTCCAATTCATGTAGATAGGCCTCCTTACAATTTTTCAGCGCGAATTTTAGCAAAATCGCCCTGCGCCGTCAAGGGTCCGCGAATCTTTTTATGCGTTAAGCGACAGAAAATGGGCAAAACAAAGCGAAAAATGAAGCGACGATGGGGTGGCTCCCCAATTGGACGATGGGGTGGCTCCCCAATTGGATTAGGGGAGGGCGATTTGCAGCGGGTTGTCGCCGGGGCGAAGATCGATGTACCGCACCACACCGGTCAGCGAATCCTTCACATCGGGCAGCGAATCCTTGACAACCTTGACGACCTTGAGGCCGGGCGTAAGGTTTTCAAAAATGATCGGCCCCGTGAGCGATGTGACGTTCGTGGCGTTCGTCACGCCGCCAGTGATCCAACCGTCCGCCGCGCCATACCACATGCACGTCACCGGCTACTGGGGAGCCACCCCATGTCGATTCTTCATTTTCACCGTTCCTCCGCCCTTTTCCTTCACTTTTCCGCTCCCGCCGCCTGCTCCGCCTTCTTCGCCAGCCGCCAGCCGTGCGACGAGAAGCCGATCGCCCCGACCGCATGAACCCCCGTCCGCGCGGCGGGGAACCTGTCCCCCAGGCGAACGATCCACTCCCGCACGAACGCCTCGCTCCCGAACAGCTTCCCCGCCCCGACCTGCGCCACGCGCCCCGCCACGCTCCACCCCTCGGGGAGGCACCCCGCGAAAACTTCAGTTTCGGCCGGGTTTTCGCACCATGACCACCGATAGTCGCGCGCCTGCGCGACGATCCCCGCGCGCACGGGGTTCATCAGGATGTACCGGCGGCAGTATTCCAGGTGCCGCCCGCCCTCGACGAGCGTCGACTTGAACGCCCCGCTCCAGACGCTCCCGCTGTAGCCGTACTCGCGGTTGTACCAGATCGCGAAGAGCTCCTTCATCGTCTTCATGAACCCGCTGATGTCGTCCATCC
>Ga0256405_10005465_pt1 | contig 21894 bp, 13 predicted proteins | sample RumenRJG_02DNA_FD_189096 | JGI IMG/M metagenome (GOLD analysis project Ga0256405, IMG submission 189096) | Bovine rumen microbial communities from Lethbridge, Alberta, Canada - RJG_02 | ecosystem: Host-associated > Mammals > Digestive system > Stomach > Rumen | place: Canada: Alberta... | reverse complement strand
CACGCAGGTACCGTTGTCCACCTGGTTGTTGTAGTCGGTAATGGCTACGCTCTTCTTCTGGAAACTGGTGCTTCCGCTAGCGAGTGTCCAAGTGGTAACGTTAGGCAGGGTCAGCAGCGAAACGATCACGTTGCCGTTAGCAAAAATATCACCATTAGCGATGAGCTGGTCGGCATGCTCCTTCATCCAAGCCTCAGCCTCTGCCTCTGTCGTGTAGTAGGGGAGGTAGACTCTGGTGATAGGGAAATCACTCAGATCTTTTGCGTTATAGTAGGCATAATAACCCTCGTCGCCCCAGTTAGCCTGGCCGGAAGCATTTTTCGTAGCAGCGTAGAATATCTGCATGAAGGTGGCGTCATAGCGATTGTCGCCCTTCTCGAAGAGGTACATGCTCTTCTCTGACTGCTGATCGTCGGAACCTACGTTCTTGATACCACTGGCGTTATAGTTTCCATAGTAGCCGCCAAAGCCGTTCTGCATAGAGTGACCGCTGTTGCTTACGTCGCCGGGATAGCCTGTACGCTCATACTGGATAGAGAAGATCTCCTCTTCGTTACCCTCGTTGTAGGGTGACCACTTCAGGTCGAACGACATCGTCAGGCTCACACCGTTGATGGCTTTCTCTGCCCATGAAGCAGCCTGCGAGAAATTGCTGGTGCTGTTCACTGAATATGTGCCCTGAGCCTCGTCACCGACAGTCGTGTCGAGATCCCATCCTGCTGCCAGGTAAACCTTTGCGAGCAGAGCGGCTACAGCCTGCTTGCTGGCATGGCCCGTATGGCTCTGTGCTGCCAGAGATGAGCTGTTGTACAGTTCTGTCAGGTCGTTGATCATCGAAGCATAGACCTCGCTCAGCGGTGTACGGGGATAGCTGGTCTCTGCGCTGTTGATGTACTCTGTTACATAGGGTACACCACCGAAGTGCTGAGTCAGCAGATAGTAGCCGTAGTTGCGGAGGAAGCGGGCTTCCTGACCTAGCTGTGAATCGGCTCCGGCATAGAAGATTACACCATTGGCGTAGTTAATCGTCTTATACACGTTGGCATAGAAACTGCTGATGGTGTTGTTCTCAGGCGTCAGAGTATAGGAATCGAAATCGGTAGCCACATGACCACGTGTGTGGATATAGAGGTCGGTTCCCCTGCTGAAAAGGTCGGGGATGTAGGCATAGGCCTTCATCGACTCATAAGCCGATGTCAGCAGCGAAGTGGCATCCTTGGTGAAGTAGTCTTCCGCAGTCTGACCGCCAGCCGACTTATTCTCGGCCTCCAGGAAGTCGCTGCAGGCTGTCAGTGTGAAACCAGCGAAAAGTGCAGCGATAACTGATAAATATATATTCTTTTTCATATCTTCTGTGTATTATCTGTGTTTAGAACTTAATGCTTGCACCAACCTGGTAGTTGATTGTGCTAGGTCCATCCTGCTTGACGCCGGCACCTGCCCACTCAGGATCGAAGCCCTTGTAGCTGGTGATGACAAACGGGTTGGTCACTGTAGCATAGAGGCGCAGGTGCTTGCAGCCAAACTTGTTGAGGAAGTTCTTCTCGAAGGTGTAACCGAGTGTGATGTTCTTCACCTTCAGGAATGATGCGTCAGAGATACCCTTGGCGACGTTCCAGTAGTCAGCCTGACGGCCTACGCCACTGTTGCTGCCACCGTTGTTGGGGAAAGGATAGCCACCGTAGTGGGTAACCTCCTGATACTTAGGATTGATGTAAGTACCATCCTCGTTTACGCCGTCACAGTCGAGCAGAGTACCAGCGGGGATGTACCAGTCCATTGCCAGCTTCTGACGACCACGGTCGTTCAGACCGAGGATATCGCTGGTCAGGAAGGAAGAGTATACCTTATAACCCACCTTGGCGTAGAGTGAGAACGAGAAGTCCCAGTTCTTCCAAGTGAGGTTAGAGGTGAAGCTACCTGTCCACTTCGGATCCATACTCTTGATTACGCGGTCGTCCTGGTCGATGTTGCCGTCGCCGTTCTGGTCGATCACGTAGGGCTGACCCTCTGTCAGACCGTATACCTTATAATAATAGTCATACTCCTTCATGGTAGAACCTGGAGTCAGACCTGCGTTTGTAGCTGCTGCATTGTTGGGAACCGTCATGTCGCGGTCGGTAACGACGCCACCCCACTCGTAAGCATAAGTGTTGTTTACAGATGAACCTACGAAGAGGCTACCCGTTGTGATACCAGAGCTCAGCACGCGGTCGCCAGTACCGTTGATCTCGCGTACCTTATTCTTATTAGCAGCGAAGGTGAAGGTTGTCTCCCAATGCCAGTCCTTGGTTTCCACATTGACAGTGGTCAGGGCCACCTCGACACCAGTGTTGCGAACAGAACCGATGTTGGTCACCATCGTACCGCCACCAGACTCCAGAGGCAGGGCTACCGAGTAGAGCAGATCCTTAGAAGTCTTCTGGTACACATCGACGCTACCGTTGATGCGGCCGCCGAAGAAACCGAAGTCAATACCGGCGTTGTATTCTGTAGAAGTCTCCCACTTCAGATCCTTGTTCACGATGCTTGAAGGATAGAAACCGTTCAGGTAATCAGGGCCGAAGGGATAGAACACGGGGCCGGAAACAGACTGCTGTGTAGCGTAATTGCCGATACCGTCGTTGTTACCGGTAACACCGTAAGACAGACGCAGCTTCAGGTTGCTCAGCCAGTTGACCTTCTGCAAGAATGCCTCCTCAGAAGCACGCCATGCAAGGGCTACAGAGGGGAAGGTACCCCAGCGGTTGTCCTTGGTGAACTTCGAGCTACCGTCGCGACGTACCGTAGCAGTCAGCAGATAGCGGCTCTTATAGCTGTAGTTCAGACGGAAAGCGTAAGAAATCATGCTGTTCTCTGTATAAGAGGTATAGGAGTCATCGGCATTGTAAGTACCAGTACCCATGTTCCACCAGTCGGTGCCGTCCATCACTTCTGTAGCAGCCCAATACGACTTCTCGGTGTTCGAGGCCTGAGAAGAGAACAGAGCCATCAGTCCAAGGCTGTGGTCGTCAGCGATAGTCGTATTGTAGTTGATGATGTTATCCCATGTCCAAGAGAAACTGCGGTTGTTTGTCAGGTTCGTCGCATTCGTTGTCAGACTTGAGTCATAGAAGTTGCCTGTATCAGGATTCTTGTAACCCTCGAAATAACCCTCACGGTAGTTGGTATAGCTCGGAGAGAAAGTGGTCTTGAAGTCAAGGCCCTTGATGATGTCGAACTTCAGGTAGAAGTTACCGAGCACTCGCCAGGTCTCACGCTGCTTGCTGGTGCTCTGCATGACGAGCAGGGGGTTGGCCTGGTCAGAGAACTGGTAGGAAGAAGTGGTTCCCAGAGCCTGATAGTTACCCGGCTTCTCGTTGAGTACACCCTCAGAATTGTAAGGTGTCATATAGGGGTTCATACGATAGGCGTGCTGGATGGCAGCGTCGTTAGCATACTCCTGTCGGGTTCTGGCACCGTTTACGCTGAAGCCGGCGCTGATCACGCTGTTGATCTTAGCGTCTACGCTACCCTTGAAGTTGATGCGGTTCTGATCATCGCCTTTGTAGATACCCTTCTCCTGGTTGTAACCGACGCCGAAGTGGTAGTTGATGTTCTCGCCGCCACCGCTTACTGCGAGGTAGTGGTTCTGCTGACTGCCGTTCTGAGTCACCATGTCGGGCCAGTCATAAGTATTGCCGCTGGCCAGCATCTCCTTCATCTTGTAGTTGCCGGAGCCAACGTTCTCACGAAGCAGACACTGCTCGAGGATAGAGCCGCCGATCTGATAGACAGGATGTGAAGACATGGCAGTCTCTGTTGTTGCCAGGTTGCCGGCATAGCTCTGGAACTTGAAGAAACGGTACTGATAGAACTCCTGACCGTCCATGAAGTCCGGCATACGGACTTTCTTCGACCAGCCGTAGTATCCGTCGTAGCTGATGGTCGGCTTCTGGTCGCGCTTCACGGTTGTACCGCCCTTCGTTGTCACCATGACGACACCAGCCGTAGCACGAGAACCGTAGATGGCGGTAGAAGAAGCGTCCTTCAGAATATCAATACGCTCAATGTCCTGGGGGTTCAGCCAGTCGATATCATCACACATCACACCGTCGACCACATAGAGTGGGGTGGTGGAAGAGTTGATTGACGACTTACCGCGGATTTCGATGTTGTAGCTGCCGCCACGACCAGAACTCTGCGTAATGTTCACACCAGGATTGCTACCCTGCAGGTTACCCAGCACAGAGGGAGCACCTTTGGCGTTCAGCTGTTCGGTGTTTACTGAAGATACCGAACCGGTGAGGTCGGTCTTCTTCATCGTACCGTAACCTACGACCACCACGTCCTGCAGTGTCGTAGCGTCTTCCTTCAGTACGACGTTCACACTTGACTTGCCTGCGACGTTGATTTCCTGAGTCTGCATACCGATGTATGAGATCACAAGAACCTTGCTGTCGCCCATGTTGATGGTGAAGTTACCGTCGAAGTCCGTCACTGTGGCATTCTTGGTACCTTTCTCCATAACAGTAGCGCCGATGACGGCCTCGCCCGTTTCATCGACCACATTTCCGTTGACGGTCTGAGCCGATACTGTACCTACGAAGAGTGACAGGATCAACGTCAGAGCGAGGCGGAACGTTTTCAAATTACCTTGCATACTTTAGTTATTATTAGTTATTAATGAATAAAATATTTGTTTCAGTAGTCTGCTATAATCTCCATGCAAAGATACAAAATAATCATGAGAATTGTATATGACATTTCACAATTATAAGTATTATTAACACTTTCGACTGGCATAACCGATGCAAATTTACGGCATTTGCCCCACATATCTATAAAAATTGATTAAAATTAGCACGTAAACGTTTGCAAAAATTTAAGTAATTGTCCATGTCGGGACAATGGGTGTTACACGTTTCAGTGTTACAGTTAAAAAAACAATCAATTTGGTCTCACAAATATTTCTTATATAGTATATATATTTATATATATATTATATAAGTACTAATTCTGGTAAAAATATGGTTGTATATCGAACTGTAACACTGCAACAGCGTAACAAAATTGTCCCTCATTTTAGATCATTTTATTTTACATATCTATATTGCAAAAAAACATCTTACAATCCAGATTCTTCAGAGCGCTAATCAGTCGTAAGCGGAAGGTTCCTCACTCGTAATCTGACCAACATTCAACTTACGATTGATTTAGAATCGCATGAAATGCCCTAAAATAGGGATTTTTCTATTATAACTGGTGCAATATGAATAATTGTTACATAATGGAAACTATTTCGGAGGTTGAAATTATCAAAAATTGCATCGTGTATATGATTGGGCTCATCGCGCAGGGCAAGACAATGGATAATATCCGGACATGAAAAAAGCAGGGTTGGATGGCCCTGCTTCTTTCATATATGTATAAGCTGTCTTGCTTATTCGCCCTTGATGGCTGCTACACCGGGGAGAACCTTGCCCTCGATAGCCTCGAGCAGAGCACCACCACCAGTAGAGATGTAGCTAACCTTATCGGCCAGACCGAACTTGTTGACACAAGCTACAGAGTCGCCACCACCAATCAGAGAGAATGCACCCTCGGCAGTTGCCTCGGCGATAGCCTCACCGATAGCGCGGCTACCTGCTGTGAAGTCGTCGCACTCGAACACGCCGGCAGGACCGTTCCACAGAATGGTCTTCGCGCCTTTGATGGCGTTGCGGAAATCCTCCTGAGAAGCAGGACCGGCATCAACACCCTCGAAGCCGTCGGGAACATCGTTGGCAGGGCAGGTGATGATCTCTGAACCCTCCTTCACAGTCATCGTACCGAAATCGAGACCGTTGGTAGCTGTGCAGTCGCTACCAAGAACGAGCTCTACGCCGTTCTTCTTGGCCAGCTCCTCAACACCGAGGGCTACATCGAGTTTGTCGAGCTCAACGATAGAGTTACCAATCTTACCGTCGTGAGCCTTAGCGAAGGTGTAGGTCATACCACCGCAGAGGATGAGCTTATCAACCTTACCGAGCAGGTTCTCGATGATACCGATCTTAGAAGATACCTTAGAACCACCCATGATGGCTACGAACGGGCGCTTGATGTTAGAGAGAACGGCATCGACAGCCTGAACCTCCTTCTCCATCAGCAGACCGAGCATCTTGTTGTCGGCATCGAAGTAGTCGGCGATCACAGCGGTAGAAGCATGCTTGCGGTGAGCAGTACCGAAGGCATCCATCACATAGCAGTCAGCATAAGAAGCCAATGTCTTTGCAAACTCCTTCTGAGATACCTTCAGGGCCTTCTTGGCCTCGTCGAACTCGGGAGTACCCTTCTCCAGACCTACGGGCTTACCCTCTTCCTCGGGATAGAAGCGCAGGTTCTCGAGCAGCAGAGCCTCACCCATTTTCAGAGCCTTGGCAGCGTCGGCAGCCTTAGCGCAGTCGGGAGCAAAAGCAACGGGAACGCCCAGGGCCTTCTCGACAGCCTCACGGATCTGACCCAGAGACTTCTTCATGTCTACCTTACCTTTGGGCTTACCCATGTGGCTCATGATGATCACAGCACCGCCATCGGCCAGAATCTTCTTCAGCGTGGGCAGGGCACCGCGGATACGGGTGTCGTCAGTGATCTTACCATTCTCATCGAGGGGTACGTTGAAGTCTACACGTACGATTGCCTTCTTACCGGCAAAGTTGAATTCGTTGATTGTCATAATTGTATTGTTATTAATAATGTGAAAAACTTCTTCTTATAAGCGACTGCAAAGATACTGATTTTCATTGAACATTGAACATTGAACATTGAACATTTATATTTTTTTTGCGTAGATAAACAAATAATGTAAGGCGGAGTTGGCAAAAACTCAGCATTTATGTGTATCTTTGCAGCCGATATGAAGAAAGATACAGTAATTATCCTTAGTGGTGGCATGGATAGTGTGACACTGCTCTATGACCAGCAAGAGCGCATCGCCCTGGCCGTCTCGTTCGATTATGGCTCGAAGCATAATGACCGTGAGATTCCCTTTGCCCGTCTGCATTGTGAGCGGATTGGCATCCCGCATATCGTGATTCCCCTCGATTTTATGACCAAGTATTTCAAGAGTTCGCTGCTCGAGGGTGGGGAAGAGATTCCCGAGGGCCACTATGCCGATGAGAACATGAAGTCGACGGTGGTACCCTTCCGTAACGGCATCATGCTTTCCATTGCCGTTGGCATTGCCGAGAGCAACGACCTGCGGTTTGTGATGATGGCAAATCACGGGGGCGACCATACCATCTATCCCGACTGTACGCCGCAGTTTGTCGATGCCTTCGACGAGGCCGCCCGTGCCGGTACGTTTGTGAAGGTGGGATTATTGTCGCCATTTACGAACTGGACGAAGGCCGACATCGCTCGTCGCGGCAAGGAACTCGGCATCAACTATGCTGAAACATGGTCGTGCTACAAAGGCGAAGAAAAACACTGCGGCAAGTGCGGAACCTGTGTGGAACGTCGCGAAGCCTTATCAGAGGCCGGTATAGAGGATCCTACAGAGTACGTTGATTAACCGAATAGTTCTCTTAACGCTTCTTCGACCTTGCGGACAGGATGGATTGCAATGTGAAACTTCTTTGCGTCGATTCCCTGAAGATTATATTTTGGAATGATGATATCGCTGAAGCCTAATTTCTCGGCTTCGGCAATGCGTTGCTCGATGCGGTTTACGGGGCGCACCTCACCCGAAAGACCTACCTCACCGCACATGCACCAGCCCGATTCGATGGGCGTATCTACATTTGAAGAGAGGACAGCAGCAATGATGGAGAGATCCATTGCGAGATCTGTCACTCGTAATCCCCCGGCTATGTTGATAAAAACATCTTTCTGCATGAGTTTGAAACCGACACGCTTTTCAAGCACGGCAAGCAACATGTTCAGACGGCGCTGGTCGAACCCCGTGGCAGATCGCTGTGGGGTGCCATAGGCAGCGGTAGAGACGAGTGCCTGACTCTCTACGAGGAAGGGGCGCACACCCTCGATGGCCGAGGAGATGGCGATACCTGAGAGCCCGTCGTGATCCTGAGTGAGTAGCAATTCGGAGGGGTTACTGACTTGTCGGAGCCCGTTTTGCTGCATCTCATAGATGCCTAGTTCGGCCGTAGAGCCGAAGCGGTTCTTCATCGAACGGAGGATGCGATACATATAGTGCTGGTCGCCCTCGAACTGGATGACGGTGTCGACGATATGCTCGAGAATCTTCGGGCCTGCCAGAGTGCCTTCTTTCGTGATATGGCCAATGAGAATGACTGGCACGCCACTCGACTTGGCAAAGCGGAGCAGGGCAGAGGCACACTCACGGACTTGAGCGATGGAACCGGCAGAAGACTCGACATCCTCGGTCATGATGGTCTGGATGGAGTCGATGACTACCAATTCGGGCTGTTCTGCCTTGATATGCTCGAAGATGTTCTCAAGGGAGTTCTCGCAGAGAATCAGGAAATTGTCGTTCGTTGCCGAGCGGTCGCCCTCGAGACGGTTGGCACGCATCTTCAGCTGGTGGGCACTCTCCTCACCGCTGACATACAGTATTTTCTTTTCGGGCAGACGGAGCATGGTCTGCAGGGAGAGGGTAGATTTGCCGATACCAGGCTCACCGCCCAGGAGAACGATGCTGCCTGGCACCAGACCACCTCCGAGCACACGGTTCAGCTCGTTGTCGTGCATGTCGATGCGGGGATCGTCGTGGTTGGAGATCTCATGCAGCCGGAGTGCCTTGCCTACCGCAGCAGCAGAGGTCTGTGCAGTATGGCTGTTCAGACCGCGTCTTGACTCACTCAGTTTTGGTGAGGCAGTAGGAGCGACACGGATTTCCTTAAACGTGTTCCATTGCCCACAGGCAGGGCACTTCCCGATCCACTTCGGCGACTCCTGGCCGCAGTTGGAGCAAACGTATGCGATTTTGTCTTTTGCCATAGTTGTGCAAAGATAGTTATAAAATTATACACAATGGTACAGTGACGCCGAGTTTTTTGTTTTTTTAATATAATTTCTATGAGACTCTGTGGCTCTGTGTTCAATTTAATTTGTACCTTTGCATCCGATTATGAAGAAATTGTTATTTGGAATCATTGCTGCACTGATGTGTTTCGGCTGCGGACAGTCGTATGAGGAGACGAAGCAGAAGACGCGTGCCCAGCAGCGCAGACTGGCTAGAGAAGACTCGGCTGCGCTGAAGATCGCCGTGATGCCGACACTCGACTGTCTGCCCCTGTTTGTCGCTGAGGATCACCAGCTCTTCGATACCATCGTCGATATCCGTCTGAAGGCTTTTACGGCGCAGATGGACTGCGATACAGCGCTGATTAACGGTCGTGTGGAAGGCAGTATCACTGATATCGTCAGGGCAGAACGGATGATCAGGCAGGGATTGCCCCTACGTTATGTGGCTGCTACGAATGCCTATTGGCTGCTCGTTACCAATCAGCACCAGCGTATCACGCAGTTGAAGCATCTGGATGATAAGATGCTGGCCATGACCCGCTACTCGGTAACCGATCTGTTGGGTGATCTAGCCGTTGATAGTGCGAAGCTGCAGACGGAGCGGGTGTTCCGTATTCAGGTGAACGACGTGAATGTTCGGTTGAAGATGTTGGAGAATAATGAGATGGACGCCCTGCTGCTGACGGAACCACAGGCTACCCAGGCCCTGTTGGGGAAACACAAGGTGATACTCGACTCCAGAAAAGAGGATATATGGATGGGTGCGCTCGTGGTACGTGAACAAGGCATGGATCACCCTGACCGCAAACGCCAGTTGGAGGTGCTGTTGAAAGGCTATAACGAAGCCTGTGACTCACTCAATCACTACGGTGTAAGGCAATATAAAGATGTCATCAGGAAGCACTATGTTTTGTCGAAACAGGCAATGGATAAGCTCCCTGACACCTTGAAGTTCAGTCACGCAGCTGCCCCGAGAACACAAGATGTAGAGCGGGCTCAACAATGGCTGACTAAAACGACAGGCGCCCCGGCAAAACCCGTAAACAAAAAGTAATTTATGGAAGTACAATCTGATCTCAATAAGGTATTTCAAAATATAAAAGCGAATAACCTTAGCGGTGCTATCAGCGGACTGGAGATATTCTTGTCATCCCACCCTCATCAGGTTAATTCTGACCGTCTGCATGCCATCTTGACTGAACTGCAACTGATGGCAGACTACTGGAAGCGAGGTTTCAAGGATCCCCAGTTGCCGAATCTCTACCAGAAGCTGATGCAACGGATGTATGTGCTTTGTGCCAATATCAGCAGGCAGTATCATATCTCCCAGTCGTCTTACCTGTTGTCGCTCCAGTCGAAGGTGAGATTGTCGGCACGCGACTTTTCGCCGCTGAATATCCGTGAAGAGTTGGAGACCTTTGTCTCGGAGATTGCCATGCTGGAACTGGAGCCCGAACATAAGCGTGAGGCTCGTCAACAGACCATCTATGCACAGCATCAGCAGACGATGGATATACTTTTCAACTATCTGTTCACTTCGGATCAATGGATTGACAGTCTGGCCACCTCGATGGAGGATATTCTCGTATCGCCGACGGTCGACTCCAATGATCAGCAACTGATGATTGGTGGTATCATGCTCTCCCTGTTGGAGCACTTCGATATGGCCAAGTTCCGTACACTGGTGCATGTGTATGAGCGTTCGGAGGATGAGTATGTTCGTCAGAGAGCCCTCGTCGGATGGGCACTCACATTGGACAGCTCTTTGGCAGCAGTCTACCCTGAACAGATAGAACTCGTGGAGAAACTGGTAGAGCAGGAGCAGTGCCGTAGGGAACTCCTGGAACTCCAGCAGCAGCTTATCATGACGATGAATGCGGAAGAGGACACGAAGACGATCCAACGCGATATTATCCCCAATCTGGTGAACGGTCAGCAGTTCCGTATGACGCGCAACGGCTTGGAAGAAGCAGAGGAAGATCCCATGCAGGATATCCTGAACCCAGGAGAGTCGGAACGGAAGATGGAACAGCTGGAAGAGAGCTACCATCGGATGATGGACATGCAGAAGCAGGGGTCGGATATCTATTTCGGCGGGTTCTCGCAGATGAAGCGTTTCTCGTTCTTTGTTGAACTGAGCAACTGGTTCATACCGTTCTCGATTCATCATCCGGCTATTACTGAGATAATGAAATCAATGGGAAACAGTCGTTTCCTTCAGTCGATGGTGGAGATGGGGCCATTCTGCAACAGTGACAAATATTCGTTTGCGCTGGCGTTCCAGCAGGTGGTGAGCCAGATTCCCAAGAACATACTCGATATGCTCGACAAGGGAGAAGCTACCTTAAATGAGGTAAACATGGCAGAACTGCGGAAACCTTCGTATTTCAGACTGGTCTACCTGCAGGATCTGTATCGTTTTTACCGTCTCTTTTCGCAGAAAAGTTGTTTTTCAAGTCCATTTGATAAGGATAGGCGCCGTTACCTGTTCTGTGCCGATCCCATTTTCTCAAGGACCCATCTGGAGAGTTCGTTCAATGAAATTACAGCCTTCCTGTTGAAACGGAAACGTATGGAGGAGGCCGGCCGTGTGTTACGGAATTACGGTGCATCGCGGCGCGACTTCCAGTTCTGGGTGATGTCGGGTTATCTGATGCAGCATATCGGGTTGAGTATTGTCAAGGACTATGACGATCTGGATTGCTATCAGGAGGCACTGAAGCTACAACCTGATAATGAGAGGGCCCTCGTGGGCTATGGCAGATCGCTCTTTGCCCGTGAGATGTATGAGGAGGCGCTGGAGACCTACAATAAACTGGTCGACATCAATCCGGAGAAGAAAAGCTATCTGCTGAACCGTGCTGTCAGTCTGACAAACCTTGGTCAGTATACAGGAGCCCTGAAGGATCTTTACCGGCTGAACTATGAAGCACCCGATGACCAGAATGTGAGTCGTGTGTTGGCTTGGGCATTGGTGTGTGAAGGCAAGTATGATGCAGCCGTGAAGATCTATAACGAGTTGTTGAATGGTGACGTTGAGGCAGATGACTTGTTGAACTACGGCTATTGCCTGTGGTTCAGCGGACATATCGACGAAGCGGCAGACTGTTTCCACCGGTTCCTCAAAGAAACAGGTCTTGAAAGGGATTATATCCTCCAAAATGAGGCTGCCCTGATTAGAGAGAAGGGTATCACTGAACCTGAGCAGCAACTGATGCTTTTTGTCCTCTGATTTTCGCTTTACCTTTCTCGTAGAGCCAGATGCCGAGTAGCGGCAGACCAACACCGGCTATCGTGTACAGAATCCAGAACTGGTCTTGTTGGGAATAGTCGTGGATAACCATGTGACAGCCTATCTGACGCCTATCGAGACCATAGTACCAGATCTTAAGCAAACTTACCGCCTTATAAGAAATGATATGGAAAATGAAGATGTAGAGCGTATGGTCGCCTGTATAGACGAGGAATCGCTTCAGAAGGCCCTCATGTCGGTCAAGCCACTGACTGACGTTATAGGTCATCAGGAACCCGAGCAGTGCAGGTACGGGCAAGGATAGAAATTGGGTATAGGTAGATCGCCAGTTCATGTTGGCCGTCAGATACTCCGAGAAGAGGAAGACGACGAGGCCGAAGAGTATGGTTGTCCAGATGGCAGCATGATAGCGGGAGATCAAAGAACGGTATTTGTCGACGAACTGCCGGAAGATAAAGCCACAGGCGAAGAAGAAGCATCCCATCATATCGCGATAGCCACCTTGTACGAGGTTGATGACCTTGAGCCCTTCATAAGTTTTCCAGCCACAGAGCAGCAGCATGATGAGACAGATAAGGTAGGGTATCGTATGCGTTGACCGTTGCGGAAGTATATACTGCATAACCTTATATATAATAAGGTATAGGAGACTGGCAACGAACAAACCGCGGAAAAACCAGAAGGCACCACAGAGGAACTGATCGTAGCCGCCCATTGCTGTCACGATGTTCCATAGGTTTTGCTGGATCTGGTGCCAGGAGTAGGGGTGGGTGACACCACCCGCTTCGTTACCGTACTGTTCGTTGAGAATACCGATGTCGAACATCCAGTTGTGGATGATCAGGAAAAACACAGACCATTTGACAAAAGGCCAGTAAAGCCCTTTTACCCGCTTCTTGACGAAGGTGGCTTCATCGTTGAGGTATTTAAGCGAGAAGAAATAGCCTGCAGTGATGAAGAAGAGCGGCATGTGGAATTCGAAGATGAACCTGCAGAGCCTCCCAGGAGCCTCAGCATGTGCAATCACCATCAGAATAATGGCAATACCTTTACAGACGGAAATGGTCGTATCGCGTTTCATCGGCTATAGAACAAAGGTAAGCAGATGGCCGAACCATCCCTTGAACTTATGCCAGGTGTTCTGGCTCTTCTTTAACGACTCCTCTGTCATCAGATCACACTTCTGCGTGTCTTGCATGAACCGTTCCTCCAGTTGATGCGTGGTCTCCGGGTCGATGATAATCGCATTGATCTCATAGTCGTAGCGGAGGCTGCGGGCATCGAGGTTTGTGCTGCCTACGGTACAGAACTTGCCGTCGACCATCATGATCTTCGAGTGGTGGAAGCCAGGACGGTAACGCCAGATGCGGGCTCCTCGCTTGGCAAGCTTCTTCATATTGTAGATGACAACATCTGGCATCAAGGGAATATCATATTTTGACGACATGAGGATATCCATCTTTACACCGCGTTCTGCACAGCGCTTCAGGGCTTTGATGACGGATGAGGTTGGGGCAAAATATGGATTGACGAGTTTGATGGAGTCCTGGGCTGCATCAAGCGCATGGACATAGAAACGGCGCATGATCTCATTGGAGGTATGAGGCTCTCGGTTGGCGATGCCTACCATTTTGTTGCCGGCAGGCTTCCCCTGAAAATACTTAGTGTCAGTAATGGTTTCCTTCGTGACTCGTTTCCACATACGGAGGAATATCTGTTGTAGCTCGTTAACGGCTGGCCCCTCAATGCGACAATGCATATCGCGCCATTCGCCCACCTGTTCGGTTCCTACTATGTAATAGTCGGCTACGTTCATGCCGCCGGTATAGGCCACCTCTCCGTCGATCACCACGATCTTCCTGTGATCACGGGGCCAGATATGGTTCACCCATGGGAAACGGATGGGGTCGAACTCGTAGATGTTGATACTGTCGGCATGGAGTTTCTGAAGATGCTCCTTCTTCAAAGGCTGATTGTTGGAGTCGTTGCCAAAGCCGTCGAAGAGGGCACGTACCTCTACACCTTCCTTGCGTTTCTCCCTAAGAATATCGAAGAGCAGGTTGGCGATGGAGTCATTTCGGAAATTGAAGTATTCCAGGTGGATACTGCTCTTTGCCTGACGGATTGTCTCGAACATATCGGCAAACTTATCACGACCAGACATGAGCAGGCGTACGCTGTTCCCCTGTAAGAAGGTGATACCTTCGCGGCGCATCTCCGCTACCAGAATAGAGTCGCTGGATTGTGCATGACTATAGAGAGAAATCAGCAGGAACAGTATGGTGACTATTCCTGCTGAATGGTTGTTTTCTGTTGTCATTTACGATGCTTTAATCTATATTCGAGTGGTGTCATGCCCATCTTCTCCCTGAAGGTGGTGATAAAGTTCTCGGCCGTCATGAAACCAATGTTCGTAGCCAACTCACTCATATTGATATTCGTACGTTTCAGCAGAATGCAGGCATGCTTCAGACGAATGTCGCGCACCAGTTCTGCCGGTGTCTTGTTGGTGAGGTTGCGGATACGGTGGAAGAAAGGTACACGACCCATACCCATCGCATTGGCCATCTCTTCAAGACTGATCTGGCCACGACTCATATTCTGCAGCACATATTGTTCGATGTTCTTCAACAACTGCTGATCCATCGCATCGAGCATGGAGTAGTCGGTCAGGCTCTCATAAGCCTGCTCTTTCTCGACTTCATAGACCTGTTGCGGAGCAACGGGAGCATTCTTGACAATCTTCGTCTCTACACGGTTCATCGGATCGTCCTCTGCCGTTCCTGACTCTTCCGTTGGCTTATACTCGCCCATGTCGAAGGTCTCAGTAGCAGTGGTCATACTGGCATTGCGGTCTTCTAGTATACGGGTCTCGGCTCCTTCGATAAGGTTGCTGTTGGCATCCAACGGACCAAGACCGAGAATCTTGTTAAAGCGCATGGTCGCATCCTGGAAATTGAACGGCTTGGAGAGATAATCGTCGGCAGAGAGCGTGATGTTCTGCGAGCGCATATCCTGTGGGGTAAGTACTCCCTCAGTCATCAGCACAAACTTGATGCGCTGGGTGACGGGGTTTGTCTTCAAGAGGTTACAGAGCTCGCTACCAGTCATACCCATCATATCCTGCTTACAGACGACTATGTCGCAACGCATCTCCTCCAAATCGGCGGCAGCTTTCTCAATATCGTTGTAGGCATGGAAATTGTAGACATACTTGAAACGGGTAGTTGCAAACTTCAGCAAGTCCTCGTTGTCGTCGATCATCACCACGGTGAACTTCATAGTCGGGGCATCAATTGCAGCACGCGAGTGAGTCGTCTCGGTAGTGAGGGTGTGGTCTGCAATCTCTGGCAGTTCGATTTCTCCACGTCCATTCAGTTCCAGACGGTCGTGTACGGCATTCTTCGCCTTTTCCTCAGGATTCTCAAGATTAGTCTGCATATCACTTACACGGGTGATGATCTGCAGCATCTGTGAATGGAGGGCATTCAGTTGCTCACGTTCCTCGAGTGACTGTTCCCTCTCTGTCAGGTTACTGATAATAGAGGTCATGCGTGCCATTGGCTGACGGAGATCATCGCTGGCAGCCTTAATCTCCTCACGTTGCATGGCGAGTTCCTGAATAACAGCTTTCTTTCGGGCCTTGATAACAGAGATCTGTTTGATACCAATGCGCCAGAAATAGAGTATCACGAGTGCAATGATAATATAAGCAGCGATCATCCACCAGGAGAGAAGCCAGTGGCGTTCGATGTTGATGGTGAGCGTACGCTCCTGATTGCTGACTGCACCTTCGGCACTGATGGCTTTCACGTGGAGGACATATCGACCACTGGAGAGGTCTTTGAAGGTCACACCATGTGTCAGGGCGTTACCATTGCGCCAGTCTTCGTCCTTACCTTCCATCCAGTACATAAACTGGAGACGCTCGCTCTGGTTGTAGTTACCTGCTGCGAACTTAATGGTGAAAGTGGTCTGATTATGTCCCAGTTCCAATTTGTTGGTTTCATTGAGTGCCTGTGGCAGAACCACACGGTTATCGTACACATGACCCGTCAGAATCTCTTCTTCACCGAAAAACAGCTGTGTGAGCATCACACGGGGTAAGTCGTTCTTCTCGTCGGAGGATTTCTGGGCTATCCAGTTTACACCATAAATGCCACCTAACAACACATTACCGTCATTCTGCGTAATAATGGCGCCAGGGTTAAACTCATTGCTCTGCAGACCGTCGGCTGTCGTGTAGTTGTAGAGACCATAGTTGTTAGAACCGTCCTCATGATTTCGCTGGACCACAATACGGCTGACACCGCTGCTGGTCGTTATCCACATATTATGGTTCTTGTCCTCGGCAATACCACAAATGTTATTATTGCAAAGTCCTTGCTTCTCTGTCAGATGGTTCAGACTGTCATTTTCCATGTTGAGGATGTTCAGACCTTCACGGGTACCGATCCATAACAGACCGCGGGAATCCTGAAGCACCTGGGTAATATAGTTATTCGTAAACGACTTGGTGTTGGATGGGTTGCCCGTCAGAACCGTCTTCTCCGTATTCGAAAGGTTCAGAATGACGAGTCCTTCTGCCGTTCCGATAAAGAGATCATTGCTCTTGCCGTTGTGGTTATAGAAAAGACTGGTGATGTTGTTCGTGCTTAATTTGCCATTCTCACGTGTATATGAAGAGAATGTGTTCATGCGTGGGTTATAGACCTGCAGACCACCATTGGTGGCAATCCACAAGTTACCAATCTTATCCGTGCAGAGGGCATTGACATGGTCGTCGATCAGTGTGGAGACACTGTCTTTTGCCAATGAGTAGATCGTTGTGCTGCCACCTTTGATACGCGTCAGTCCATTACGCTTGGATCCAACCCACAGGCTACCGTCAGGTGTCGTTGCCATTGCCGATACTTTCAGACTGGCCAACGGTCCGTTATAACCAATAACACCTTTGCTGCTAGTACCATACCAAATCGTGCCGTTTGCATCCTGAGCAATGGCGGTGATGTCGCCAATATGACGGGCACCGAAGCGGTAGATGTTCTCTCCACAGAAAGCCACACCAGACTTCTCTGTGCCAACCCAAAGCAGATCCGTATCGTCGACATAGACGCTTTGGATGCTCACGTGGTCGATTGACTGTGGGTTCTCGTTGATGTTTCGTGGCGTTATGGACTCTATCTCGTGGGTGTTGAGATTCATCTTCAACAGTCCCAGCTGATCGGATGCGATCCAGATGTTCCCGTTTTTGTCACCAGCCATACCATTGATGTTTCGGTCAACACCCAGACCTGTCAGACCAAGGCGCTCTCCAACAGAGGCGCTCCATTCGTCGGAACTCTTGTTATACATGAATAGGGTGCCTTGTCCATACAGCCATATATTGTCCATCTGGTCGGCAAAGGCTCTTAACGACTTGTTCCTTTTCTGCTTGAGCCCTGGGATGCTCGAGGTGGCCCATACCGTGTGTTGCTGATGCATCACGTCGCAGCATACCATCCGGCCATCGTCATAGACAATAATCGCACCATCGCGACATTCACCGATGGAACAGACGACTCCTTGAGGCACACCATGAGAGTCATCAGTGTAGCCGAACTCAAATAGTAGTTGCTGTTGCTGATTATAGCAGACAACGCCCTTATTGGGAATGGCTCCCCAGAGATTCTTGTGGCGGTCGATATAAACGATACTCGGAATGGTCTCAATACCCATTCTGGCGAAAGTCTGTTTCATGTCGCGCTCAAAACTCTCCGTCTGTGGGTGATAGACACAATAGCCTGATGATGTCTCAATCAGCAGGTTGCCGTCGAGTGTCTCCTGAATAGTGTTGATGTAACTGTCGTTCAGGGAAGAACCATCTTGAGAATCGCTCTGGAAGTTCTTGAACGTATAGCCGTCAAAGCGATAGAGACCTGCAGGCGTTCCAAACCATACGAAGCCGCGAGAGTCTTTCAGGATACAATTGACCTGACTGGATGTCAAACCTTCGCGCGCATCAAGCGTTTTAAACAAGTAGTCGGCTACCGCAGCCAAAGGCAGGGTGAGCAGCAATGCAAACAATATTTTTTTAATGATCTTCATAAGGCCTATTATCTTTATATCATACAAGAGTAATGGTCGACCACGCCCAGCAGATGGTGCTGATCGTCGGTAACCAGAACTGAGTGTACCTTGTATTTATTCATAATTCTCTGAATCTCCGTAATTTTCGTTTCTGGCTTCACAGTCTTCGGGGTGCGCGTCATGATATCGTTCACCGTATGGTCGAAGAACTCAGCCTGCCATTTCTCCATAGCACGGCGGATATCGCCATCAGTTATCAGACCGACAATCTCCCCATTGACTTCTGCAATCCCCAAGCCGAGTTTACCCTTGCTGACTAAGATGATGGCTTCGCCGAGATGCATCTCTGGCGGCAATATAGGCATGTCGTCGGAACGCATCACGTCCTGTGCTGTTGTGAGCAGACGTTTGCCGAGTTCCCCACCTGGATGGAACTGGGCGAAATCGCGGGGCTGGAAATGGCGCAGTTCAATGAGTGCGACAGCCAAGGCATCGCCCATTGCCAACTGGGCCATTGTAGAACTGGTGGGAGCCAGGTTCAGCGGACAGGCTTCTTTCTTCACACTCACGTTCAAGTGACACGTAGAGTATTTTGCCAATAAGGACTCCGGATTGCCGCTCATGCCGATAATGGGTATAGCCATATGGAGCACCATGGGGATGAAACGTAATAACTCGTCTGTCTGTCCAGAATTAGAGATCGCAAGAACCACATCGTCAGATGTCATTACACCCAAATCTCCGTGAAACACGTCGAGCGGGTTGATAAAGAATGACGGGGTTCCAGTAGAGGAGAGTGTAGCAGCAATCTTCGCACCGATGTGTCCGCTCTTGCCGACACCCGTCACAATGACTTTACCCTTACACTCGAACATCAGTTTGACTGCCTCGTCAAAACTGCCGTCGAGTTGAGGAATCAGTCCGAGCACAGCTTCTGCCTCATCCTTGAAACATTGTATGGCGTATTCTTTAGATGTCATGTTCAAATCAATATCAGTCATTAACCAATTTCATTACCAGGGGTTCCAGCTTGTCCAGCTCGAGCATGTTGGCGGCATCACTCAGCCCCTTGTCAGGGTCGGGATGTACCTCGAAGAAATAGCCGGTAGCCCCAAAGGCTTTGGCAGCCAAGGCCATCTGTGGTACAAAACGACGGTCTCCACCCGTCTTACCGTCACTGCCACCAGGACGCTGCACGCTGTGGGTACAGTCCATGATGACTGTGGGGACAATCTCATGCATGTCGGGAATGTTTCGGAAATCGACTACCAGATTGTTGTATCCCATCATGTTGCCGCGTTCTGTCAACCATACGTCCTTCGCACCTGCCTCACGGGCTTTCTCTACAGGATATTTCATGTCCTTACCACTCAGGAACTGTGCTTTCTTGATGTTGACGATACGGCCAGTCTTGGCAGCGGCCACTAGCAGGTCTGTCTGTCTACAGAGGAAAGCGGGAATCTGAATGACATCGCATACCTCACCTACGGGGGCTGCCTGTTCGTGCTCATGGATGTCGGTAAGAATCCTTAAACCATATTTCTCCTTGATATCACCCAGCATCTGCAGTCCACGCTCCAGCCCAGGACCTCTGAAGGAGTGTATGGAGGTGCGGTTAGCCTTGTCGAATGAAGCCTTAAAAATGATGTCAGTACCTAGTTTGGCGTTGATTTCCACCAACTTACGCGCAACGATGTCAAGCAATTCAGCCGACTCAATGACGCAAGGACCTGCAATAATGGTTATGTTATTATTCATAATGATTTTGCAAAAATACGTATTTTCTTCTAAACCACCAAATATTAGAATGATTTTTTTACTCTTTTATAAGATGAACGTCGCGTTGTGGGAAGGGGATGCTGATGCCGTTGGTGTTCAGTGTGTCGTAGACGCACTTGAGTACGTCGCTGATGACATAGGACTGTTTGGGAGCATCAGCCCACACAAATAGCTTGAAGTTCACGCTGGAGTCGGCCATTTCCGAGACAACACATTTCACCCGTTTCGTCTGGTCTATCCACTGGTGACGCATATTGTTGAGTGTTCCTTCCACAAGGTTTGTCACCTCTTTCAGATTGGAACCGTAGGCCACACCAAAGGGGATCACCACCAGCACATATCCATGATTTCTTGTCAAGTTCTTATAGTTCTTCGTGAAGAGCTGGGCATTCTGGTAGGTGATCACTTCACCATACAGCGACTCGATGACGGTCGATGTGTAGTTGATCGACATTACCTTTCCCATGGTTCCTTCTATCTGTATCCAGTCGCCGACCTTGATACGTCCGGCCATCAGCGAGGCACCGTAGTAGATATTCTCGATGATATCCTTCGAGGCGAAACCGATACCGGTGGAGAGACCGCCGGAGATAGCCAGCAACCAGGCTACGCTAATGTGCATGATCGAAAGCGAGAGCATGAGCCAGATACCCCAAATGAACACCTGTATGACATTCTTTCCCATCATTTCCTTCGATGCAGCCGTAGAAGGATCCTTGATTTCGAAATGTACTTTGAGAAGGGCCAGTATTGTCATTGCGATATAGCGGAATACGAACCACATAGTGATGACCATCGATAATTTTAGGAACGATACCTTGAGGTTTTCCATATCGATGAAATCGTATTTGAACAAACGCCAGCACATATCGCTCAGGTTGAACACGTTGGCTGCCCAGTAGATACTCAGCATGATGGATATTACACTCAGTACGGGCAGTATCATCTTTTCCAGCATGAGGTAGACCCATGTCTGGGTGATGGGCTTTTCTGCCAACCGCTTCTTTTTTGCATAAATCTCCAAGTAGCGGCTGATACAGGTGATGGTCAGGATACAGGTCAACTGCATGATCCACCAGATGAGCAACTGTACGGCCAACAGCGTATAGCCGATAAAGGAGCTGACCACTGAGGCGATGAATACGGTCAGTGAAATATAGGTGTAGAAGATGTCGGAGCGGGGGATGTTCTGATTATGACGGCGGATGACGATCCATTGCCAAAGTGCGCAGATCAATAGCACCGGTGGTAGCATGAAGTTCACCAGCTCGTTGGGAATTAGGATGATGCGACAGCCAATCACAATAAAGCCCACTGCAATCAACGGTGAATAGATTCGGGTAGCACTACTCAACTGATCGCCTTTTACGCGCATAAGTAGTGAGGTGAGGATAACACCTAACAGCCAAGCAAACTCCACGAGCAGACTGGCTGCCATATAGAGGAATGGAAAATTCTGGCCTGTTCCAATCACAAAGATAGCTCCTTGAATAATGGCAAAGGTGATTGAGGTTGTCGCCATGATAATGCAGAAGCGTTTCTTCATGAACTCCTCAGTGCGGAACCGTTTGGGCATCAGGAACCGGAAGAATAGCTGGTTGAGTACAATGGCAATGATAACATAGACAAAAATACCGACGAATGTGCCTAGTATCCAAGTGAGGCTCCACTGTGAATTGCTTTTGGGATCAAGATTGTACTTTTTTTGTACGGCATCTTTGAGCTGTTGCCAGTTCCTGTTGAAATGCCCGAGCAACGTCAAGTAATTGTCGCCACCATTGATGAAGATGTTTCTCTGAATGTCGCTATATCGCTTATGTGCATATTCA
>Ga0256405_10005464_pt1 | contig 21894 bp, 17 predicted proteins | sample RumenRJG_02DNA_FD_189096 | JGI IMG/M metagenome (GOLD analysis project Ga0256405, IMG submission 189096) | Bovine rumen microbial communities from Lethbridge, Alberta, Canada - RJG_02 | ecosystem: Host-associated > Mammals > Digestive system > Stomach > Rumen | place: Canada: Alberta... | reverse complement strand
CCGATACTGTTTTTCATAGCTGGACTGGATACAGAGGATCATTCGCGTCAGGGCGTCGTTGAGCGGTGTCGGTATGCCGCAGGCAGCTCCGTAACGGGAGATGGCCCCGTTCAGAAGTAGGATCTCCGTCTGCCGGTGATGGATCAGCACATCCTGCGCCATGGAGGGATAGTAGGTGGCAAATCCGCTCTTCAGCCGCGGCAGTTCCTCCTGCAGCTCCGGCCAGAGGTCGAAGCCCGTTACGGCCCTGCAGACCGCGCAGCCCTCCGCCCAGACGGAGCGCAGGAGCTCGACACCCGCGTCCTCTTCCAGATAATCGCCCACCTTCAGCCGCAGCAGTGCGGAGAGCGTATTGTAGCCGCTGTTGGAGATCGCCTTTTTCCAGACATAGGGACGCACGTCTTCCTCAAAGACCGTCTCGCAGCCGCCCGCGCGGAAGCAGCGCTCCAGCTCCAGGCCCATTCGCGCGGAGAAAGCGTCTTTTTTGGCTGCGCCGAAGCGCATAATCACCCCGCTCTCGGGTTTGCTGATACATTTGCCCGGCTCGGGCAGTTCTGTGCCGATGGTACCGAAGCCGTAGAGAATCTGCTCCGGCGGAAAATACCGGCAGAGCAGTTCGTCGTTTCCGAGCCCGTTCTGCAGGGAAACCACAGCAGTCTTTGGCCCTACGCAGCCGCGCAGATCGTCGATCAGCGCCTCGGTCTGTGTCGCCTTGACCATCAGAATCACGAAATCCTGAATTTCCAGGACCTTGGCGCTCTCCGCCGTATGAAATCCGGTCAGCAGTTCCTCCCCTTCCGGTGTAACAAACAGCAGGCCCCGTTCCCGGCAAATGTCCATATGAGCCTTGTAGCGGTCAACCAGCGTGAGTTCGGCGCCGCCGCGGCGCAGATATGCCGCAAAAACACTTCCGGCCGCGCCGGACCCGATCATGGCTATTTTCATCTTTGCTTCACCGCATTCACAAATTCTTGGGCCAGGGCTGTAATCCTGTCCCATTCACCGTTTTTGATCCACTCTTTGTTGACCAGATTCCCGCCGACTCCGAGACCGATGCAGCCGGCTTTCATGAAATCAGCCGCATTCTTCTCATTCACTCCGCCGACGGCCATGAGCGGAATATGGGAAAGAGGTCCGCGTACCGCCTTGATATACCCCGGACCTACGCTGCTGGCCGGAAAGACCTTGACCGCGTCCGCACCTGCCTCCCAGGCGGCCAGAATCTCAGTCGGACTGAATGCGCCGGGGAACAAACCCATACCGAGCGATTTGCCCATCCGGATGATTTCCGGCTGCGTCGTGGGCGTGACCAGATAATGTCCCCCGGCGTTGTAGGTCATGGCGACCTGTTCGGGGCGAATGACGGTTCCGGCGCCCACAAGAAGCCGGTCACCGAACTCCTTTTCCACTGCTTCGATGGCGTTGGCGGTATCCTTCCAGGTTTCGGGAGCACTCTGGTTGTAGGTTACCTCCATCAGTCCGATCCCGCCCTCTTCAAAAGCGTGACCGAGCCGAACCATATACTCCGGAGAGAGCCCGCGGACAATCGCGACGATCTTTCTCTGCTGTACGTACTCCAGTGCTGTCATCTTATAACCTCCTGTTTGACGAATTGTTCTCTTCAAAAAGCAAAGCTGCTGCAGATACAATTTTAAAAAATCAAACTTAATATACAGAATGCATAAAAGTAAGTCAAGTTTTCCCGCGGGTGTTTTTCTTAAAGAACGCGTCAGAGGTTAGATTCATAAAAGTTGTCATTGCATGGAAAACGACAAAATGCTATACTCTATCGAGTTGATGAGAAGACCTGAGAATCCTCTTTTGAAAGAGACTGACGATCTTTTTGAAAGAGAGAATTTGACCCTTTGGAAAGGAACACATCATGAAAGTATCCAAACTGCCCTATCGCAGAGTCACCATTGAAGAAGTCAGCTCCGTCATGGAGGACGTAATTGCCCGAATCAGAAACGCCGCCTCTGCCGATGAGATTCTGGCCGCCCGCGAGGATGAGCAGAAACTCATGCTGGAATATCAGACCAATACGGCGCTGGCCTATATGCGCTACTCTATTAACACCGTGGACGAATTCTATGTTGCCGAGAACGAGTATTACGACGAGATCGGCCCCGCGGTGCAGAACTACTCGGTTCAGTACGCCTCCGCGCTGCTGGATTCCCCCTTCCGCAGGCAGCTGGAGGAGAAGCTTTCTCCCGTCCTGTTCCGGGCGATGGAAGTGGAACGCAAGTCCATGTCTCCGGAGATCGTCGGGGATAAGGTCGAGGAGAACAAGCTGGTTCGGGAATACTCCGACCTCATGAGCGGGATGGAGTTTACCTTCCGCGGCGAGACCATGCCCCGCGCGCTGCTGATGAAGTATGCCAAAAGTGAGGACCGGGAAACCCGGCGGGAATGCTATGAGGTCCTCGGAAAAGGGCTCGCGGCGCATCAGGAACAGCTGGACGAGATCTATGACCGTATGGTCCATGTCCGGGACCGCATGGCGAAAAAGATGGGATACCGCAACTTTATCGAGCTGGGGTATCACCGGATGGGCCGGCTCTGCTACGACGAGGAGAAGGTCCGCGTCTTCCGGGAAAACATCCTGCGGGATGTGGTTCCGGTGGTGTCCCGCCTGCGCACGGAGAACGCGAAACACCTCGGCGTGGAGAACTACATGCTCTATGACGACGGCGTTTTCCTGCCGGGCGGAGATCCGAAGCCCTTCGGCAAGAGGGAAATCTTTTCCGCGGCCCGGGAAATGTATCACGCCATGGGGGCGGAGACCGGAGCCTTTATCGACATGATGCTGAAAAACGAGGCCTTTGACGTGGACAGCCGCAAAAACAAGTGGGGCGGCGGTTACTGCACGGAATTCCCGAAGTTCCGGCAGCCCTTTATCCTGGCAAACTTCAACGGGACGGCCGGGGATGTGGATGTGGTCACCCATGAGGCCGGCCACGCCCTGAACGCCTACCTGATCGCGGACAACCGCTTCGCATTGGACCTGGGCTGCGGCGGCATGGAGACCGCGGAGACCCACTCCATGAGCATGGAATTCTTCGCCTGGCCGTATATGGAGAAGTTCTTCGGCGGGGATGCCGGCCGGTACTGTTTCATGCATGCGCTGGAGGCGCTCTCTTTCCTGCCTTACGGAACCATGGTGGACGCGTTCCAGCACCTGGTATATGAAAACCCGGACATGACCCCGGCGGAGCGCGATGAGGTCTGGCTGGAACTGGAAAAGCAGTTCCGCCCGCACATCTCCATGGCGGGCATGCCCTATCTGGAGAAGGGAACCCGCTGGCAGTACCAGATGCACATTTACGAGAGTCCGTTCTACTACATCGACTACTGCCTGGCCCAGACGGCGGCTTTCTGTTTCCTGCTTAAGTCCCGGGAGGACTATGACGACGCCTTCGCCCGATACCTGCGGCTGAGCCGGCAGGGAGGGGAGAAGGTCTGGACCGACCTGCTGGAAGAGGCGGGTTTCCCGTCTCCCTTTGAGCCGGGAGCCCTGAAGACACTCTCCGCGCGGGTCGAGGCCCTGCTGGAACAGATCCGGGTGTAAGGAGAGCCGGGGCGTCCAGGCTCCTGAGGAACCAGGTTTTCACGCGGTGATTAACCCGGACAAGTGCGCATGCCAGGAGACGCAGATCTTCTGGCTGAACCTCCCGGCCGGCAGTTCCCATATGCTGCGGTCTGATCTGTGGTGCCTCGGTGCGCTGCGCCATTCCGGCAGAAGATATGATCTTGCAATTCTCGATCCCGCACAGGAATCCTTTCATTCTGAAAGATAAAAAGATAGGAGAAGAAAAATGAATCTGTTTGATATCAAAGGCTGGAGAGCAATCGTCACGGGCGGTACCCGCGGTCTCGGACACGGCGTGGCCGAGGGCCTGCTGGAAGCCGGTGCAAGAGTCGTCATTTTCGGTACCAGCGCAAAGGTGGAAGCGGTTGCGGCCGATTTCCGAGCCAAGGGTTTTGACTGCCAGGGCTTGAAGGTCAATGTCGCCTGCCATGAAGAGCGCGAGGCCGGTTTCCGGAAAGCTGTGGAGCTCCTGGGAGGGCTGGATATCATCGTCAACGCAGCCGGCATTCAGCGCCGTCACCCCTGCGAGGAATTCCCGCTGGAGGACTGGAACGATGTGATCGAAGTCAACATGACAGCACCCTTTGAGCTCAGCCAGCTCGCGGCAAAAGAGTATCTGAAGAAAGATCAGCCCTATGGAAAGATCATCAACTTTGCCTCCATGCTCAGCTTCTTCGGCGGCTTCACGGTTCCGGCCTATGCGGCTTCAAAGGGCGGCGTCGCGCAGTTCAGCAAGGGCATGACAAATGAGCTCGCCGGCAAGGGCATCAACATCAATTGCATTGCTCCCGGATATATGGATACCGAAATGAACACCGCGCTGACAGATCCCAACAATCCCCGTTACAAAGAAATCACCGATCGTATTCCGGCGCATCGCTGGGGCACGCCCGATGATGTGAAGGGGCTGGCGATCTTCCTCAGCTCCCATGCATCCGACTATATCAACGGAGCGGTTATCCCCTGTGACGGCGGTTATCTCGTTAAGTAAAGTATGCTGAAAAGTCAGGAAGTACGAAAACTTGCTCCGGAGATGGATCCTCTCCGGATGGGAATGGGCTGGAGGGTCGAAGACCTGGACAAGCCCCAGATTATGGTGGAGAGCACCTTCGGCGACAGCCACCCGGGTTCCGCGCATCTGAACCGCTTTGTCGAGGAGGCTGTGCAGGGTGTCAATGAGAGCGGCGGAAAAGCTGCGCGCTATTTTGCGACCGACATGTGCGACGGGATTGCCCAGGGACATGACGGAATCAACTATTCGCTGCCGCACCGGGACGCGATCGTCAATCTGGTGGAGGCGCAGGCCAATGCCACCGGCTTTGACGGCGGCGTGTTCATTGCCAGCTGTGACAAGTCCATGCCCGCCATGCTGATGAGCATCGGACGGCTCAAAGAGATGAGCGCCATCGTCGTCACCGGCGGTGTCATGGAAGCGCACATGCTGCCGAAGCAGTATGTGGCACAGGATCCGGCCTGTGCGATCAATGAGCTTCTGACGCTGGAACAGATCGGCAAGTACGACGCCTGGGAAAAAACAGGTGTGATCCCCACCGAGCAGCTCGAATACTACAAACACAACGCCTGCCCGAGCTGCGGAGCCTGTTCCTTTATGGGAACCGCCTCCACCATGCAGATCATGGCCGAAGCCCTGGGCCTGATGCTGCCGGGCACTGCCCTGATGCCGGCGACGGCGCCGGAGCTTGCCGAAGCAGCCCGTCAGGCGGGCAGACAGCTGATGGAACTTGTGAAGCAGGGCATCAGAGCCGAAGACATCGTGACCATGAAGAGTTTTGAGAACGCCATCATGGTTCACGCGGCCATCTCCGGCTCCACCAATGCCACGATGCATCTGCCGGCGATTGCGCATGAGTTCGGCTTTACCATCGACGCCGATACCTTCGACCGGATGCACCGCGGAGCGCACTACCTGTTGAACATCCGGCCCTCCGGCGACTGGCCCGCGCAGTATTTCTACTATGCGGGCGGCGTCCCGAGGGTGATGGAGGAGATCAAGTCCATGCTCCATCTGGATGTCATGACCGTAACCGGAAAGACCCTCGGGGAAAACCTGGAAGACCTGAAGAAAAACGGCTTCTATGAGCACTGCGACCGGATTCTCCGGGAGAAGACCGAGGCCCTCGGCCTTACGGTTTCACGTACCGACATCATCCACGACTTCGACCACGCCAAGGGCACCGACGGCAGCATTGCCATCCTGCGCGGCAATCTGGCACCGGAAGGCTGCGTCATCAAGCACACGGCCTGTCCGAAGAATATGTTCCGGGCCACGCTGAGAGCAAAGCCCTATGACAGTGAGGAAGCGTGTATCGACGCAGTGCTCCACGGCAAAGTCCAGCCCGGCGACGCCATTTTCATCCGCTATGAGGGGCCGAGAGGCTCCGGCATGCCGGAGATGTTCTATACCGGCGAGGCGGTCTGCGCCGATCCGAAGCTGGCGGCCAGCGTCGCGCTGATTACCGATGGCCGCTTCTCCGGTGCGTCCCGCGGACCCGTTATCGGGCATGTCAGCCCGGAGGCGGCTGCAGGAGGGCCCATCGCCTTTGTGGAAGAGGGTGACCTCATCGAAATCGACGTGGAAGCGCGGCGCCTGGAAATCGTCGGGATCCATGGAGAGCGGAAAACCCCGGAGGAAATCGACGCCGTCCTCAAGGAACGCCGGAAGAACTGGAAAGGCTTTACCAGCAGATATCGGCACGGCCTGCTGAAGCTCTATGCCGAGCACGCCGTCAGCGCCATGAAGGGCGCATATATGGAATAAACAAAAGGCAATTAAGAGCTCAAATCAGGAAAAATGGAAACCCGACAAGTCCAATTGCTTGAGCATCCCGGCCTTCATGCCGTCATTACTCCAGAGACAAAGATTCATAAACCGGCAGCCCGCCATCGTAATATGATGGCGGGCTGCTGTGCATCGGAGAAACGAGGACGATCTGTTATTTCAAATCTTTTTGTTATTAGCCCGGAGGCAAAGGTTCATCCGGGTCATCGTTTTCCGGCCAGAAACTGATGTCCAAAGTGGTTTGCGGCGAGGATGATATTCCTGACCATATCGGCAGTAACCGGGAACGGCTCCCGGTGGATCAGGAGGCTTTTGTTCATCATATAGTCAACGATGACATCCAGGTTTTCATCGTTGCACGCAATATGCAGCTGTTCCAGAGTGACCGGCAGGTTCAGGGCATCCAGAAACACCATTACGGTATTCAGTTCATCCTGAGGTGCATTCTCAAAAATCAGCTGGCAGATCAGACCGAAAGCAACTTTTTCGCCGTGGAGAAATTCCTCTCCGTTCTCCAGCGCCGAGATTCCGTTATGCACACCATGTGCGCAGGCACAGCCGGCGTTCATGAAGCCAAGGCCGCTGAGCAGGATATTTGCCTCAATGACATTCTCCACCGCGGGTGTGAGCAGCTTCGCCTTCACAGCTTCATAGGCCTGGATGCCGTCCCGCAGCAGAATATCGTGGCTCTCTCTTGCAATTGCCATCCCCGCCAGAGAGCGCAGGTAACCCCTGCCGATATTATTCGGTGTGAGCGAACGCTCGTTTGCCATCGCCTCGTACCAGGTGACCAGGGCGTCCGCGATCCCCGAGGCAAAGAGCCTCGCCGGTGCTCTGGCAATGATCGCGGAGTCCACCAGCACCAGTTCCGTGTTCCGGTTCGTCGCGGTCGCGCCGAGGAACACGCCCTTCGTATCATACACCGCCGCCCAGTCCGCCGCCGGGGCGTCGCTGGAGGCGGAGGTCGGGATGATAATGCGCGGCAGATCCGCGGCGTCCGCGACGAGCTTGACCGTGTCGAGCACCTTGCCGCCGCCGACACCCAGAACAACGTTGCAGCCGGATTCCCGGACGACGTCGATCAGCAGATCGATGTTCTCCCGGCAGCACTCGCCGTAGAAGGAGTGGAAAACACATTCGCAGCCGCAGCGGTCCTCGATGGCTTCCACCTGGCTCCGGATCATGTCGAACACGCCGCTGTCCACCAGGAAGAGGAAACGGTCGCCGTATTTTTTGCCGTACTCAAAGACCTTGTTCAGCTCTCCTGGGCCCTGGATATAGCGCTGAATGCTCCCGAACGCGCGGGATGGCGAGGTGAGAAGAATACTCTTGTGGCTGTATTCCATCGCTGAACCGCTTTCCCTCAGCGCTGGACGCGGCCGGAGGCGTTGCCGCCGACCAGAGCCAGAACCTCTTTTTCGGAGGCGAGGTTGAAGTCGAACTCCGTCGCCTGCTTGAGGCAGCTGGCCGCCACGGCAAACTCGATCTGCTGCTGCGGATCGTCAGGCCACTTGCGCATGGCGTGGATCAGACCGCCGCCGAAGCTGTCGCCGCCGCCCACGCGGTCCACCAGGTGGATCAGGTAATTGCGGGCAAAATAAGCCTGCCCGTTCACATACAGCATGCCGCTCCAGTTGTTCTCCGAGGCGGAGATGCTGCCGCGCAGCGTGATGGCGACCGCCTTGAAATCAAAGCGCTCGGTGAGCTGCCGCGCCACGGAGATATAGCCCTCGCGGTCGAGCTTGCCGGAGTTGATGTCGGTGTTCTCCGCGGCGATGCCGAAGACGTCCTTCGCGTCCTCCTCGTTGGCGATGCAGACGTCCACATAGGGCATGAGCGTCGCCATGACCTCTCCGGCCTTCTCACGGGTCCAGAGCTTGCCGCGGTAGTTGAGGTCGCAGGAGACGGTGATCCCCTTCGCCTTGGCCGCCTTGCAGGCGTCCAGGCAAACCGCGGGCATCTCGCCGCCGAGCGCCGGGGTGATCCCGGTGAAGTGGAACCAGTCCACACCCTCAAAAATCGCATCCCAGTCGAACTCCTCACGCTTTGCCACCGCGATGGAAGAGCCGGCGCGGTCGTAGATGACCTTGCTGCCGCGCTGGGAGGCGCCCTTCTCGCAGAAATAGATGCCGAGACGCGGACCGCCGACCAGCATCATGGAGGTGTCCACGCCGTAGCGGCGCAGCGCGTTGATCGCGTTCTGCCCTATCTCATTCTCGGGAACCTTGGAGACGTAAGATACGTCATTCTTGTAGTTTGCCAGAGAGACCGCTACGTTCGCCTCGCCTCCCGCATAGGTCGCCTCAAAGGTATCGGTCTGCAGAAAACGCAGATAGCCGGGGGGATTCAGGCGCATCATGATTTCGCCGAAGGTAATGATTTTACTCATAGTTCATTCACCGCTTTCATAAATTCTTTTGCGAGGGCCGTGATCTTGCTCCATTCACCGTTCCGGATCCATTCCTTGTTGACCAGATTGCCGCCGACCCCGAGACCGACGCATCCGGCCTTCATGAAGTCTGCCGCGTTCTTCTCATTCACGCCGCCCACAGCCATCAGCGGGATATGGGACAGGGGACCGCGCACCGCTTTGATATAGGACGGTCCGACGCTGCTGACCGGGAAGACCTTGACCGCGTCCGCGCCCGCCTCCCAGGCCGCCAGGATCTCCGACGGACTGAACGCTCCCGGATAAAGACCGAGGCCCAGGGCTTTGCCCATCCGGATGATCTCCGGCTGCGTTGTGGGTGTCACGAGGTAATGTCCGCCTGCATTGTAGGTCATCGCTACCTGCTCCGGCGTGATGACGGTGCCGGCGCCCACGAGAAGTCTGTCTCCGAATTCCTTTTCGACCGCTTCGATGGCATTCGCGGTATCCTTCCAGGTTTCGGGAGCGCTCTGATTGTAGGTCACCTCCATCAACCCGATCCCGCCCTCTTCAAAGGCATGTCCGAGCCGGACCATATACTCCGGAGAGAGCCCGCGGACAATCGCGACGATCTTCCGTTGCTGAACGTACTCCAATGGTGTCATTTTTCAGCCTCCTTTTCTGAATAAAAATAGGGAAAGCAGTTGATTCGTATTTACGAACAAAAAACGCATTTGCGAATTCTTTTTTTACTATACACACTCCGGGCACGAACGTCAAGAGATTTCCGGGCACTTCCTTCCTTTTTGTGTGATCTGTCAAAAAACGGACGTATTATTTGTGGATATTGCTACGTTGACGAACGGAGAAAAAGAAGCTATAATGAATTCGTAATTAAGAACGTTATTCGTAAATGCGAACGAGGAGGGTGGCTTCATGAATACTGCTCACAAGCCGACTCTTCGCGCTCTCTCGGTGCTGGAACTGGTGGCACAGCACCGCCACCCCTACACGCTCTCGGAGCTTTCCGCCACGCTGGACATCCCGGCGAGCACTCTCCTGCCGATCGTCCACACGCTGCGGGATAAACAGTATCTCGGCTATGACGAGAAGACCCAGACCTATTCGCTTGGCTTTCGGCTCTTCGAGCTCGGAAGCATGGTCCAGGACACCGGTTTTTATGCCGGCATCGTGGACATCATGCAGACAGTTGTTGACGGCTGTGGGGAGACCTGCCATTTCGGCATTCTGAGCGGAGGGGACGTCCTCTATCTGGCTAAAGTCAATTCTCCGCAGGCGATCCGGATGTATTCCATGACCGGACGGCGGCTGCCGGCTTACAGTACGGCCATCGGAAAGGCCCTGCTGCGGGATTACACCCCTGCACAGTTGAAGGCTTTGTATCCGGAAGGGCTGAAGGCTCTGACGCCCAACACGATCACGGATCTGGGCATCCTGTACAGCCAGCTGCTGGAGATCCGCGCCGAGGGCTTTGCCTATGAGGTAGAAGAATCCAACGAGAATATCCGCTGTATCGCGGTCCCGATCTGTTCGGGAGGTCGTGTGAACGCCGCCATGAGCGTCTCGATCCCTGTGTTCCGTTATTCGGAGGATCTCCGGCAGAAGGCGGAACACTTGTTGAAGGACGCCGTTCCCTTTGCGGAACGGATGCTCCCCTATAAGCTGTTTTAAATGTCCCTTCTCTTTTCGGAATAATGCGGTTCAACCGCTTATTTAATAATTTGAAAGGAAGAAAAACAATGAAAAGAAGACTCCTGGCAATCCTGTTGGTCCTGCTTATGCTCTCCTCGCTCAGCGCTTCCGCGTTTGCAGCGAAGAACGACACCGTTGAGCTCCTCATCGGCGGCGTCACATCCATGAATGCAAAAGATGCCGTCACGAAGTTCATCGAGCTCGTGGGCGAGTATTCCGGCGGTACCATCACCTGTGTGGACTTCCCTGACAACCAGCTCGGCAACGACGAGCAGAGATGGGAAATGACCCAGACCGGTGAGTGCGACATCTCCATCGGCTCCACCTCCTCTGTCGCCTCCTCCTACAACGATTTCTACATCTTCGACACCCCGTATCTGTTCCTCAGCCGTGACGAGGCCTTCGATGTCGGCTTCGCCTCCGAGGCCGGACAGGCGATCCTCAACGGTGTGGAGGAGATGGGTCTGAAGGGTCTGGCCCTCTGGGAGAACGGCTTCCGCAACGTCACCACCAACAACAAGGAAATCAACAGCCTCGCCGACCTCAAGGGTCTGAAGCTGCGCACCATGGACAACGCGATCCATCTGGCCGCCTGGAAGGCGATGGGTGCCAACCCCACCCCGATGGCTTTCTCCGAAGTCTTTACCGCTCTGCAGCAGGGCACCGTTGACGGCCAGGAGAACCCCTACGGCATCATCGTCGGCAATAAGTTCGAAGAAGTCGAGAAGTTCGCCGCCGAGACCCGCCACAGCTTTACTCCTTACTATGTCGTCATGAATCTCGACAGATGGAATTCTCTGACCCCTGAGCAGCAGGATGCGATCACCAAGGCCATGGCGGAGGCCACCCAGTTCGAGAAAGAGCAGTCTGCGAAGTATGAGGCAGAAGATGTCGGCACCATTGAGGCTGCCGGCTGCAAGGTCATCAAGCTCTCTGACGAAGCGCTTGCTGAGTTCAAGGCCGCTGCCGACTCTGCCGACTGCGCCAGCATGGCGATGGAGAAGATGGCTCATCCCGAGCTCGGTCAGGGCCTCCTCGATGCCCTGGCTGAAGCGAGAGGATAAAGCCGTTCGCTGACGCGAATCCACCGATCAGATAGCATCTGGAGAGAGCCGCTGCGGACATGGAGGATCTTTCCATGCCCCGGCGGCTCTCTTTATGTTTTTCCAATCCTTCCGTCCCGAAAATCTGAAGTAAGGAGTGCAACGCCTTGAAAGTACTGAAATGGCTGGACGCCAACCTGGAGAAGTACTGCTGCGTCGTTTTGATGAGCGTCATGACGGTCATCATCTTCATCCAGGTCGTTGCCCGGTATGTCTTCCAGAATTCCCTGAGCTGGTCCGAAGAGCTCGCCCGCTATATCTTTATCTGGCTGGTCTATCTCGGCATCAGCTACGGCTGCCAGATGCGCAAGCATATCAAGATCGACGCAGCGCTCGGTCTTTTCCCGAAGAGCATGCGCAAATACATCGTCATCATCGGAGATTTGTTCTTCCTGTTCTTTGCCATCTATGTTGCCTATACCGGCCTCGGCTATTCTCTGAAGCAGACCCGTGTCTCCTCTGCAATGGGCATCCCCTTTAAGTATGTCTATATCTCGACCTTTGTCGGTTTCGGTCTTGCCGCGATCCGTCAGATCCAGACAATCGCCTACCGGATCCGCTGCATCAAAAACGGGGAGGAGTATGAAGGATGAGCCAGGCTGCGATTATCTTATTTGTTTCTCTTATCATATTTCTGATCCTGAACGTGCCGGTCGGCATCGCCATCGGTCTTGCCTCCCTTTGCGTCGTCTTCACCAACGCGCGGCTCTCCGACAGCTTCATGGTGCAGCAGCTCATTACCGGCACCGACTCCTTCCCCATCATGGCGATCCCGCTGTTCATCCTTGCGGGTGAGCTGATGGCTGCCGGCGGTGTCTCAAAACGAATCCTGAACGTCTGCAGCGCCTACTTCGGACACATCACCGGCGGTCTCGCGATCGTCACGGTCGTGGTCTGCATGTTCTTCGCCGCGGTCAGCGGCTCCGGTCCGGCGACCGTCGCGGCGGTCGGCGCGATGGTTGTGCCCGCCATGCTGGAAAAGGGCTACAGCAAGAGCTTTACCCTGGCCTGTATCGCTTGTTCAGGCTGCATCGGCGTCATCATCCCGCCCAGCATCCCCATGGTCATCTACGGCGTTTCCACCACGACCTCGATCACCGGCATGTTCATGGCCGGTTTCCTGCCCGGCATCTTCATCGGTCTCTGCCTCTGCCTGCTCTGCTACTTCTACTGCAAGAAGATGGGCTGGAAGGGCGATGACAAGCGCTACACCTCCAAAGAGCGTCTGGCGATCATCTGGGACGCAAAATGGGCCCTGATCGACCCGATCATCATCCTCGGCGGTATCTACGGCGGCATCTTCACCCCAACCGAAGCTGCAGCCGTCGCGGCGGTCTATGCCTTTGTCTGCGGCGTATTCATCTATCGTGAACTCACCCCGAAGCAGCTCTTCAACACGATCGCAAGCGCCTGCTCCACCAACGGCACCACGATGGCCATCATCGGCGCGGCCACTGCGTTCACCCGGATCCTCACGATCGAGCAGATTCCAGCCATGATCACACAGGCGATCCTCAACATCTCCAGCAATCCCATCATCGTGTTGATTCTTATCAACATCCTCTTGCTCATCGTCGGCTGCTTCATGGACACCACGCCCGCGATGATGGTGCTCTCCCCGATTCTGCTGCCGGTGGCCCTGTCTCTTGGCCTGAGTGCAATTCACTTCGGTATCATCATGGTCGTGAACCTGGCCATCGGCTTCATCACGCCACCGCTCGGCATCAACCTCTTCGTTGCGGCCCGTGTTGGCAACACTTCGTTGGAGACTGTCTGCAAAGGAATTGTGATCTTTATCATTGTGATGCTTTTCTGCCTGATCTGCATTACCTATATCCCGGCCATTTCGGAGACCCTGCCTAAGCTCGCCGGTATGCGTGTGTAAACGTGTTCGGAGGCAGAGAGCATGAAAATCTCCGATATCCGTACCTATCTGGTGCGTCCCCGCTGGGGCTTTGTAGAGATTGAAACCGACGACGGACTGATCGGTTGGGGCGAACCCGTTATTGAAGGGAAAGCCGCCACCGTGCGCGCCTGCGTCGAGGAAATGCAGCCCTACCTGATCGGCGCCGACCCCATGAAGATCGAGGACATCTGGAATGTCCTGTATCGCGCGGGCTTCTACCGCGGCGGCCCGGTCATCATGAGCGCCATCGCCGGCATCGACCAGGCGCTCTGGGATATCAAGGGCAAGTTCTACAACGCCCCCGTGTACGACCTTCTGGGCGGCTCCTGCCGGGACAGCATGCGCGTCTATTGCTGGATCGGCGGCGACCGGCCTGCCGACGTCGGCGCGGCCGCACTTGAGAAGAAGAACGAGGGCTTTACGGCGATCAAGATGAACGCCACAGAAGAGCTCCAGATGGTGGACTCCTATGAGAAGATCGACGCCGTTCTGGAACGGGTCGCCGCCATCCGCTCCAGCTGCGGAAAGTACTTCGGCATCGCGATCGACTTCCACGGCCGCGTCCACAAGCCGATGGCCAAAGTCCTGGCGAAAAAGCTCGAGGAGTTCGACCCCATGTTCCTGGAAGAGCCCGTTCTGTGCGAGCATATGGACGAATTCAAAGAGATTTCCTGTGCATGCAACGTCCCCATCGCGACAGGCGAACGGCTCTTCTCCAAGTATGACTTCAAGCGCCTGCTCGAAAAAGGCGGTGTGGACATCATTCAGCCGGATCTCTCCCATGCGGGCGGCATCACCGAGGTGCGGAAGATCGCGGCCATGGCCGAGGCCTACGATGTCGCGCTCGCACCGCACTGCCCTCTGGGTCCCATCGCGCTGGCCGCCTGTCTGCAGGTGGACGCCTGCAGCTACAACGCCTTCATCCAGGAGCAGAGCATGGGCATCCACTACAACGAGTTCCATGGTCCGCTTGATTATATTCTCAACCCCGAGACCTATACCTTTACCGACGGCAGCGTGCAGATTCCGAAGCTGTCGGGGCTCGGTGTTGAGGTGAACAAAGAGCTGGTCCTGGAAGAGAATGAGACGCCCCATGCATGGAAAAACCCCGTCTGGCGGCACCGGGACGGCTCCGTCGCGGAGTGGTGAGCGGGATGGGGAAGGACCTGATCCGCATTCACCCGAGCGATGACGTGGCGGTCGCTCTTCGTGATATCGCAAAAAACACAGAAGTCGAGCTGGAAGGATCGCACTTCGTCACGCTCGACGATATCCACATGGGCCACAAGATGGCCCTGCGGGATCTCCACACCGGGGAGAACATCCGGAAGTACGGCAGCCCCATCGGCCATGCCACACAGGATGTCCCCGCCGGGAGCTGGCTGCACAGCCATAACGTCCGGACGAATCTGGAAGGTCTTCTGGATTATCAGTATCGCCCGGTATCCCCGCCCGCCGCGCCGGAGCATGCGCTGCCGGATACCTTCCGGGGTTATCTGCGGCCGGACGGCCGGGCGGCGACGCGCAATGAGATCTGGGTCATCCCCACGGTCTCCTGCGTCAATCCCCTGGTCCGCGATATTGCCGAACAGGCTTCCGCGCTCGTCGCCGGTCAGTGCGACGGGGTCTTTGCCCTGCCGCACAACACCGGCTGTTCCCAGATGGGCGAGGACCAGGAGCTGACGAAACGGCTTCTCGCCGCCATCGTCCGCCACCCGAATGCGGGAGGCGTATTGCTGGTCAGTCTGGGCTGTGAGAATGTCGACTTCGAGCATTTTCTCCCGGTGCTGGGAGATTATGATCACGCTCGGATCCGGACAATGGTTGCGCAGGACGTGCCCGGCGACGAGACGACGGAGGGAGTGCGTCTGGTGCGGGAGATCGCCGCGCTGACCGCGCAGGACCGGCGTGAGGAGCTGCCCGTCTCCAAACTCGTGGTGGGGATGAAGTGCGGCGGCTCGGACGGTTTTTCCGGGATCACGGCCAATCCCCTGTGCGGTACGATCGCCGAGAAGCTCACCGCGCTCGGCGGAACGGCGATCCTGACCGAGGTTCCCGAGATGTTCGGCGCCGAGACTTTTCTGATGGAGCGCGCCGACAGCGAGGAGACCTTCCAAAAGATTGTCCGCATGATCAACGGTTTCAAGCAGTACTACCTGGACCACGACCAGCCCGTCTATGACAATCCCTCTCCCGGCAACAAGCGGGGCGGCATCACGACGCTGGAGGAAAAGTCTTTGGGCTGCATCCAGAAGGGCGGCCACGCCGTCGTGACCGATACGCTGGAGATGGGAGAGGCCTGCCGCAGACCCGGTCTGAATCTGGTCACAGGGCCGGGGAACGACAGCGTCTCCATCACCAACCTTCTCGCCGCCGGCGCACAGCTCCTGCTCTTCACCACGGGCAGAGGCAATCCGCTCGGCACCGCGATCCCCACGCTGAAGCTGGCTTCCAATCCTGCGCTGTTTGAGCGGAAGCGGGACTGGCTGGATTTCAACGCCGGCATGATTCTGGAGGAGAGCTCCATGGAGGCAGCCTCCGAACTCCTGTGGAAACAGATGATCCGCGTCGCCTCGGGCGAAACGCGCGCGCGCAATGAGGAGCGGGGTTACCGGGAGATCATGATCTTCAAAGACGGCGTCATATTATAATAGCGATTACAGGAGGAAATCTATGGCATTGGAATTCAAGGGCGATGTGGTCTCTGCGCTCGCCTCGAGCGTCACGCTGCCCCGCATGGTCCGTGTGAAACAATTGTTCGACCACAGCCATTTCGAGCCGGAGGAGATTCCGGCCATTGTCCACGCCCAACTGGATCGCCCGGAGATGCGCGAGCGCATCCGCCCGGGCATGAGCGTCGCCGTCACCTGCGGCAGCCGCGGGGTGGCCAATATTGCGATTATCACCAGAGCGATTGTCGATTTTGTAAAGGACTGCGGCGGTGAGCCCTTCGTCTTCCCGGCGATGGGCAGCCACGGCGGCGCGACGGCCGAAGGGCAGATCGGGATCCTGGCCGGTTACGGCGTGACAGAGGAGTCCCTCGGCTGTCCCATCCGCTCCTCGATGGAGGTCGTCCAGGTGGGGAACCGCGAGGACAACGGCCGGCCGGTCTATATCGATAAATATGCGGCAGAGGCGGACGGGATCATCCTCTGCGGTCGTGTCAAGGCGCACACCGCATTCCGCGGGCCCTATGAGAGCGGCATCCTGAAGATGGCCGTCATCGGCATGGGCAAACAGCGCGGAGCGGAGCAGTGCCATCAGGACGGCTTCCGCGACATGGGCTATGACCTGCCGCAGATCGCGAAGGTCATATTTGACAACACGAACATTCTCGGCGCAGTCGCTCTGGGAGAGAACGCCTTTGACGAGACCTGCATCATCGAGGGCCTCCTGAAGGAGGAGGTCTTCGACCGTGAGCCGGATATTCTGAAGCGCACCAAGGAGCGCCTGGGCAAGATCTACTTCGACGACATCGATGTGCTCGTGGTCGACCGCATCGGCAAGGATATCAGCGGCGACGGCATGGATCCGAACATCACGGGGCGCTTCGCCGTGCCTCATGTTCCGAGCGGCAAGAACGTGCAGCACATCGCGGTGCTGGATCTGACGGAGGAGACCCACGGCAACTGCAACGGCCTCGGTCTCTCAGACGTCACCACCGCCCGGCTGGTGAACAAGATCGACGTGGACGCGACGTTCCCGAACGTGGTCACCTCCACGGTGGTCTGCACGCCGCGCATCCCGCTCTTCACCCGCTCGGATGAGGCCTGCATTAAGATCGCGCTGCGCACCTGCAACTTTATCGACCGCGCACATCCGCGCATTGTCCACATTCAGGACACCATGCGTGTGGAGGAAATCTGGATCTCCGAGGCGATGCTGGAAGAAGCCAGAAACAATCCGCATGTCGAGATCCTGTCCGAACCGGAGGACTGGCCCTTTGACGAACAGGGTAATCTATGGTAAAGAAAGGCGAGACAGTATATGAAAGTCAACTATAAGGATCTGGAAAAATACTCTGAAGAAATTCTGCTGAAGGGCGGTTTTGACGCGGACGAAGCGGCGTTCATGTCGAAGGAACTGGTTATGGCCAATCTCGTCGGCTACGATTCCCACGGCGTCATCCGCATCCCCCAGTATCTGGACCAGATGAAGATGGGCAAGATCGTCCCCGGCGCGAAGATCGAGATCGTAAAGGAGACGCCGACCACGGCCATCGTGGACGGGCACCTCAAGTTCGGCCAGATGGTCGGCTACGCGATGGCGGATATCGTCATGAAAAAGGCGAAGGAATACGGCATGGGCTGCGCGGTCAGCCTCAACGCCGCTCACGCTGGGCGTGTCGGCTCCTACACCGAGTATATCGCGAAGCAGGGCTTCATCGCTTTCTGCACGGTCAGCCTCTGCTACGACAAGCCGCTCGCGCCCTGGGGTGCGAAGGAGTCGAGGATGGGCACCAATCCGATCTCCTGGGCAGTGCCGAGAAAGGACAGCTTCCCCGTCTTCATGGACGGCTCTATGACCGTGGTCGCCGAGGGCAAGGTCCGCACCTATGTGCAGAAGGGCCTGCAGTGCCCCCTGGGCTGGATCATGGACGGCGAAGGCCACGACACAACCGATCCGATGGCGCTGTACCGGGATCCTCCGGGAACGATCTATCCCGTCGGCGGCAAGAATTCCGGCGGTGTGAAGGGCTCGGCCCTGGCTGTCATGGCGAACATGTTCTCTCTCGCCCTCGCCAACGACGACTACTGGTCCCATGACAAGCAGCTCGCGGAGAACGGGATCTTCCTCATGGCGATCGATCCGGACGCCTTCTTCGGCCGGGAAGCCTACGAGGCCCAGGTCCTGAACCACAGCGACTATATCAAGTCCGCCAAGCCTGCAGACGGCTTTGACAAGGTCATGATGCCCGGCGAGTATGAACACCAGAACTATGAGCGCCTGAGTAAGGAAGGCATCGACCTGCCCCCGGACACCTGGAACGGCTTGATCGCGATCGCGAAGGAGCTGGGCTGCGAGTGGTCGAAGGATCTGGAAGCTGCCGAGACTACGGCCAGCTTTGTGCGGTACTGAGCAGAAATAACATCAATCCCTGCCTCAGGCGGGGAGGAAGAAAAAACAAATCATTCGCTCCCCGCCGTCGGCGGGAAGGAACAGAGACATATCATTGATGAAAGGTGTTGGAATATGAAAAAGGTTTTGATCGCCAAGCCCAATTACAAAAAGTTCAGCCCCACCGGCTATCAGATGCTGCTGGACAAGGGCTATGACGTCGTGTGCACGGATCTCGACCGGGACTACTTCCTCGATGAGCTGCTGCCCATGGTCGGGGATATCGACGGCTGCATCGCCAATTGCGAGCCCTGGGGCGAGGAGGCCATGAGCGCCGCGCCGAAGGTGAAGATCCTGGCCCGCTACGGCACCGGCATGAACTCGGTGGACACCGAGGCCGCCAAGCGGCACGGCATCATGGTGACCAACTGCCCGGGCGTCAACGCCAACTCCGTGGCCGAGCACATTATGATGCTGATGCTGGCGGGCATCCGCAATCTGCCCAAGATGAACGACATGACCAAGGAAGGCCAGTGGATCAACCTGAACTTCCACGAGGTCACCGGGAAGACGGTCGGCATCCTCGGCTTCGGCTACATCGGCAAGCTGGTCGCGAAGAAGCTCACTGGCTTCGACTGCCGCACCATCGCCTATGACGTCGTGCACGACGACGAGACCGCAGCAAAGTACAATGTAGAGTTCAAGAGCTTTGAGGAACTCTTGGCGGAGAGCGACATCATCTGCATTCTGGTTCCCCTGCTGCCCTCCACCGAGAACATGATCAACCGCGAGAGTCTGAAGCTCTGCAAGAAGGGCGTGATCTTCGTCACCGACGCGCGCGGCGAGGTCGTGGACGAAGAGGCCATGTATGAGGCGCTCACGAACGGCCAGGTTGCTTTCTTCGCCTCGGACGTGTTCGTGCACGAGCCGGCGACGCCGGAGAACACCCCGCTGCTCACCCTGCCGAACGTCATCGCGACCTCGCACAACGGTGCGGAGTCCTATGAGAACCTTGAGAACTGCGGTATCATGACCGCCCAGCAGATCATCGACGCGCTGGAAGGCCGAGAGCCCGTCAACCGCCGGGTCTGACCGGACGAGAAAAATAAAGAAGCGCAGGCAGCCCCACAGGAGATCCTGTGGGGCTGCCTGCGTTAAAGAAACGCCGGTTCTGTGGTCCGGGTGGGACCGGTTTCGTAATTTCCGGTTGAAAAATCAGCGGAAACATACTATGATGTGCTGCGATACCGTTCTCATCCATATCGAACACGTTTGGAGCAACAGCATGAAGAAAAGCAGTTTTCTCGATACCGGCCTCGGTGTTTTTTCCGCCGCGATCCTGGCCAACCTCCTCTGGGGCAGCGCATCTCCCTGCATTAAGCTGGGCTACCGATTGTTTCAGATCTCTTCGGATGCGGTCATGAGCCAGATCTTCTTCGCCGGGATCCGATTTACCCTGGCGGGGCTTCTGACCGTGGCTCTGGGCAGCCTGATGGAGCACAGGGCGCTGCTGCCGCGGAAGGGCAGCGCGGGCATGCTTCTTGCGCTGGCGTTTACCCAGACCATCGCGCAGTATACCTTTTTCTATATGGGCCTCTCCAAGGCGCCGGGCTATAAGGGTTCCGTGATCAGCCCCAGCAGCGTTTTCTTCGCCGTGCTGCTTGCCTCGCTGGTGCTCCACCAGGAAAAGCTGACGGTACGGAAGCTGTTCGGCTGTGTGGTCGGGTTTGCCGGCGTGATCCTCGTCAGCCTTCAGAGCAGCGGGGATGCCGGAGGCTTTCGCTGGGACGGGGAGGGCTTCCTGCTCCTGGCAGCCTTTTCCTATGCCTGTTCCACCGTCCTGATCAAGCGCTTTTCTCAATTGGAGAATCCCGTCACGCTCAGCGGCTGGCAGTTTATCATCGGCGGGAGCGTGATGGCGGCGGTCAGTTTCCTGGCGGGAGGAAGGCTCCGGCCGCTTTCCCCGCAGGCCTGGCTCCTGATGCTGTATCTGGGCCTTTTGTCTGCCGTGGCCTACACACTGTGGTCCCTGCTGCTGCAGCGGCATCCCGTATCTCACATCACGGTCTACAGCTTTGCCAACCCCGTCTTCGGGGTGATCCTCTCGGCGCTCCTTCTGGGGGAAGGCAAACAGCTGGATGTTCCGCGCTGCCTGCTGTCCCTGCTGCTGGTGAGCCTCGGAGTCTGGATTGTAAACGGCGGACAGAAAGAGAACGGAGAGAAAAAGCCGAAGGCTGCGTAAGAGGCAGCGAAAAGAAATCGAAAATCCCGGAGTTTTCCGGGATTTTTTTATACAGAGCCCAAACGCAAACAATTCTTTAACATTTCTGTGGTATAGTTCCCCGCAGAAACAAAAACGGAGAGTATTCTACAGAGACTTTCATGGAGGAACTTTGAGATGTTTAAACTCTTGGTGGTGGAAGACGACCGGGAACTCAACCGGGCGGTCTGCTCGTTTCTGAACCGGAACGGGTATGAGGCGCTGGGCTGCCTCAGTGCCAACGAGGCCTATGACGCTCTTTACGGCGGCAATGTGTTTGACCTGATCATTTCGGACATTATGATGCCGGAGATCGATGGCTTTGAGTTTGCCCGTACCATCCGCGGCACGGACAAAAACATCCCGATTCTGTTCATGACGGCGCGGGACGACTTTGCCGCCAAGCAGCGGGGCTTCCGTATGGGCGTCGACGACTATCTGGTCAAACCCATTGATCTGGAGGAACTGCTGCTGCATGTAGAAGCGCTGCTCAGAAGGGCGGGAATCTCCACCAGCCACAAGCTGGAGGTTGGGTCCCTGGTGCTGGACGCCGATGAGAGAAGCGCGGTCCTGAACGGGGAGGAGATCCCGCTGACCGTGCGGGAGTTCAACCTCCTGTATAAGCTCCTGAGCTATCCGAAAAAGGCCTTTACCCGCAGCCAGCTGATGGACGAGTTCTGGGACGGCGAGACCGGCTCCGGCCCGCGGACGGTGGATGTGTACATGACCAAGCTGCGCCAGAAGTTTGCCGATTGCGACGACTTTGAGATCGTCACCGTCCACGGACTCGGCTACAAGGCGGTGCTCAAATGAAGACGGAGAAAAACCGGAAGAAAATCGCCTTTCTGCAGCTGTTCTGTATTTTCTTTCTGCTGATCGCCTTCGTCCTGACCAGCTCTATGGTTCTGTTTATGACTTATCTGGGAGATTCCGCGGCCATCAGCATCAACAACGCAAATGTCCGGATCGCGGCGCTAGTGACATTTGGAAACACGTTTTTCCTGAGCCTGATCTGTGCCGCAGTGGACTCTCTGCGGCGGAAAGCTACGGTGGAGCGGCCGGTGAAGCGGATCATCGCGGGGGCGGAAAAGGTCATG
>Ga0256405_10005462_pt1 | contig 21898 bp, 34 predicted proteins | sample RumenRJG_02DNA_FD_189096 | JGI IMG/M metagenome (GOLD analysis project Ga0256405, IMG submission 189096) | Bovine rumen microbial communities from Lethbridge, Alberta, Canada - RJG_02 | ecosystem: Host-associated > Mammals > Digestive system > Stomach > Rumen | place: Canada: Alberta... | reverse complement strand
ATTCTACTCATTTATCTACCTCGCAAAACTACAGAATGATACTTTTAATCTTTTTGGTCTAGCACGAGATCTTATTGAAGCTCTATTCTCATATCTTATATCTCCTCCTCTTCTCGAAAATACTTTGCTGAAACGACCATTTGAATTAAATCGTAGAGTGTAAAAATATTGAAATGGTGTATAATTAGCTATTGTAAGCTGATATTTTCTACAACCAGAAAATACAGTGCCTTGATTATTATCGGTATTGAATTGTGCCATTATCACATTATCACCTCCTAGTCCCTATAATCTGACATAATACAGCCAGCATCTAATTTAATAGAATATGTTCTCATACGTGGATTTGTTTTTGCACATAACTCAAATCTTCTTCCACTACACATTCTAGCACCAATTGTAATAGCTGTAATAGTATTATCATAGTTAGATGCTAATGGAATTGGGTAAGAAGCATTATAACAATGCATAAGTTTACGTATCTTAGCATTAAATTCAATATTAGTTTTTGATGCTATTTCATTTTTGATACTTGAAAATGTTACTGACATCATTTTTATCCTCTTTACATAAATCTATTAAATTCTTGAGTTTAATCATCTCATATACTGATAGATACAATGAGAGGTCTTTCAATCGTGCATTATTGTTATTCCAATCAAAAATTTGTTCTAAGTTTATCATGATCTCTTATCCTCTAAAAAAGTGCATCATATTATTGCACTGGTCCTTATAATCCGACATGCTGCGACCGCCATCTAATCGAATACCATATATTTTATAATTATACGAATTGAAAGTCCTTCCAAACTTGTGATACAAAGCAATTCCCATACGTGTAAAAGTAACATGGTTAGATGATGCTGATGTTGTTAATGGGTAATGACTACTAGAATGATCATGTATGTTTACATGATCATTATAATATCCTTTATTGATACTTGAGAGGGGTGACGACTTCATTCTTGCTCCTTTCATAAGAATCCAATTCCCAAACTTTAGCCATCTCATATAATAATGAGATGGCTTACCATCGTGGATCAATTCTCTTATTACTCTTCTCCTAAAGAGGTTCTAACTTAGTCATGATTTCCTATCCTCCAGAAAATGCATAACTGCAATCTTTTCATCAATTGATAATCTGCTGAATCGATCGTCATTACAGATAACTTTGATAGCATCTAGTACTCTACTATATGCTTGTCGAACTTCCTGATTTGTTTCATCATGTACCTGCTTCGTGACCCAAACAAATAGCCGATCCATCTGAACATTATTAGAAATACTATCACAATTTATTCCCGTATTACAATCAGTGTCACTTGAGTTGTAGTTATCGGAAACAAACTTACCTAATGCCTTATTGAAGATCATTGGTGGTATAGCTTTCTTTGTTGTATTTGTTCTGGACTTGATCAGAGTTACATTAACATCAGTATTACGCTTAATCTTTAATGGCTTAAGCATTCTTCGATCAATATTTGGTTGGATACCATATGTGTTTCTAATAAATGCAGCATATTGACCAACAGCTTCGTCGATTTCTTCCTTCATAGAACGATATTCGGTAATCAGACTAAACAATGTCTTAGCCTCAGTATCAAGAGTGAAGCTTATTGTCTGATCTTCATCGTTGATGCTATATGCAATCCCTTCTTCTATTTTGGTTAACGGACGGGATTTTGCATAATCATAGCATCGCTCAAAGATAATTCGATAATCGTGTACGAGATCTCCGAGATCATTCTCGACATTAGTACTATCTGAATTAAATGTAAGATAATACTCACCGTCAGTATTGATATCGAATTTGACAATAGCATCAGTATATTCAGCAGAAATATACGCAATAAATTCATGAGCATATCTGTTGAAATCCTCGATAAAAAATCCAGAAGCAACGCATTCTTCTACTCTCTGTAGAAGAATTTTTGCATATCCATCCTTACAAAAATTTAGCCGATAATGTGGGTTCTTAATGTGTCTTGCAATGTTAATTTCAATTTCTTCTAGTCTCTTGTTACTCATAATAAAATTCCTTTCTAGTGATTAAAAATAACTACACATCTACTACTCTTTTATAATATATGATTCTCAATATTTGTTTTTGCGAATTCAGTTTCTTCTTGATTAATCACACTGAATTCTCCTTTATTTGCAATGATGGTATCTTGATCTTTTCCATTGATATAAAATCATCTTTCCCCAAAGATGATCTATAATCGATTCCCACCCTGACGTCAACCAGATTCTGTTTAACCCAAGGTGTAATGCTTATATTCATAAATTCTCCCAATTTATATAAATCATTTACTCCTTAACAAAACCTATCGCCAGGCATGATAACTGCTCCTGGTACTAATGCAAGAGTATGACAGTTCTCGGTTTTATTATTTTCGGATCTTATCTTGTCGAGAACACACTCTTGCTCTACTATTTCCTTCCCTGCTTTTAATAATTCAATAGCAATATTTAAAGCCTTATTAATATCAGATTTATCCCCACTTTGTGGATGACTCAACACATCTATTGCGAAATTAATATCTGTTATATTCATTCTTCTTTGACCCTCTTTCTTTACGAATTTTCATTTTAATATCTCCTTGTCTTTTCCTTACGATTTCTTGTTTTGTTACTTTTGCTGCGAGTTCTTTTGCTTTATATATTGCACCACATTTCTTACAATAGAGATGATTAAACCCTGCATCATAATCAATCTCACCTTCGCATTTGCCAGAAGGTTGAGTAGGATCCGGTTTATTACAATACAGCTTGTTACCATCTAATGGATAGCAATATGTATAATCTAAATCTGCTAGCACATATTCTCCAACGAGAAATTTATCAATTAATGTAAACACATCATCTGCTACAGAATAGAATTCTTCGTCTGTAAAATCGTTAAACTTTGCCATTATTTATCCTCACTTTCTACCACCAAATAAACAATCTGTCCTCCATTATTAGTACATATCTGTTCTCTGATAGCTACAATAGCTGTTGATACAGCTTGATAATATGGATCTTCTTTTTCATCTTCCATTATTCTTCCTCTTTTTGTAAGTATAAGATTTTGCACCACCACATTCATTGCTAACAGTAATAGTTGCTTGTATAATACTACCACCGGGTACGTTGTCACTATCGATGAGTTTGCATTTATTTTTAAACCATTCAATAATTTTATCACAAGAATAGTCACATAAATCTCCAAAAATAGATACTGTGTACCTTGCAAAATATGGATTATTTGGGTAGCTAGCCCAAATAAACTTTTTCAAACCTCCTTCACTTCCTACTGGAAGATATAACTCGGGATGCTCATGTGCTTCAAATATTTCATGAATACAATCACAATCTCTTCCAAGTAACTTATCAAAATCTAATATCGGTTTATCTTCATATTTTATATAATCAATCCTGATTATACCTGCAACATATGTCCAATTACTTATTTGCTTTCTCCTATCTACTCCATATCGGAAATGGTGGGTATTTGTCTATCCGACCACAATAGTAATCAATCTTTAATTTATCATATACTCTCCATAAGTACTCAATATAATCCATTTTATTTTCTCCTTTCACCAATTGGGCAATAAAAGTTCCCTTCAAATACTTCTTTGGTATTTAACGGACATTTGCTTTCAGCACCAATACCTCTGCGATATACTCCATCACTGTCCTTCCAATGTTTGCAATACTTACAAGTAACGATATCTACCAAAGGACAATCATCGTGCTTACTTTCGAGATCATTTTTATCTATATATTTCATTATTCGACTGCAAAAGAATTTTGTACCTTCAGCTTTTATGAAAGGACAACTGATACAGTTGTCCGGCATTTTCATCCCTTCAATTCCTACCATTCTTTATTCCTCGCTTTCTTCACGAGCCTGCTCTTCATTATTAGCAGATATCTGTTCTCTGATAGCTGCAATACCTGCTGACAATGCTCGATAATATAGTTCTTCTTTTTCATCAAAACAACTATATTGAGATCTTAATTCACTCAATAACTCAATATTTTTCAATCTCTCATCTCCCATTATTCTATTCCTTTCTTATATGGTGCGTTCCACCAACTTTCCCTAAGCACAATATAGCCTAACTGTGCATCTGATATGATAAACACATTTCCTAATTTATCTTCTCTGCATTCTACATTTGGGAACATGGCCTTTATCACATCTCCATTGGTCATTCTATCTGAAATAGGAATCGCACTTTCATCAATTATATTCAATTCTTTCATTGTTTACTCATCCTCATCATCTTGTGAACCATTAAAGTTTCCATATAACTGTAACCACAATTCCTCCAATTGTGGTTGATGTTCAGCTTCATAGATTTCAACTTCCTGTTCTGTCATTCTTCTCTTACCTCCTACGCATTAATGGAACTTCAGTTTCCGTTTTGTCCATTGAAAGTACTCGTTATAAGCATCGTATCTACTCTGGATTGTATCGATATTCTTTCCATTCTTCTTGCACCAATCAACAAAACAGTTCCAGTATTGGCAGTTACCGAATTCAGGGCACCCTGCTCTATAGATGCAGTTAGGAACTAAGACAGCAGCCTCCAAAGGATTAGTCTCAGAGAGTTTAATTTTAAAATCTTCTCCCAACCGCCTTGCTTTACCTGCAGCTTGCAAACATAGTCTTTTTCTGAAAGTATCAATCAGGTTTTGCATATTAGCATAACCATCAAATGTTACCTTAGCATCTTGAGGAGCCTTATTCCGATCATACTTATCTTGACGATCGTTTCTCTGGCTAGAGATGAACTTCTCGAACTTATGCCTGCTCCATTCAGTAGATACCCAGTATCTAATGTTCTGCCACGACCAATCGAATTCAATAAGTCGGATCGGGGAATGCTCTGCAATGAGCATTGCCTTAATAAATTTCTTAGTTGGTTCTTTCTCTGTAAATTCTTTCCCCACTGTTGTCCGACAATGATTTTTTACTGTCTTCCAATCATCAATAATTCTGTTAAATTTTGTTTTCATATTTCCTTCTTTCTAAGACCTGTAGGTCTACTTTTTGATATTATTTATTCGTCATCCTATCCACTATCATCCTGCATACCATTCTAATTTCCGTATATTATCATCCACTTCTTTATTAAACTGGTATCCATATATAACCCACGTTCTAAATTTTAATAATTCTTCTTTAGAAAATAATTCTCTATGCAGTGCATCTTCTAAACTAACGTACTGCTTATCAACAGTAATATTATTCTCCTCTAAGAACTTCTTAGAAGAATAATATGCTTTTGGTATATCTGATCGCATTGCAAAAATATTATTATTAATCCTCAACATATCAAAATCAACAGATGTATCAATTGTATCATTGATCATATGTTTGAACATTAGTGGATATTCACTATCTTTCAAATTAAGAGATTTTAATGCTCTTGCTGCCAGCTTATATCTCTCCAAACTAACTAAATTTCCATTGTGTGCATCTTTGTAGATCATGTCATCTCGCAATAGACAGTTGATCCACACAAATTCATGACAATAATAAATATAAAAATCTACACCCAATTCAAATAGATTATAAATTGCATAAATTATATCATCTCTAGCATCTTCTTTTTCAAATACTTCATAGCCGCAAAATTTAACTTTTGGTGAATATAACCAATCATGAATCTTAATTCTGTTATTTATATCTACCATATAGTATACCTCCTAATTCCAATTAATATAAAAAGAAGAGGGATGAATAATCCCTCCTCTCTTATTAATTGATATCAACCAATAAAATATTTAAGCAATAACATCGATCTATTATCCAATGGTAATAAGTGGACGAACGCCGACGCTGTTGTTGACGTATGAGGCGCCGAGAGACCCACTAGTACCAACAACGTCGAAAAGGTAGCCGCTGCCGTTGTATCCGTAGATGTCTCGCAGCCAATACCAATCATTAACGCATTTATCGACTTCGCCAGTCTTAAAACCAGGTAGCTGCTCAGTATCGTCACCGGCGTCATACGCATTACCAAATGAACTATCTACCGTACCAAATACTTGCATCTGAGATAACAGATTAGCTTTTACGCTATAATACCCATTATCAGATGCCATATATTCTCTAGGTGATGTATTACTAGATGTAGCATTGGTTAACTTAACTCTACGCTCCAACAGATGATCGCCTAATACACGCTCAAGATGTTTAACAATACCAGGTATTGTTTTAATGTAGACGTCACTATTGGTATAACCATTACAGTTATCATTACTACTATACATCTTACTTATATCGATAATTGTCTTTGGTACCAATGCAATATGATGTTTAGTTAATGGTGTATCACCTTTGCCCAGCTCGGGGTCTACGCCAACAACTTGCCATACATCATTATATGCACCATCATAAATAGTAATCTCTTCTCCCAGATAGCAACTAAATGTACCATCGGAACCAATACGCTCATTTACAAATCTATCAGCATCTTCTAATGATGATATTGATGGTCTTGCAATAATTGTTCCTCCGCTATTAATAATAAAAGCTGGTAACATATTACGTTCACCACCGGACATATTGTTTAACATAATCTTATCCTCTCTTTCTTTTTCTATCATCTATATCTTATTAAAATAACGTCACCCTATAGTAATAAGTGGGCGAACACCACCGGTTCTGTCGTTGACGAAGTCGGAGCTGAGAGACCTATAAGTATTGACACTGCTGAAACGGTAGTAGCTGCCGATGTATCCGAAGACGTCTCGCAGCCAATACCGATTATAAACACCTTTATCAACTTTACCATACTTAAAACCAGGCAACTGTTCGGTGTCGTCACCTGTGTCATATTCATTACCGTACGAACTATTTACAGTACCAAATACTTGTTGTTGACACAATAGATTAGCCTTTGTGGTGTAATAGCCGTTATCAGATGCCATAGCTGATCTAACATCGTCACAGCTAGCTTCATTTGACAATTTAACTCTACGTTCTAACAGATGATCACCTAATACATTCTCAAGGCGTGCAACAATTGCTGGTAATACATAGCGATGCATGTCACTATTAGCATACCCTTGACAATTAATATTATCACTATGAATCATACTTGTATCAATAAATGTCTTCGGTACCAAACTAATATGGTGTTTGATTAATGGTGTATCACCTCTTCTGCCTAGCTCTGTGTCTACACCAACAATTTGCCATATACCATTGTATATACTATCATTAATAGTAATCTCTTCTCCTAAATAGTAAATAAACGTACCGTCGGATCTGATACGATCATTTACAAATATATCAGCATCTTTTAATGATCTTATTATCGATAACATAAATTTTATCATTCCTTTCTATCAATCACACTCATCTTTTACCCCAATTGTAATAAGCGGGCGAAAAGCAACGCTGGCGCGCGCGTCGCCGTAGTAAGGACTGCCGTTGCTGACAAGACAGAAGGCGGGGCTGAGGCCACTCGAAGCAGAACGCAACCACCAATGACTGGTCGAGGTAATAGTTTTAGATACTTTGTTTAGTCTAAAACCAGGTAATTGTGTAGTATCGTAACCATCTTCACTAGCTACAGAGTAAGATCTACTACCAAATACTTGAATTTCATTCAGCAGATTTACTCTAACTTCCCTTGCAGCTGTTGTATATGAAGAATATCCAGAATTACCAAGTAATTCATTCCTGGTTAATAAGTAATCTCCTAATACCCTAGCTAAGTTATTAGCTATATTATTACATATTGCAAACGCTGCTGAACCAGCATATCCACCTCTATTAGTATCACTGCTATTCATTACAAAATCACCTAACGAATCTGTTGGAATTAAACTAATATGTGGCTGCGATGTAGCACTACTTTGTGTATTAAATCCAACAATAATCCATTCTTTATTGTAAGCACCATCATTGATTTGAATTTTATATCCGACTTTAACGTTTTCGCTAAATCCTTTTGTCGATATATTAGATTCAACAAAATCCTTTACATCGCTAGTACTATTAAATGTTGCAATTACACTACCAGTACTATCATTATTAAGTACATCTGTACTTATCCACTTAACAGCACCTGTTAATATAGCATCATTGTTAAGCATAAATTTATCCTCTCTAAGAAAAAACGGTTGGAGCGAGAAATCGCTCCAACTTTATTGATTACCAAGTAGTTGCTATATCATATCCATATGGATTTGTTCTTATAAATGTACCTGTATCGCATACAATACCTTTACCAAGAGTTGTATCTACAATGCTTCCTCTTGGATGTATATTAAGATTAGCTGCTATCATAATATACTGACCGAGCATTTTACATCCATCTGATCTTACCCAATAGTCATCATTATTACCCATATTTCTCATAATACGAATAACTCCACTCATATCCAAATTATAATAAGTCTCTGTTCCTCCACCTGGCGACGATACACGACCACTGGAACGAGACAACTTTTCACCACTCCATGTAGATGGTGCTGACGTATGGGATGATATACTAGAATTGGAAGATGCTTTCTTTTTTGTCCTTCTTTCAATAAATACCTGATGATCAGAGATGTATTTTGATTTGATAAATCCTCTCTCTCTACCAAATTGTACAGCAGTCCATCCATCATCTTTCTTACTATCTGATTTCTGATATTTAATTGCTGAATTAATATAAATTGTCGAGACCTTATCAGATTCAACGGATGGTTCTTTACGAAGAACAACCGATGTATTAGTAAATCCATTAGTACCATATTCGAATTCTTCTTCTGTAGCTCCTACCTCTACACGAGCTGATTCTGTTTCTTCTATTGAAGTACTTACAATACTTAATAGTTCTACAGTAGCTCCTGCTAATAGCGGATTGTCAGTTTCTAAGTTCTCTGCTCCAGTATTAACCTTTGATGCACCAACAAATAGATCTGTTGATGCAGATACTGGAATAGCGATTAAGTTGATTACTAGTAAACTTGCAACTAGCATAGTTACGATTTTCTCAAATGTCATTTAAAAATCCTTTCTTGCTTGGTTTTGGGTTTCTTTCATCGTTGCAGCTTAAGCTTAGATTTATAAAAATGTTGACCCAGTAGTAAGTTTTTATCTTATAGTATCACCTTCTTCCTATATTTATAATATATGATTTAAACCTATTTTGACAGTATTATGAAATATCTTTTCGATACTGCTCAATCTTATACATAATACTATAAGGCACATCCATTGTGAAATAAGCTTTCATATAAGTCATTGGGTCATTAGCACAATCAACATGAAATTTACATGTAGCGTCATCTAATAAAATAATACCTTCTGGTAATTCGATTTGTATTGCTTTTAATCCTGTTTCTGTATCTGTGATAATATCCAATACATTAGTCATGATAATAGAATGGTATTTTTCATCATCAATATAACGAGCTTTCAGATACAGCTTCTTATTTTGAATAAGATATCTTGAGAAATCAGAATTCATAATATATTCTTTGAATACCTGATTATCATCAAAATTGATATCATCTTCAATTGGAATATAAGCAATATTTGTTTTTACATCAAACATTACTATTCCTCCTTATTCTTGTCAGAACTTACATCTACTAATGGTAAAAATACATCTCTATCTAGTTCTACTGTATAAAAGATTTCTTTTGTTTCTTCTACAAAATGATACTCAGATTCAAAATCCTCTGGTAATAACTTGATAACAGATCTAGGTGCACTAATTACAATGGAACTTTGCTCTTGTAATTTAGGGTCAGTATGTCTATCACATGAGATTGATTCTACTGTAGCAATATCAATAGATGATGTATGTCCTTTCCATACAGCTTGTAATTTTATTGCTTCTCGTTCTAGCAAGAATTTTGTATATTCAGATTGAGCTGTATAGTCTAGAAATAACTTATTCTCTGACGGATCATATTGTTTCACTTTACTTACAATTTTCATAAAATCTCCTTAAAAATAATACTTAGTATTGATACAACATCTTTTAAAAAAGATAAGGACCAAGAGGTGCGCTTAACCTCTTGGTTCTCATTTGAATTTTAGTGTAGATAAATCATTACCTTATTCCTCATCCTCATCTGTTCTATCATATACTGCTTCATATTTCTTAAAGTACTTTAATAAAGTTCCAATATCATTACGGATTAATCCTAATACATACTTAACAAGATGATCATCTAAAGTTGAATTACCAGATAATAAGTCAAAATAAAGATTAATCTTGTTAATAAAGGATTTATCACGTAATGGATAGAAACTGAAGTTTGTATCTGATTGTGTATATTTATTGCAGTAATTAACCAGATCAAAAATACTATCCATAGGTACTGTAGGTTTCTCATCTACGAAGAACATTCCGCTTGTATAAAACATGTCAATCAATTCTGACAATGTACCAGCATACAGTGTATCCAGAATTTCACGTTTACCACCTTTGAAAGCCACAATTACAAATGGTGTGTCCATATTATAATATGGACATCGAGACTTATCGAATACAGCTTGCTCTGTATTTAGTGTAACATGACAAATACGACACTTAGCAATAGAATCTGGAAACCTCATAGAATTAGGGCAATCTAAACAAGTAAATTCGTATGAATCAATACTCTCTGCTAATAAGCGATTTGCTTTTAAAGCAGCAGGTGTAATTTCGTCATACATATCAACAAATACGTTCATATTATATTCTCCTTTTTATAATCTTCATCAAATTTTCTTACAACCGTTAAAACAGTAATTTTATGATAAAACCTCAACTTTAGCCTTATCAAAGATAAACTCTTTAGACTGAGCACCAGCGGCTTTTAAATGTCCTCCAGCTGATAATGTATTAGGAATTGATCGAACGATAGCAGCGCAATCAACTCCATCTTTTTCTGTATAAACACTATAAGTCCAATAATCATGTGCACCATCATAGCTAAAATTACATACAGCATCAAAGTCTTTAGAACGTTCATCCTGTGCTAACCATTCAGAGTTAACAAACCCATCACCAATATTACAACAGAATAATCGTTTACCATTGATTGTATAACCAAATGCTGATTGTGTAGCAACAGCTGCTAAAGAATCACGATACTGTTTAATAATCTTTCCCTTACCAATAAGAGTTTGTATTATTGGTCGTGATGCATCACGCAAACCGATAGCTGCAGCTAAACCAATTATTTTAACAACCTCATTATTTACACCTATCTTAACGAGAGGTGTGTTAATATAATTCCATACAACATTAAGAGGATGCTTCAAACCTTCAGAATCTAGACCTAATTTAAAATAACGAGTTGTATCTCCATAGTAATATTCCCATACATCATAATCACCAATCAACTGTGTTCCAGCAGGACAATGCTCATGAATATATTCTGGGTTAAGCACATCAGCAAGAGTTTCATAATGATGATAAGCTGCTGTATAATACCAGATCCAAGACAAAACACATCCAGCAATACCATCATAACGAATACCTTTAATTGAATTAAACTCCGGATAATTTTTGTATAATTCAATAGCAGTCTTATGATGATCAATCCATACGATATTCCTTGTAGTCTTAACGAGCTTCTTCATAATATCTGGAGCAAACGAGAAGTCTACAATATAGACTTTTTCACCTGGTCCTACGACAGATATCATCTTGTCCATATCATACCCATAATTAATAGGAATAAAATCATCTTCTGACTCTACATAATTAGCATAATTCTTCTTATAGTCTCTATAAGCCCAATATGCTGCACAATAACCATCTGCGTCTACATGATGAAAACATTTCATTTCTAAATCCTCCTTTATAAGAAAGTAACCATAATAGAGTCATTACTCAAATCAGTATCAGTATACTTATTTCGTACATTAGTGATCGTACCTCTACATGATTTGCATAATTTGCTAATTTTTAAGAAGCTGCTATATCTTAATGCTGGTACTTTTGCTATAATAATACTACCGTTATCAGAATCTGTAACGTTCCAACGCATCTTTTTCTTACCACATAAGTCGCATGTTTCTCTCAGTTTCATAATATCACCTCTCATTCTTAATAAGTTCCGCACTCTGGTGTCTTTCCAAACTCTCTACAGAAAGCTAAATAATATTCTACTGCAGAGTGAAATTCTGCTTCGGCTGATCGAATATCATGGATTTCAAAATTAACGAAATCATCAATATTCTCGATCTTACCATACAACTGCTTGTCATCTTCACTCCATCGTATAATTGTATGGTAGCCTTTGTACTCTAGTTTCATATTTGTCATGTTCTTATACCCTCTGTCCAAGTTAATGTACTGCTTAAAATATTGTCATTGTCATCGACACGAATCATACTATAATTCATTCCGTTGATTCTCTTGATGTCTATTTTTGAATCATAGTAAAATTCTTTTCCATCTGCAAAGATTTTCTTATCAGTAATCGTACCTAAGATAGCATTACCTATACTACGTTTTGCATCATTATATAATACAAGAATAATTTCTGTATCATATAATTTTGTACGTCTCTTATGTCCTAATAGCATATATAAATGAGGACTATTTGAGCAAACGTCTTCTGGTAACCCTAATAATTCTGGTGTGTATGTCAGCATAATATAAATCCCTCTTTCTATACTTACTGCTGATGTCGAATGGTGCTTATGTCAAAATCTTTCAGAATTGTTTCTAGATGTTCTCTCATGTGCTTAATATCAATATCGTACAATTCTTTTGAACCATTTAATGCTTTATCGAAATCATCATCACATTTATCAACGAATGCTGCAATTTCTCTCATTAAATGAGATCCTTGTTTAATTTCTTCTTGATTTAACTCGATCATGTATTACCTCACTTCCTAACTTGTACTTGTCGAAAACATCTACTGCTTTCATAAGTCCAAGACCGAATGCCTGTTGAACATCACCGTACGCATCTGCATCAGCAAGGTCCAATATCTCAGTTCTCACCTTGCTTAAAATATGCTCTTGCTCTTTTAATCGTTTATAATCTTTTAACCATTCTAGCAACTGTCTGTGTTCTATGAGAAGTTTTACACAGCCTTTATCTTTTCCATCTTTTAGAGATTTACAATCTTTAGTTCCATCACAATGAAATATGCTTTCACTCATTGGGCATAAGATGTATACTCTTTCTTGCCCTTTTATAAGTTCTTCTTCACGTTTTATTGTTTCATCTAATGTCATTTTTACCTCTCTTTCTAGGTTGTTTATTCATTACTTGCTCTATTAATAGGTGATAATATCAGTAAATCTCAACATTCATATAATTTGAAAGGAGGATATCCTCATGAGTTATAGTAATGATATGAGTAAATTACTGAATAAGATTGAACGTCGTTTGGGATTATTACCAATCACACCACATTTACCAGATTCATATAATAAAGAAGCATGGGCTGAAGTAATCAAAGAAGATACAATGGTTACGTTTTCTCGCTTCTTTCCACGTAAAGTACGATTTGTCATTAATAATGAAACTTGTCACCAAATACGAGAAGATGGTGTTATTAAGTATATTATTAAAGACGAAGCTCTTGGCGGTCAAAAACTCTTAGGAGTTGGAGATATCCGATGGGCTGATACATCTGGTGATAATCTATCCGTAGGACAGACTGCTGGATATGGTTATTATATTCCAAACTATGGTGGAATGGAATCTACTTTTGATGCATTCTTATCAACACAAATGAGTGCTGATGTAGCATCTATGTATAATAACCAACTCTTTGTTGAATTTGAGAAACCAAATAAGATTTCTATTACAAGAGCAGGTGATATCGACGTTAATCTTTCTAGTTTTGTCATTGATATTTTGGTAACACATACAGATTTACAAACAATATCTCCAACAATGATGGAGACGTTTGATAATCTGGCTCAAGCAGATATTGCTAGATTCTTATATAATAACTTAAAGTATTATGATAATCTAGAGACAATCTTCATTAATATTGATATGAAATTGAATGATCTCGAACAAGAGGGAAATAAACGAGATGATATTATCAATAAATTAGAAGATAGCTTTGTATCTGCTAGTAATGATGCTATACCATATATCATGACGGTGAATGGTTAATACGTTACATGACCCTAGTGATAATATCGTCACTAGGGTATACTCTTTTCACTCCTTTCTATCTAAAATAAAGCACATGATATCATAGTTATAATATATGATTTAAAAGATCTTTTATAACAAAAAAAAGAAAGGGTAGTAAATTACCCTTTCTTCTTCATTAATTTTGTGAAATAATCTCTGAATACATCGATTCTTTTCTCATCTATAAAATACCATTTCCAATTATTCTTCATCTGTCTAAAGAATTCTTTTACTCTACTCTTACCATTTTTAGCAGCATCAGAAGAATCTCGTTTAGCAGCTCTTATTTTAGATATAATCATAGAAGTACCTTTTATATAGAAAGCATAATCTTTAAATTCTTCTGGTGTAAACCATGGTTTACCATGTTCATCATTGTGGAATAACCACACACCTTCTATATAAAATTTCTTATCTTTATGCATCTTTGCAAATCTCATAGCATAGTGAACGAAATCTGGAAACAATACATCTTCATATTCAGAGCCAGGTACTTTCTTTTCTACCAATTCATCATATGTAACGTAAAACTTTTTACCTGGACCATTGAAGTACGAATATATTAAGTCACCATACTCCTTCAAATTAGCCATAGTAAAATGATCTTTGACCATTTGAATATCGTCCAATGAATAAGTATCAATTGTATCTTGGTTTTTAATAGCTGCATTGTATGTCAAAGTAGATTTTCCAGAACCTGAATGTCCTATCACAAAACAAAGATTTATTTCACCAGAATCAAATTTTTCTTTATTATATAAAATATCCTTTTTATTTATCAAATAAGATTCGTCTAGAAACAGATTTCCATATATCATAGTTATTTCCTCTCCATAAATAATATCTTTGACCCATCTTTATAAACCTTATTACCCACTACTTTAAATCCAAATTTTTTATATAATTTTATAGCCACCAGATTATCAGAATATACTCCTAATTTCTTAGCACCATACTTCGTTATACCATCTTTCATTAAAGTATTAGATAAACCATATCCTCTGTATTCTTCGAAGATATGAATTGGTTGAATTTCTCCAGATTTAGTTACAAAGATATATCCAGCTAGATCACCATCACATACAGCAATTTCTCCAGCACGATGCTTATCTATATAATCTAAATTTTTGGATAATATATCATCTTGTTTCATATACTTGATAGCATTAATATTATTGATATCAATTATATTAAACGATTTACCAGATTTCTTTTTAAACTGTTTATCAAGAGATGATTGATCACTAGATTCAGATAGCGATTTTCTCTCTAACCATTCATATTCCCAATCATATAATTCAGCAGTATTATTACCATACTTGAATTTATGTCCAGGTTTTCCAGCATCTTTGGTACATTTTATCTTTCCTATACATTTTAACTCTACTGGTTCTTTTATCCAAATTTCACCAGTAATTTTGCAATCAGGAACTTCTTTTGTAGTTGGTTTATATGTCATATATTCTTTAGCTGGTTGATATACATAGAATATCTTTCCAGCACATGGAAGAGATAGAGCCATTAATGATTTAGCAACTGATTTAGTAAAACAAACTCTAGCAGTTTTTCCATCTTCAAAACCATTTTTAGTGAAATAATTATTAGGAACTCTAGGCTTTAATTCTTTTAAATTTTTCTTTTCTGATATAAAATAGAGACTGCTTGGTTTATCAGCAGCTTCTAAGAACACTTTACCATATATCATATATAGATACCTCCTATTAAATTATCAGAATGTGAATAATCATTATCCTTTATATAATATATGATTTAAAAGATTTTTATATAAGAAAAAGTACGGTACTACAGGGTTTAACAATTACATAATGACTTATTATAATAAAATAAGGAGGAGGACTCATGCGAAGTTATATCAAATCTTCAGATGTTCAGAAGCGAAATTCTATTCTGAATAATACAACAGATCATCCATATCCTACAAGAAGATGTAATAATCTGTTTGAAATCGCAAAGAATTCATCTAATCCAATAGACATTAAGAATTTCTTGGAAGAATGTGCTGAAGATAGCACCAATGCGACAGAATATGCAGAAGCTTGCTTGGATATATTAGATAAAGGTGTAGAGCAGCATATTGAACGTATTTTTGTAGAATCTGTATTACCAAAGGTTGATGAATATACATTGAATGATTTATCAACAAAAGATACATCGTTATCAGAAGCAATTCATAATCAGATTGTAAGTAATAAAATTTGTGATAGAATTCTAAGGAATCACAATGCCTTAGAAGAGACCTATGATTTAAACGGATATATACGAGATCATGAAGTTAATGTAACTTCAGAACAGATTACACATAAATGCTGCGAAGTTGTAAACTTATTCAATATTCCTTTATATGCAAAATATAATACAGCAATTGAAGAGTCTACCTATCTTTTACAATCAACTGGGCATTCTTATGAAGAAGAAGATTTAATCTCGAATATATTAGAGTACTTCTATCTATCAGGAGATCCTACTTCTAGAGATAAGAAGCAGATGGATAACGTAACAAAAAATAATTACTGTATTCAGGAAGGTATTTTTAAGAAAATACCAAAGAAAAATAAAGATAATAGCTTGATTACAAAAGCTTGTACTGATTTTATCTATAATTCCGATCATTCTATATTTGATTTAACAGCAGTAAAGTCTGCTGTTGTTAATGCGGAGACTTGGGATATTAAAAAGCATTTCCGAGACTTTATTCTGCTACTTACAAATATTATGGTTGATTCTATGAAGGAATCCTTACATGACTTTATTATAGATACATTATTACAGAATTTGTATGTAGATTTATATGATCGTATTGTAAAGGATCCAGAAGCACGTTCTATCTTTATCTCTATGATATCAGCTACAAGTGCTGGTATGGATAAATGTGATGATATGATCAATACTTGGGATGCATCTGTAGGTCAATTGATTCAATTCCAGAAAGCTTTAGAAAACTTCAATGTACAGTTGACGGAAGCATTAGAGTTTATGTATCCTACGTATACATTAGAGTGTATGCTCGATCGTTCTCTAAATGAGTTTGCTAGTACCATGTCTCTGAATGAATTTAAAATCTTCAAATTCGATAATCTCATTACAAGATTCTGGAAGGTTGATAAGTTCTTACAGAAACAATTCAATGGATTTAAGAAGAAATTTCAGAAGAAGATCACAAAGATGAAGTCTAAGATCTTCGAATCTGTATCTGATTATGATTTAGGTGAGATTGTACAAGAGGATGGCTCTATTGAATATTGTGTTGCTAGCTATAATATTGTAGAGGTAGATGACCGTTCTCAATTACATGAATTTAGTACTGATCTGCTGCATGAGATCAATGAGCGTTTACTTGAAGGTGAATATACTTGTTATTATCTCATGAATGAAGATACCTTAGAGTTCTATGTAAGAGAAAATGACGTTCTTATTAATCCAGATGAGATTTGTACAAATCCTTTATCTGAAGAGAATCTTATGAGAGCTGCTACTATTATATCAGCAGCACAGAATATAAGAGAAGATTTTGATCTTATTACAGAGTCTGTATCTGTATTTAGTCAATATCCAGATGCAGATTTCCAGACATATTTAGAAGCATGTGCTCTTGCTGGTATATCAGAAGAAGTTATTCATAATATCTATGATGCAATTTGTGATCGTGTTGATTCTCGTATAGAATTCTTAATTGCAAATTCTTATTATGTCAATGAGTATAAGCCTATTTATTCTACTGGAGAAATTATGATGGAAGCAGCAGGTGCTGTACAATATATCTTAGAGATGACTCCAGAAGAAAGAAAGGCTGCTGCTAAGAAGCGTCAAGAAGAAAAGCTTGCTCAATATGAGAAAGAAGAAGAGGAAGAAGAGAAGAAATCTTCCGAAGATGCTGGAGATAATAATAAGAAAGATGATAAAAAAGAAGAAGATAGTAAAGAAACTACCAAGGACAACCCTAAGAAAGAAACGAAGCCAGAAGAAAAGAAGAGTCTACCGGAGAAGATAAAAGACTTTGGTAAGAATTTTAGTCTGAATAATATGAAACTATATCTTTCTGGATTGAAGAAGATGGCAAAGGATGCTGATTCAAAGATTCAAACTAAGATTAAGAATCTTGATGCTACTGGTAGTCGTTTACAAAATGCTTTGCAGAAAGCGGTTGTATCTGATCGTAGAGAAGCAATCATCAAAGGATCAATAATTCCATCATTCCATAAATGTATTGTATTAACAGCTGCTTTAGCAGGTATGTGGGTATTTAATCCTCCTCTTGCTATTATATCTGCAGTGGGTGGTTTTGCTGCATCTAAGAATCTAACGAAGAAAGAGCGAGCTCTAATGTATGATGATATTATGATCGAATTAGAGTTAATAGATAAAGAGATTCAGATGGCTGATTCTAAGAATCAAGTTAAGAAGATGCGTCAGTTAATGAGAACAAAGAAAGAATTAGAGCGTACAGCTGCTCGTATTATGTATAATGCTCGTATTGGTAAAGATTTGATCCCTGGTGGTCATTATATCAATCGTAGCAATGATTAATGTCGAAAGGAGGTAAAACGTACATGAATTTTGGTTCTATATTTGAAACACGGAATGATCTATTATTAGAAGCTCCTGGAGATGAGAATAATACTGGTGGAGATGCTGCTAGTAATTCTGTTCCAGCACCTGCTGATAATAATGATGCTGGTACTGACAATAACGACAGTGGAGATGCTAATACAGATGAAGGTGGAGAAGATACTGCCAATGAAGATGATGCAAACCTGGATATTGATGCTAATGATGATCTAGGTAATGACGATGGTGGCAATAACGCTGGTGGAGATGCAGGAGGTGGTGACACCTCTTCCACTACATCATCAAGTTCTGGTAGTGGAGAATCACCTGAAACAAAAGTTGATGTAGATAATAACGATAAGAAGAAAGATCGTAAGATATTTGCTACCTTATCACCACAAGAGCAGAAGATTAAGACGATTAAGTTAAAACAACTCTTTATGAGTCTCTATGATCGTTGTGAGCAGATTATTGATAAATATGATGCTCTTGGTATTGAATATGAAGATCTCATTGTACCAATACAGAAATCATTAGCAGCATTATATTCTACAAAAGAGATGATCTCTACATACTTATTATATCTCTTTGATTCAAAATCTTATGAAGAAAATGATATCATGTTTAACCGTATGCTTGCTACAATGAATCGTATCAAGTTAATTACAAAAGATATGAGAGACTCTCATAAGAAAGAAATTGATGATTCTAACCAGTCACCATTGAATGATAAAGACGTAGAACGCGAAAAATCGCGGAATTAATTTTTTATTATTCAACAATATAATAAATTAGTGAGTATATCTAATAGTATATGCACTGATTTCTATCTCAGTATTTATAAACCAATAAAAAGAAATCTAATAAATATTTTAAGGAGGATAAAATTATGCCTATCGGTGGAAAAGAATCCGCAACAATGGCTAATTCTTACAGAAAGAGCCCGTTGTATAAGTATTCAAAATCATTTTTAGAGTGCGCAGACTCAATCCTGCGTGAAGATTCATATGATATCTTTGAGGAGCCACAGAAGCTTCTTCGCCATAAGAGTTCCAATGCAGCTATGCAGCAGTTCTTCACAGAAGGAGTATATGATCCAGCTGATCCTACAAAGGATGCTGAAGATTTCGAAGATCTTGATGAGCAGGCTGCTCAGCAGTTCGAGAACGATGTTCAGGGTATGTTAGAGCACGCAGCTCCAGCAGAGTATAACCCAATCGTTGGTATGGCTCTTCCAATTCATAAGCTTATTCTTATGAACAACGTTTATGATAAGGGTGGTATCCAGAAGGTTACAGCTGCTACACCTAAGTTTACAATCTCTCTTGAGAGACGTATCATGATCAAGCCGGACGGTACAGAGATCGATATGTTCCTTCAGCAGAATGAGATGACACCAGCTATCGAGGAAACAAATCCTACTAAGGAGATCGAGCTGACACTTCCAGTAACTGAGGATAAGGATATTATCACAGATTACTTCGGTGGTACATCTCTTGATAACCTTGATGTATCTACATACATCGCTGCTGTTAAGGTAGAGGGTGTTAAGATCGACGTTGGTGATATTCTTCCTAATGAGAAGGGTTACATCGAGAAGGATGGACAGGTTGCTACAGAGGCTACAACAGCTGATGTTTGGTTCCATACAGATATCCGTTTCACACCTAACTACGGTGGACCTAACCACTTCGAGCGTGCAGTAACAACTCCACTTTCCATCACATATAAGGATGCTAAGAATGGTGGTGCTGTAACAACACTTAAGGCTGTTATTACTGGTTCTATGAATAAGAATCGTTTCAACATTGCTGATCTTAAGGGTGTTGTTAAGGAGATTCGTCTCTCTGCTAAGCTTGATTCTTCTAACGCTATGATCGCTACAGTACAGACATCTTGGAGAGTAGATACAGATCTCGTTGAGATCCCGACTGCTAACCCGATCAACACAACCATCTCTCCTGAGGAGGTTAAGGATCTTTCTGCACTGTATAACGTTAACCAGCTTACAAAGCAGATGGAGCTCTTCAAGACAGCTCTTGGTAACTACAAGGATGATAAGATCAAGGGAGCTCTTGATACTATCTATAACCGTCTTGATAACCGCTGCGGTTTGGCTGATAAGTTTGACTTCGCTCCACGTTCTGAGTACGCTCTTTCACATGTAGAGTGGAGACAGGCTACATTCATGGATTTCCTTGATAACATGGTAACAAAGATGCTTCAGGTTCTTAATGATCCTAACATGACAGTTACTATCTTCGGTGATCCACTTATTGTACGTAAGATTACTCCGAAGGAGTACAGCTACGTAGCACCAGGTAACATTGGTCCTGTAACTCTGGATTACACTCAGACAATCACAAACCTTAGTGATAAGAGAGTATACAACTTCATCGGTTCCGATAAGATGCGTAATACCAACGAGTTAATGATCGTTCTGAATCCTCATAACAGTGAGCGTATTTGTATCAGAATTTATGATTACCAGCTCTATGTTTCAAATGAGATCAGAAACATCCAGAATCCTGCACTGCCAGCAATTCATTGCTTTGAGAGATTCCTTGTTAAGGATTACATGCCAGTTATGGGTAAGGTTAAGATCCTCAATCCTACAGGACTCATCAGTGAGTAATTGGATTCAATGCTATAAGGTAGCTTAGATTTTATATTAAACAATAAGCCCCATAGGAGAAATCCTATGGGGTTTTATTTTATACATCACAATTAATAAAATAAACAAAAAAAAGAAAGATGGACTAATATCCATCTTTCTATTCTTTGTAAATTTGTTGTTACGGTTCCTTAGCTCAACAGTATGATACCATACATAGCTTTACCATTGCAATACTTCACTCTGTGATACTTCACTTTACCATTGTTTTACCGTACAATACGTTACTACACCCACGCAGCACTCCGCTTCGCAATTCCTACACTACACGCTATCATGCTGAACTTTACCTTTGCAATACCTAACGTTGCTTTACTTTACTATACTCTACCAACGCTTCAATTAACTCTACTTAACCATTAGTATACCAAGCTAAGCAATACGATACCGTCGCTTCACATCACTATACCGTAGCATTACTAAGCGCCACTTTACCGATACACTGTCTCGCCTTACGTTACTATACCATGACAAAGCTTCACATCACTTCACTCGACTATACAATGCCAATACAAATCATCACTTCACAGTGCTCTACCATTAC
>Ga0256405_10005461_pt1 | contig 21898 bp, 23 predicted proteins | sample RumenRJG_02DNA_FD_189096 | JGI IMG/M metagenome (GOLD analysis project Ga0256405, IMG submission 189096) | Bovine rumen microbial communities from Lethbridge, Alberta, Canada - RJG_02 | ecosystem: Host-associated > Mammals > Digestive system > Stomach > Rumen | place: Canada: Alberta... | reverse complement strand
GAAAACATTGTGCGGCGCCTCCCCATTCATGCCATTATTGGCTTTTCATCATACGCTCAGCCCTGGTCCGGTCTTTCTTTACCATACGGGAGAATTCCTTGATCATCTCCCATTCATCATCATAAGCACATATAGATCGCAGCTTCCTTCGCCCTTCCGGCTTTACCGTGCCCTTCGGCCTGCCGGTCTGATTGGGTCTCCTGCCGCCCCAGCCATTCATGATGAACCTCCTTTCGCTTTGTCTGCTTTCCCGTCTACCTGCCGCACCTTACACCAGCCACAGTTCCGGCGCATGCACAATGCGCAGCCTGTCTGTCCGGCTTGTGAAATATGCAGAGGTCACCTTTTCTCTTCATGTACAATCAACACTCACCTTCCGCCCCCATCGCATCGACAATCACAGCCCTGGCCTCCTCCATGCCCATCCTCAGCGTGCACCCCGCCGCATGGGAATGACCACCCCCACCAAAAGGCTTCAATATCTCGCTGACATCGGCAAAGCGGGAACGCATCCGGACACGATAAACATTCTCCGCCTCATACTTCAAGAGAAACGCAACATCCACACCCTTGATGAACCGGATCATGTCGATGAGGTCATCCGTCAGCTCCAGATCCTTCAGTTCCCTGTCCAGGAAGATCCCAACGACACTCCCCCCATGGAATAGTTCCACCGTCTGCAAGGCTTCCGCCATGCGCCGGACATCCTCAAACTCCTTTGTCGCCACGGCATCTGCGATAAGCCCCGGATCCGCTCCCAGGCGGACGAGCTCTGCCGCGGTCTCCAATGCGGATGCTGTGGTGTTCCCGAACCGGAAGAATCCCGTATCCGTGGTCACCCCCGCATAAAGGCACATGGCAATCTCCTTCGTGACGGGCACTTTCCACTCAAGAAACATGCGGAAAAGGATCTCGCAGGTGGAGGAACTCTCAGCATCCAGAAAGAGATAGTCCGCCGAGCCATCATTGGACACATGATGGTCAATATTGAGAACAGGCACCCTGACGCTGTCTGTCACCCTTCCCGCACGCCCCATCCGGGCATCCAGAAGAAGCAACAGGTCTGCCTCCTCTTCCTCCACAGATGATTGGATGACCTCTACACCTGGAAGCACGGAGAAGCATTCCGGCACATGGTCATCGATGACAATACGCACATCCTTCCCCATGGAATGAAGCCAATGGTACATGGCCAGGGAGGAACCAACGGCATCCCCGTCCGGGTGGATGTGGGAAGTGATGAGGATATGGTCTGCCTCTTCAAGATGCCTTAGTGCGGTCTGCATATCTATTTGCAAATGATCATCTCCCCCGGACCCCAGGAACCTGCAAAAACGCCATGAAGTTTTTCTTATTCTCCAATGCCGTAGTAGTAGGCCTGCCCAAGTCATCCCTGGCACCGATGGCGCAGGAAACCTCTATGAAGTGCAGCCCCTTTCCCTCTTTCGCTTTCTTCAGCGCAATATCAAGGGTTACAAAATCCTCCACCTTTTCGGCAGTGTCATAGCCGCAACCTTTGGCTATGGCAGGAAGGTCTGCCTTTCTTGCCACAGTGGGCATGCCTCCCACGGTCTCATGGGCACCGTTGTTGATGACGATGTGCACCAGGTTCTCCGGCTTCACTGCCCCCACTACTGCCATGGCCCCCATATGCATGAGCATGGCCCCATCGCCATCCACGCACCAGACCTTCTGTCCAGGCTTGTTGATGGCCACTCCCAAGGCGATGGATGAACTGTGACCCATGGAGCCTACGGTGAGGAAGTCATATTTGTGGCTCTGACCGTTTGCCTCACGAATCTCAAAAAGTTCGCGACTGGCTTTGCCTGTAGTGGAGACAATAGGATCTTCACCGCTGACCGCCGTGATGTGCTTTATGATGTCTTCCCTGCGCATCTTGTTATCATTTTGATAGGCAACCTTGCCCTCATAGGACAGGGCACCCTTGCGCACCACAAAGGCAACCTGTTTGCCTGACTCAAGAAGGGTACGGAACCGCACCATCACCTCCAGCAGTTCCTCTGCCGTGGTTTCCTTTCCAATGACAAAGCTTGCTATATCCATGTCCTCCAAGAGCTTCAATGTCACTTCCCCCTGGTAGATATGCTGCGGCTCGTCATGAACTCCCGGCTCCCCACGCCAGCCGATAAGAAAAATCATGGGTATGGCATAAACTTTGTCATTCAGAAGGGAGGCAACAGGATTTATGACATTGCCTTCGCCGCTGTTCTGCATGTAGACCACTGGCACCCTGCCCGTGGACAGATGATAGCCTGCCGCCAGGGCAGTGCAGTTGCCCTCGTTGGCGGCAATGATATGGTGACTGGGATCTATGCCGTATTTCTCCATCAGGCAGTCACAGAAAGGCCGGAGCAGAGAGTCCGGCACTCCCGTGTAAAAATCTGTCTGCAATGCTTCTATAAATTCTTCAGCCCTCATTGCTTCTCATGCACTTCTTTCTTATAACCGAATACAAGTCCTTCATATCCTCAGTCCCCACCCGAACAGGATGATTTTTCAGGCGCAACGTATTGACCGTCCTTGCCAGCAACGGTATTTCTTCAGCAGATATGTCAATATTCTTCAGTTCCAGTCTCTCAAGCAGATTCTGAAACGTATCTGCACCAGAAAAAACATCATCAGCACCAAACAGTTCTGCCAAACGCTCAAAAGAATTCTTCAGATAATCTTCTCCCTTTGGATCGATACATGCAGGTATATGAGCAAGCATCCACGGCCAAAGTACGGCAACACACAATGCCACCGCATGACCATGAGCGATGCCATAAAGGCTGGTCAATTTATATGCCATGGCATGTCCAGCCGTAGTCTGAGTAATATTTATAGCCTTTCCCGCCATGTGAGCAGCCACAAGCATACCGGCATTTCCATCAGGATCATTTTCGAGGAAACTGTCGAGGTTCCTCAATACACCCTCAATGGCCTTCTCGGAAAAGATCCGGCTCTTTTCCGTGGAATTGACCGACCAGAAAGATTCTATGCCATGGCAAAGCGCATCAAGCATGGCTGCTTTCCTGTGGTACGGCGGCAAGGAAATCAGCAGGAAAGGATCGAGAAGCACCGCATTAGGAATCATAGCCTCATTTGTCACAGACTGCTTTTCTCCATCCCGGTAAATAACAGCATAACGCGTAGCCTCAGAACCTGTGCCTGCCGTGGTGGGTACAGCTATCAAAGAAGGATTCTTCTGACTTCCTTCATTTACAGAATGTTCTTCATGGGGAAGCTTGCTTTTGTATAGTTTTATGCATTTAGCCACATCCAACGCGGAACCGCCTCCTACAGCCAGAATAGTTTCCGCCTTGCTGTCCCTAAAACATTTCACCCCTGCCACCACCGATTCATAGACAGGATTAGGCTTAAAATCAGAAAATCTCGTTATGCGCAATCCCTGCTGGCACAGCATATCCAAATGCTTCTTGAAAAGCATCTTTTCAAACGATCTTCCACAAACAAGCAAGATATGTTTTACCCCATGATACTCCAAGTATTTATCCAAATCCCTATAATCATCCGCCGCTCCCAATATCACCTGCTTCATGCTTCACATTCCTTTTCCTTTACAATTTCTGCAGAACACAACGCATATGACTGCTGGCTCCCGTGAATGCCAAAAGTTCCTGAATCAACTCCTTGTGTTCCTCATTCAATGAGACAATCCGCCTTGCCAGATTGTTGTTTAGATTTTCCTTTTGCATCTCAAGCATTTCTACATCCATTTTTCCCGGTGTTTCAATAGAAATAACCCCAAACCCACACCTTATGGCAAAATGAGTGATATTAAGCGTACTAAAAGCATTCAAATGCATGGGCGGCAGAATACTGCATGCCAGCATCCTGGGTACATTATAGGAAAGGCTTCTGGATTCAAGCGCATATTCGTTGGGCGTGGTAAATATCATATACCCCCCCCTGTGTCATTTTGTCTCTTGCCAGTGTGCAGAGTTCGTAGGGGGATATGATATGTTCTATAAGTTCTGTATGCCAGATAATATCAAACTCGCCCTCGTATTTCTGCAAAAATTCTTCAGCCGTCCCATAATGAAGTTCTATGATATCATCATTGTTGCTCTTAACAGCCTCCGGGTTGGTATCCACTCCAACCAGCCTTACCTGCTTGCCAACGTCGATATCCTGCAGATAGCGACGAAGCCTGCGCAGGAAAGAACCATTGGAACAGCCAAGCTCTAAAAGCGACACTCTTTCCTTGTACATATCCCTGATAAAATCTGCCAGAAATTCAACCCTTGAATCCAATATGGCACTTTTTTCCTTTTGATCACGTTCTATATAGATTTTCTCAAGCATGGCATTGCATTTTGCATGGGCATAATAGTCATTCAACAAATTCTGGCTAGGACACGGATTCACATAGAGGGAATGGCATCTCTTACATCTTGCCACACCATATCTTCCGTAAAATTTTTCTTCTTTCTCATATTCACTATGCCCACAATAGGGACAGTCCCTGACAAAAAATTCATTGGTTCCCTTGTATTTCTCAAAATATTCAATAGCATCTTCCACACGCTGTCTGTGTGTCTCCACTGCCTCTTCATAGGTCCTCGATTCCCTGAAATTCTTTCCCACTGTATCTCCCCCTAAATGGCATCAGGTATCAGACTGATGATTTCCTTGAATCCCATCAACGCAGCATCTGCCTCCTGCGCCCGCTGATTCTTCAAAATTTCTTCCGCCGTCTTTCTCATGGCAGGAACTTCTGCCCTCATAAGCTGGTTCGCATAAATTACCACATTCACTCCTAAATCTTTCCATTCGCTTTCTCTTACTGTGTTAAAAGAAGTTGGAACTATTACAATGGGCGTATGTTCATTGGCAGCACGGAATTTCTTCACAAACTCCACAATCTCATCCGGCTCTTTCCGGCGGCTGTGGATCATAATGCCATCTGCTCCGGCTGCCACATACGCCTCCGCACGCTTCAGGGCATCTTCCATGCCCTGTTCAAGGATAAGGCTCTCAATCCTGGCAATAATCATAAAATCGGGGGATTTCTGTGCCCGCTTGCCAGCGGAAATCTTTTCGCTGAATTCTTCGATATCTGCCTGTGTCTGCTTCACTTCTGTACCAAAAAGACTGTTTTTCTTAAGACCTTTCTTGTCCTCGATAATGACAGCAGATACCCCCAGCTTTTCCAAGGAGCGCACTGTGTAGACAAAATGCTCCGTGAGTCCGCCAGTATCCCCATCGAAGATAATCGGCTTGGTGGTGACCTCCGTCAAATCATCAATGGTACGGAAACGGCTTGTCATATCCACCAACTCGATGTCCGGCTTTCCCTTTGCCGTACTGTCGCAAAGGCTTGACACCCACATTCCATCGAACTGGTAGGACTTGCCACCATTATGAACCACAGTATCTTCCACAATCAGGCCACTTATGCCATCATGGGCTTCCATAAAACGAACCAGCCCGCGCATGCCAATGATTTTCCTGAGTCTTCCCCTACGATTATCGGGCAAGGAAAGCTGTACACGCCACCTATCCTCAGCCGCTTTGTACCGAGGATCCGCCGAATAGGGGAACTCCACAAGCCTCCCACCATAAGATGTCACTATATCCAGAACTTCTGCGCGAATGGGTTGAAGAAATCCCTGCCGCCAGTTATCCCCATGAACCACTATGTCCGGCTTCAAATCCATAAGTATGTTCCTGTAGCTGAAGTCCTTCTGCTCCACTACCCCCGACACACCCTTAATGCTTTGAAGCAATTCCATTCTCTCCTGGCAGGACACCAACGGATAGCGTTTATAGGAAGCCACAGCTTCATCCGACAAGGCACCTATGACAAGTTTTCCCAGTTTGGCTGCCCTGCCAATAATCTTCAGATGCCCCCCGTGGAGAATATCCGTAGAAAAAGCCATGTAAACAAGCCTGTTCTTTATACGCTTCAATCTGTCAGATACAACAGTCAAGTCCTCTGCCGTATCGACTTCCTGGCATAGTCTGTCCCCCGCCTCAAAGGGATATAGCCGAATCTGCTCTGACACTTCGTTGAAGGCATTTTCTGCATAACATGTTACATGCCCCTTTTCGCAGAATTCCACTATGCGTGCGAGCCATACCTGCCAATCATTTCGGCATAACTTATACAGAGGCTGGGCTGCTATGGCATCATTGAAAAACTCCACTCCCACTGCCGTGATATATTTTCTCCCAGTGCTCCCGTCCTGCCTCACGACGGCCTTAAAATCTTTCTCAGGCAAACCATTGCCTCGAAGAACTGCCATTATACTGTCATGATTTTCCAGCAGAGCATCCAGCAATCCATCCTCGCACACCAAATCCCCATGCAGGATAAGAAGATCCTCATCCAAATATTCTCTGGCCAGATAAATGGAATATATATAGTTTGTATCTTCATAACGAGGGTTTTTTACAAAAGTCAGCTTAAGTTGGGGCAGATCCATCGCCTTGCAATAATCTACCAAGATTTCCTCATGCGCCCCCACTGTGATGACAACTTCCGCAATGCCTGTCTCGGAAATCTGGCGCAACTGACGGCTGATGATGGTCTCTTCCTCGTTAATCCTGACCATGCATTTAGGTTTTTGGGCCGTCAAGGGCCCCATACGGCTGCCTAATCCAGCTGCCAATATCAATGCCTTCATATTTCTCCCCCCATCTTTTCTGTTGCGGAAAGAATCCTTTCTACAATATCCTCTACTTTTTCCTGGCCATCATTATTCACCAAAACATCGGGGAACTTTGGCTCTTCCATTGACTGATTAACTCCCACAAGATTATCCGCATGAGTCGAATAAAGTCCCTTCTTGTCGCGTTTTACCAGAGTTTCCATCGTCACTTTAAGATATACTTCAATATATTTTTCATTGTTGGCCCTGTTCCACTCACGCACACTGTCATACATGCTGATGGTACAGCAAACAACATCGATTCCCTGTTCCGCCAGCATGTGGCTCAACTTAGCATTGCAAAGAGCCCCTTTCCGCCGCTCTTCCTGTGTATAGCCAAAAGCCCCTCCATATGCCTCACGCAGTTTATCGCCATCTAAAATAACCACATTGCGCTTGCTTTCGCGGATTTTCTTATACAATGCCGTTCCCACCGTGGTCTTCCCCGCCCCGGACAGGCCGGTAATCCAATAAACAATCCCCTGTTCCAAGATCTTTCCTCCAATTTAAAATATTTTTTACACATACGTCCTCTATGCAAGAACATACATCTGTGCCATAATGATACCAAACATATATTCCAGAAAAGGAAGTGAATCGCAATGGATGACCCCAAGCCCAAGCGCACCTACAAAGTCACCCTGCTCTACCGCAAGCTGCTGAGACGCACCGACTTTTTCTCGGAAAAACGCATCCCCCTCCCCGTCCCGGAATTCTACGAGTTCTACTGCGGTCCCAAAGACCAGCCCCCGGAATCCACGCTCTGCCTCTCCGAATCCTTCCCAAAGGACATCCCCTTTGCTCCCCCGCTGGAACTGGTTGTCACCCGCTTCAATATCCGCTATAACGAGGCAGAAGATGTCCCCCACTTCTGTAAGTGGGGGTGTAACATCTCCGAACAGGCGGTGAGCATATCTCCCGCCTCGTTGAAACGCCAATTGGAAGATTTTGCCTACGGCAAAATTTGAACAATTGCGTTATAATGAAGATATACGCAAATGTTGCAGGCTCTTGCAGTACAAGCCCCTTCGGGACTACAGCTACTTCATCTACGACACGCAAAGACGAATCAAGGCAGGGGAGCCATTGGGAAAGGCACTGGCCCACACCATGGAATACTGCGTAAGCCATGACATCATGAAGGACTTTTTGAGCGAACATGAACAGGAGGTTGTTGATATGTATAGTATGAGTTGGCGGGAACGGGCTTTCCAGGAAGCTGCCATGGAAGCCGGACGCGAGGAAGGTCGCGAGGAAGCTCGCAAAAATACCGCACTGGATATGCTTCGGGACAAGATGGATCCCGAGAAAATCATGAAGTACACAAGCCTTTCCCCGGAATGCATTGCCGAGCTTGCCAAGACACTGTGAGATGTTGTCACCATATCATTTCCCAACGGCAACGTCCTCGTAAATCGCATACAGCCGCGAAAGGTCGCTCATCTCAAACTCCCTGCTCGCCAGTATGCCCCGGGCGCTTTTGTCCAGCCATGCCTGGAAGTCCTTGCCCCAATTTTTTAAGGAGCTGCACCATGAAACTATCTACGGAAGAACCAAAATATCCAAACACCCTCACCAAGTGTTGCTCCAGAGGTCAAGAATTTCCTAGGGCGTGTTGAAAAACGGAAACTGTGCGATACAGCGAGACAGTTTTTCGTTTGGCAAGAAAGCGAAGACGCAGTCGTAGCAGAACTACGTCAAGTCTTCACTGACGCAGACAGACGGAAAAATGGCCGCTGTAGCGTGCAGGTGGAGTTTATCAACACGCCCTAGTCTTCGTGGATGGCCTACCAGTAAATTCCCTCACAAAAGACGAAGCCCAGGCCGCTGTACAGGCCAACTGGTAAGCCCCACTCCCGCCTTACGGCGGGAGTTTTGCATATCCATAGGCCATACACCCCATATGACATACCTCCTCTCCTAGTGTAAAGCTCGTTCAGATTTAGAATAATGAATCGTTCGAAATGTAGTCAGATGCAAGGAAGAGGAGGGCGGCGTAGTGGTGCTACGCCAACCGACGATGACGCAGTAGATGGCTGCATATCGGACGATTCTTATGAATATGAACGAGGATTTACACTAGGGCCATGAATGCGCTCCTCATCCCTCCCGACCAGCAAAAACAACTGGCCCCCCGTCTCTAGGGATTTAACTTGAACCAAACTATTCCTACGCATATCCAAGATACTGCAATGTGCTTATCGGAAGCAATTTCTCCAAGGAATGTGTCTCCCCGCCTTCGATTTTCGCGCGAACGGAAGAGGCGCTGATGGAGGCATTGCCTTCCGAGATTCTTGGTATCTCAACGACCTGTATCCCATATTTTGGCAGGATTCTGTGCATCGCCTTGTTGTATTCCGCAGTCACCGGATCCTGCAATTCCTCTCCCACAAAACGATATCCTATGCCCAGCGGCCCTGCAATGCATTCGGCGAACATGGTAACGTCATACTCCACATTCTGCACGATGTCCTTGTCCTCCATTTTGATGAAGTACTCCGGGAACGTTGACTGTGACAAAATGAAATCGCCGGAGGGAACCACCAGAACACCTTTCATGTCCTTCGTGCCTTCCCTCACCATGGCAAAACGATCCTCAAAGGAGAAGTAGGAACGGTCCTCCTCAACCACAAAGATGATCAGAAGATCTACCTGCTTTTTTGCCTGCTCAACCAGGAAACGATGCCCCCTCGTAAAGGGATTGCAGTTCATCACGACAGCACCTATCTTGTGAGCCTTTTCCCACGCCTCTCTGGGCAAAAACGTATCGATATAATAACGCTCTATGTATCTCTTTTTCGGCCGGATTTCTCGACGTTCTGTTGGCACAGGCGCGACGGCCTCCTTTCGAATATGATTGAAAATCTCCTGCGCCCATATTGCAATCGCATGGTGGTTGGCATGGGGCATTTGGTCTGTAAACCAATCCATCGGCATCTTATGCTTGTATGCAATCCTTGCAGGATCGATTTCAATTGCTCCCGGTATTCCACCAATCTCATGAATGACCAGCACATCTCCAGCATGAAAAGTAGTGTTCACAATCTTCCAAATCCTGCCTGCCGCATCCTCCCAGGCCGAGCGGTTAAGCACTCTGCAGGGCGCATCGGCATTGCGCAACATCTTTTGCACCATGCTTTCCAAGGTATTCTTGTCCTCAACCCTGGAACCGACGAATACACAGCTTCCAAAGAACCAAATCTTCCGAACATGTGTACCCCCCCGAAATAAAGAACCTGTCTGAAGCCATTGTGGATATTCACCCATTTTGAATGCATATTTTCCAGCCAAGTAATGCCATTAACTTTATTCTGCCTTGCAATTTTGCCGGTAAATGATTTCCAGTATTCAACGGTATACAACTCATCAAAAAATTTCTCTTTCAATTCCGATGGAACAAGCAGTCCTCCCGTGACCTTCGTAGCACATATCCTTTTCCGTTCCATCATCGTCTTCTTATAGTTCTTGATGTATTCCGTATCCACCAGATCCTTCTGGTCATACATGAAGTTGAAAGCATATACCTTCAATCCTTCCAGACTGTCAACAAAAGAATGCCTCCTGTGCACCTCGCGAAGCCTTCCAAAGAGGTTGCGGTAGGACACAATTTGAACCCCCACTAAGGGATTTTGGTACACATATCCCGTGCAAAATCCCTCCACCCAATCCGCCAGAAGCGCAATGCACTTCCTGTCAACCTTGCCTACTTCTTCCCATGTGCAGGTGGAAAAGGGGATGCTATGCTTTGCGAAAAAAGTTGTGATACACTCCAATGCCTTTCGTTTTGCCTCGCATTTTGGGAGCACCGTCACAAACTTCCTGTCCTTATATTCGCTTTCCCTTATCCATTTCAGGTAATCCTGATACATCGCCACATGGCCCGGCAAACTGCTTCGCACATACTCCCCCATCAGTACGCCATCAGCATCAACCACTGGAATGGTGTCCAATCCCTTGTCGGCAGCAAAGGCATCCTTTGCCGCCTTGTAATTCCATCCACAGACAGTGCGGCTCACCTTTTGCAAAGGAAGCTCTGCCGCCTCCTTGGAAAGATTTCGGAGGGAAATGGAGCCATGCAGTCTGCCTCTGCGGGTAAAATAAATTGTGCCAAATCCGCTCATCTCCCTGAGACGGTGTTTCAATTCCTCCGCGGGAAAATAATCTGCATCCCATTCTATGGCATGGATTTCCTGCAATGTCGACCTCAACACATAGATACCCCCATATCATTTCCCAACGGCAACGTCCTCGTAAATCGCATACAGCCGCGAAAGGTCGCTCATCTCAAACTCCCTGCTCGCCAGTATGCCCCGGGCGCTTTTGTCCAGCCATGCCTGGAATTCCTTGTCCGCCAGGCCCTGCCAGTGGTCGCCGGGCAGGATGCGCCGGAGAATCGGCACGTTCCCTTCCTGCCGATAGGTCTCGTGGTAAATATTCTCAAAATCCAGTGGATAGTTTTCCGCAACATCCCTCTGACCGAAAAGGAACACAAACTTCTCTTCGGCGAGATAAGGAGAGATGTCCTCCACCTGCAGCAGGAGCAGAAACTCGTCCAGCGTGTTGTAGCATAGGTACACGTGATTGTCCGCTCCGAAATCCTCGCTTTTCGCCAGATTTTGATAAAGATGCTCCCAGTGGCGCAGATTCATCTCACCGACGACAATGATTGGACGGGACAGATCTCGGAAGAAGGACTTTTCCACCTTGTCGGTGCGCCGTATTTCGAATACCTGGCTGATCTTCTTCTCGTTGCGGTTCAGATAGGCATATCGCCCGGAACCAAGGGGGATGGGCATGACAGGCTGCTCCCCATATTCCGGGAGCAAGGGCAATGCATGATGCCAGAGGCGATAGCCATTGACTGCCTTCCGGTTGCGCTCGTAGCACTCCCTGAATCTTTCCTGCATCCCTCCGTGCCTTGCACTTTCGCTCACGCACACCGGCTCGGCTGTCCTGACATACTTTGCGGTCTGGAACATCACCTTCAAGAAGAACATCCCATCCCCCTCATCCGAAAGCCGGATCTTGTTCTCCCGCAAAAAGCCGGTACGGTAGAGCCTTGCCCCATGGAAAAGAGACGGCGCCTGGGAAAGTGCTTCCTCATAACGAGCTGGATAGACCATGGAAACGAAATCCGCCTCCAGCTTCAGGGCCAGTTCCCCTTCCCTGATATTCTTCTCCAACGCCTTTCCTTCTTCGGAGGACGGCAGAACCGCACAGGATGCCACCACATCCGCCCCGGCAGCCTCAGCAGCCCCATGCAAATAAGAGACTGCCCTTGGGTGAAGGATATCCCTGGGCGAGAAAAATGCGACGTATTTCTCTCCCATGGACGCAAGCAATTCGGTCAGCTTCCCCCACAGTTCCTCCTGCTTCACCACCGTTACATGGATGGAAGAATCGATCTTCCCATACCCTTGAATGATTTCCACCGTCTTGTCCGTAGAGGAAAGATCAACGCAGTAAATTTCCACTCCCATGGTCACTTCTCCCAGGAAACGGTGCAAGCACGGGGCAATGCACGCCTCATCATTCTGCGTAACAATGACGGCAGCAACGGATGCTGCTTTTGGTGATGCATGGTGGAGGAAGTAAGGGATGGACAGCTCCGAGGCCGGCTTCTCATCCATCGACTCAATCACGAAATCCCAGAAGTTGTACTTCGTGTGATAGCCACAAAGAGCAAACCAGCCGTAAAGGCCATAGACGTGAAAGGGGTGATTGCTTTCGGAGATGGATTTTTTTAGCCCTTCCTCCTCCGTGCGAGTCATGACGATGATATTCCTCACGCCCCTCTGTGCCGCTTCGTCCAAGGAAAAGACAGGGAAACTCAAATCAGCACGGGCACACTTCGGGTTCCCGCCAAGGACACCAAGGATTTTCTTCCGATTCTCCAAAGACAGCATCAAATAGAATTCCCCGGCAGCCGGATTTCCGATGTGCAAGGCTGCACTGGCATCGGGCAAGCGCGCAATAAGCTGGTTGGCCAAGAATATTTTCCTCTGGTTGTAGGGAAAATTCTTCTCTATCTGCCCCTGCAAGGAAAGGTAGAATTCAGACCGAGGCCCGTAATCCGGTGGCTCATGCCCATAGTCAATGCCCGCTAATTCCCGCATCTTGGGCAACAAATCAGCATCGAAGATATCATCCGGGCGTTCGTACCAACTAAGCGCAGGCTGCCTTGGATCTCGGCGTGACAGCCATTCCCTTCCACCACCAAAATGGATGTAAACGTATTTGTTCGTGACTATACCACGATATCCCCGAAAAGGCGGCCCGTATCGTGGTGTTGCCTCCCGTATCGTTCCTGCCGGTGAAACATATTTCCCCCCACGTAGAATCGTGACACCCTGAAACTCAACCACATCATGGCACAAATCACTTTCGTCGATATCCTGATTTTCCAGAATTTGTCTTACTACAAGTGAAAAATCACGCAAAGAGAATAGTCCAGAAATCTTTCTTGATTGACATTTCTTTCCATATACCGCAAAAACCACATGCTGCCTTGGCCAAAAAACCCGATATCCATGATCACCAAAAATGATAGAGGTTGTCTCCTGTCCCAGCATCTCAAGATAGAACTGGATTTGTCGATCCATATCCCTGCAACCCAGCAATTTCCTTTGAAACCAATTCGATAAATGTTCATCCTTAATTGCCACACCCAACGATGGCTCATGCGGTTCAGAAACAATATGATTCATGATAAAACAAGGTGAACTACTTTTGAGAATTCGACATATTGTCCCCCAAAGCATGGCGGATCCTTCTTCATAATCTAGGTAAAACTTTTTCCCAAAATCCGGGATCACTTTCTTGAAATAGCCTCCATGAATCAGAATTCTATATTTGTAACTCATCAGTTCTTGAAAAAGCGGGCTGTTAAAAAAACCGATTCTATGAATATCATTCGTATGGTCGTCTATCAGTTTCTTTCCTGTAAAAATTGTTCTTAACGATTCCCTTGTGTACCCTGTGAATGTGAAACAATTCTCAAACCATACACCTTTCTCTTTTAAAGATGAAAGAAACGGCATGTTGTCATTAGCCAAATCATACTCAACCTGATCCACCCATAATGCCACAATATCCTTTTGATTCCGTTCCTTCAATTTTGTTCTTATGGAATTCAATAAATCCTGAATTTCATTCCATATCCTTTGATAATGGTCAGAATCTCCTCCATTTTCCAAAATCTTTTTCATCCACGTCTCTGCAAAAAAGAAATCTTTGAGAACCAATGCCAAAAAGAACAGTTTTTTTGCAATCGTCAGTCGGTACTTTGCCGATTTATACATTTCGTACCGTGCCTGCTCCTCGTAAATTTCCCAGTAAAGCGGTCCCATCTCACGATCCATCTCAACAAAGTGATCATCTCTCTTATCCACAATGAAGTCATAATACTCCATGTCGATTCCCACGTTGCATACTCCGTAAATGGCCAGATAGTCATACAAGTTCACATATTCGATATGCCGCTTGCGAAACCAATACCCGATGTAATTGTCACCATGGTTTGAGATAATGTACACCCTTGTAAATGTGTCCCACTTTATGTTTTCAAATTCTCTATAATCTCCCGCCCTGCAATTGAGGTCCAAGTTATATGAATCTGTACCAAGCGATGTCTGCAATTGAAAATACAGAAAATCCACTTTTGTCTTCTGTTCTTCTGTCAAATGTTCCAGAAAATGCAGTTCATCATGATGTGCCTTGGTACGATTCTTCCCAATGGTGACACATGCAATGCTCTCGTTCTCTCCCCAAGTGCTTGCCAGCTCACGAATCGCACACCCGGCCTTTCTTCTGTATGTGTAATGCGGATAGTACTCATCCAGCCGGTATTTCTCGATAATCTTGTCAAATTCTTCATCTATATCGAAAAGATTATCTGCGGTTCCTTCCTGGTCTTCAGGTTCCATCGGCGGAAAAGGAATATCCGGAAAGTCACTTAATCTCGTACAAGGATACGGCCGGCCATCAACCGTACATACATCAAAGCACACGGAGTCCAAAAGAATTCTGGCAGACACATCAAAAACAACAATGTTGAACCCTCTCAATTGAACAGCCAACTCATGCCCGTCCAACCGAATGGACAATGCCTTTCCGGCACGCCAAGACTTGCTGATGACTTGCAGATGGATTCCCGATGTGACTACCTGCTCAATCAAAGGCTTGTGGTCAATTCCTGCCTTGTTGAGAAGCACGTTTCCGCAGTCCGACACATAAGCATACGAGCACCAGCCATTCGGACGGATATCGGTCAACCCAAATTCCTGTACAATTTTTGTAAGCTCCGGAGCCATACCGTCAACATTGTCCTTCACCGCCACACAAATCAGATACTTCTCCTTGTACTTCCCCAACGCCCGAAAATATTCTACTGGATCCGTAATGCCCCGCAGTTCCTTGATTGCCTCAGCATCTGCCATCCTTTACTGCCTCCTCAAAACCCTGCAGACCCGCTCCACGGTCTCCTCATCCATCCCTGCGTACATGGGCAGGCACAGGATCTCATTTGCGATGCGCTCCGCCCTTGGTGTCTCGCCCTTGCAATCGGCGTAGCACTCGAAGTGGCTCGTCAGGGGGTAGAAGTACTTCCTGCCGTGGATGCCCTGTTCCTTCAGACGGGCATAGAGGCTGTCCCGGCTCTCCCCGTATTCCTTTTCCTCCACGCGAACGGGGAAATAGGCGTAGTTCGCCTCCGTGTCCGCCTGCTTCTCCCAGACCCGGAGACCTGGCACATCCTTCAGCCGTTCCTGGTATTGCTCTGCCGCACGTCTCCTGGACGCGATGGCCTTCCCCACATGCCTCAGGTTGCAAAGACCCATGGCTGCCTGGAACTCGTTCATCTTGGCGTTGGCGCCCACGTACTCCACATGCTCCTCGCTTCGGATGCCGAAGTTCTTCAGGTTGTACAGGGTGCGCTCCAGCCGGTCGCCGGGGAAGCACACCGCCCCGCCCTCGATGGTGTGGAACACCTTCGTCGCATGGAAGCTCAGGATGGAGGCATCCCCGAAGGATGCCGCGCCCCTGCCCCGGTACCGCTCGCCGAAGGCATGGGCGGCATCGTAGACCACCTTGAGTCCGTGCTTTTTGGCGATGCGGCCGATCTCCTCCACCCGGCAGATGTTCCCGTAGACATGGACGGGGACGATGGCGCAGGTCCTGTCCGTGATGAGGCTCTCCAGCTGCTCCGTGTCCATGGTGTAGTCGTCCTCCCGGATGTCGCAGAAGACAGGGGTGAGACCGTTCCTCACGATGGCATGGGTGGTGGAGGCAAAGGTGAAGGGGGTCGTGATGACCTCACCCTCAAGCCCCATGGCCTGCAGCACCATCTCCAGCGCCATGTGGCCGTTCACCATGAGGGACACATGGGGCACGTCCAGGTATTCCCGGAGCTCCTGTTCCAGTTCCTGATGTTTCCTCCCCATGTTGGTGAGCCAGTGGGTCTCCCAGATGTCCCGGATCTCCTCCGCGTACTCCTCGAAAGGCGGCAGGAAGGAACGTGTGACAAATATCTCTTCCATCTCTATCCTCTTTCTCTATCCTCTTTTTCTCATTCAATGACAATGTTCCGCGACAGTGCACGGACCAGGTCCACCCCGTCCCATGTAAGGGAGAAGTCCATGGTCCTTCCCAGCGGGACGATGCGGTCGATGCCCCTGGGGCGGTTCTCCCGCACGAAGGCGTCCAGTTCCTCTTTCCCCACGCCATAAAAGGACAGTGTCTGGCATCTCTCATCGCAGATGGCGGCCAGCTCCTGCAGGTCCTCCGAGGCATATTCCAGGAAGAAGCCGCTGTTCCCGATATGCTTCCTCAAAGACCCGTCCAGCTTCCGGACCCGGACCCGGAACAGGCGGTTGTCCCCGGAAGGGATCCATCCGGCTTCCCGCTCCGCCGCCAGGCAGCAAAGCCGATCCAGCTTGTCCACGGCCTGCACCCCGGAGAGCGCATAGCCCTTTTCCTGCAGGACATCCCGGAGCTCCTCCCAGAACACCTGCTGCGCCTCCCCGGCCTGCTTCCCCCACCAGAAGAGGATGCGCGGCGAGGTGCAGGCGTTCTGGTCGGTCAGGTAGGTGTCGTTGTAGAAGTCCCGGGCGATCCTTTTCTTGTCCGGTGCCCGGAGGTATGCCTCGGGGCGGATGAGGAGCACGGAGAACCTGTCCGCGAAGGTCACCTCCGTGCCCCTGGGCTTCAGGGGGGACTGCCGGACCAGACCGATGGTCCGGTCCCCTCCCCACAGGATGCGGGTGTCGCACAGCAGGGAGAGCCTGTCGTTGATGTCCTTGTCGTGCCCGTAGCGCACCATGCAGACATAGGGGCGCATCTCCGGCATCTCGTCCCGGAGGAGCTCCTGCAGTACCCCGCAGAAGAGGTCCACCTGGGGGAATGCGCGGGAGGGCAGGCGCACCACACTGGCGTTCCCTGCCAGCAGGGCCGCCGCGAAGGAATAGGCGAAATTCATCGCCACATTGGAGGGAGCGATGTGGAAGACCACGCCCCGTCCCAGACGGATGCCCGCATCCCCGTAGCCTGCCGCCATCTGCCGAAGGGAGGACGGACGGCACCAGAAGGCGAAGGTGGCAAGGTCCGGGAACTGCTTCGCCCCGTGCTCCCCCATCAGGCGGCGGGAAAGGGCCTGCAGGAGCCCCACGGCTTCCGGGGCAAAGATGGGAAGAGGGCGCACTTCCCCCATCCTCTCCAGGACTTCTCCGTCCCCCACCAGAAACCTGATCTCAGAACCCTGCTGCATAGGTGTCGCTGCATCCCCTGATCTCTGCATTCTTGAGCCTCCCATGTACCTTGAAGTATTTTCCTTTCCTCCCGCAGGGACAGTCATCGATCCCCAGGAGGGTCCCCTCGTCCTCCGTCAGCAGGGAATGCCCCGGGTAGGACCCCGGCAGGGCGGAGAGCACCTGGAGGATGCCCTTCTCGCCCACATCGCAGACGGAGAAGTCCCGCACCCTCCGCAGGATGACATCGGAGTAGGTGCTGGCATGGAGATGCCCTGCCTCGCACTCCATGCAGATGCACCCGGTCTGCTCCACCATGCCGTAGTAGCTGCACACCCGGCCGATGCCGCAGACCTCCTGCAGGCACTCCCTGAACTCCTCGGAGGACACCGCCTCCCGGGCCAGCTTCTTCCAGCCGCCGCCATGGATGAGGATGGCATTCTCCAGGGGCAGATGCTCCCCCATCTCCCGAAGGGCCTTGTAGAAGTGCTGCCATACCATGAAGGTGAAGCCGAAGAGGAGCATCCGCTTTCCCCGGTGCTCCTCGATGAACTCCCGCACGTCCTCCAGACGGAGGTTCATGTCGTCATCCAGGGCATAGAGCTTCTTCCTGCCGAAGATGGAGAACCCGAGGATCCCCGCACCCCGGGCAGAGAACATGGCACGGTCCCTGACCACGGAGGGGCAGTCGATGATGAGCATGGGGAGCCGTGCGGCCCCGGTGAACTCCGAGACGATGCGCACCAGCGTCTTCTGCTGGTTTGCGGCGGTCTCCCTGTCCAGGAAGATCTTCGAGACCTGCTGCCCTGTCGTCCCCGAGGAGGTCATGGTCTTGAAGACCTCCTCCCGGGGGATGCTCAGGAGCTCCAGTTCCTTGAACAGGCGCACCGGCAGGAAGGGAATATCCTCCATGCCGGATGCCCGTCCCGGATCAAAGCCAAGGGCCTCCAGCATCCGCCGGTAGGGCAGGCAGTTCTCACGGTGGTGCTGCGTCAGTCCCAGCAGCGCCTCCGCCAGGACACCCGCTCCTTCTCCTCCTGCGGCACGCCGAAGGGCGCATAGGCCAGCAATTCCTCATAGGTCATAGTATCTCTCCAGTTCGCGGTAAAGTGTCTTCCCGGAGGCATTCTTCGGGAGTTCCTCCAGGCATCTCACACGGAGGGCTGTGGGATGCAGCCCCAGCTTCGCGCTCAGGTACGGAGGGACTTCCCCCTCAACGGATCCCTCCGTCAGGAACACGAACAGCCGGTCATCCACGCCCCCGCAGGCCACCTCCGATAACGAGAAATGCTGCCGGAGCAGGTGCTCCACTTCCTCCAGGTTCGTGCGCTTCCCGAACATCTTGAGGAACCGCTTCTTCCGGCCGACGATGGTGTAGAAGCCCTCCCCGTCCCGCCGTGCGAGGTCGCCTGTGGGAAGCCTCCCTCCCATTTCATCCCCCTTGGCAAGATCCTCTCCCGATTCGGCGTAGCCCATCATCACATTTGCCCCGTAGTACACCAATTCTCCCGGCGTACCCGCATCATCAATGACTGCGCCATCCTCGCCCACAAGCTCGAACCTGCCGCCGGGGATGGCGATGCCCATGCTGCCGCACTTCCGCAGGGAATCGGCAGGGGGAAGGTAGCCCATGCGGGCCGTGGCCTCCGCTGCCCCGTACATGACGACGAAATCCTTGCCCTGCTTCTCCGCATATTCCGCAAGCTTTCGGTGCAGCTCCGGGTCCAGCTTCCCCCCCGCCTGGGTGATGGTGCGAAGATGCGGCAGGTCCACGCGGAAGAACCGCAGCCGGTTCAGCATCTCAAAGGTATAGGGAACCCCTCCGAAATTCGTGACTTCCTTCTCCCTGAACAACTGCCAGAACTCCTTCTGGAACAATGTCTTGTCCGTCACCACGAGGGAAGCCCCGGCCGAAAGATGGGTGTTGAGGATGGAAAGGCCGTAGACATAGTGCATGGGAAGGTTCGTGATGGAACGCTCCTTTGCATCGATCCCAAGGTACCCGATGATGGACTCCGTATTCGCACGAAGGTTATCGTAGGAAAGCCGCACAAACTTCGGGCTTCCCGTGGAACCGGAAGTGGTCATGAGAAGGGCCAGGTCCTCATGGAGCGGGAAGGGGTTCCCCTCCCCGGTCTCCAGCAGCACATAGCCATCCATGGAAAGGCGTACCCGGAACTGCGAGAACTCCTGCGCCCTTTCCTCCGGCATCCAGAGGAAGGACGGATGATAAATCGCCAGGAGACTTTCCAGCAACCCGCTATCCAGCTTCGCATCCACCATGGCCGGAACAATCCCATGGTTCATGCACGCGACATAGCCTGCAATGGAGGCAGGCGTGTTCGTGCAGAGAAGGAAGATGAGGGAACGCCCGCCGATGGCATCGGCGATTCTCTCCGATGCCTCGGACAACCTCCCATAGCTCCACTCCCCCTCCTCGGTGAGAAAGGCAGCAGCCCCCGGGTGATGTATGGAAAACAACATATGTACCACCTTTTTTTCTAGGAAAATGCCCGCTGAACCATGGAAATATATGTCCCATTCTCCTGCGGGAACAAAGGAAATGTATTTACGATAAAATTGACGAAACAATTCCAAAATGCTACAATGTAACTACAGTAGAGTTACTCAAAGATGGGGGATGCATATCTTGAGCAAACTGGATAAGGCCATACAACGCCTAAAGTCAAAACCCAAAAACTACACTTACAGTGAAGCCAGACAACTTCTTGGACAGCTTGGATTCAATGAATACAATAAAGGGAAAACCTCAGGCTCCCGAGTGAAGTTTTTCCGCCCCAGGGACAACACCATAATTTTGCTGCACAAGCCGCACCCTGGGGACATCATGTCTCCGTCTGCCACCCGTGACCTGCATGACACATTAAAGAACAAAGGAGATTTTTGATATGAACAGCACACTTGAGTACAAAGGCTATTGCACAAGAATCGAATTTGATGCCGATGCCATGCTTCTTCATGGCAAGATCGAAGGCATCAATGACCTCGTTACTTTCGAAAGTGAGGATTCCTCCCAAATAGAAGCCGAATTCCATGCCGCTGTAGATGATTACTTGGATTTTTGCAAGGAAGTCGGCAAAGAACCGGAAAAAGAATACCGCGGACTGTTCAATGTCCGCATCCAGCCCGACCTGCACAAGCGCCTTGCAACAGAAGCTGTTAAAAAGAACGTTTCCATGAACGCCCTTGTGGAACAGGCTATTGCTTCCTATGTGAATCTCATAGACAGCCACGCTGCCCCCCACGTCACTCCTTGAATCTGGCTACCTGAAGGCAGGGGATCTTAGCAACATCCTCAAAAACGAGTACAGCATCCATCTCACACCACCATTGAAGTCCATCACGCAAAAGCTGAACATCACATTGGAAGAAGCCATGAATCTGTGCGATGTGCCCGCCGCAAAACGGGAACACTATGCAGCGCTTCTTTGACCTGTATCTGCTTTTCTGCTATGCCCCGGTGCGGCTCCCTTCCACGGGAGCCGCACTTTTATGTCCAGAAAGTGCCCGCAATCCAGCTCCCCATCCACCATGGCCGGGACAATCCCATGGTTCATGCATGCAACATAGCCCGCAATAGAGGCGGGTGTGTTCGTGCAGAGAAGGAAGATGAGGGAACGGCCGCCGATGGCATCGGCGATTCTCTCCGATGCCCCGGACAGCCTCCCATAGCTCCAACTACCGGATTCCGTATACATGGCAACCGCATCTGATGGACAGCGGAAAGGAAACAACATAAACGATACCTGCTTTCTCTTGTTTACTAGGCGGCAATGACGAACAGAATATGAAATACAACTCATTGCAAAATCATTGACGTATGAATGTCTGTGATGTAAAATAAACCTATTAGGAGGGATTTTTATGGCAAACGCAACCATCCAGGTACGCATAGACTCCAACTTGAAATCAGAAACCGATTCCATTCTTCAGAGTATGGGACTTACCATGTCCACCGCAATCCATCTTTTCTGTCACCAGATAATAAATCAGCGGCGTATCCCCTTTGACATCGTCGCCCCAGATTCCCCCAATGCTGAGACCCGAAAGGTTCTGGATGATGCCTTGGCAGGAAAGAACATGAGCCGTGCCTTTGACACCGTTGACGAAATGTGGGAGGACCTTGATGTTTAACCTAATCCGCCAGAAGTCCTCCACCTCTTAGGTGGGGGATGAAGGCGGGTCTGGCGAATTTACGCAAGTAATTGAAGCCAGACAATTACTTTGTGACTTATTTGTGATAAAATTATACGTGAGAGGCGGTGATTATAGTGAATAAGGCATACCGATACAGACTATATCCGACAACTGAACAAAAGATTATGTTTTCTAAGACCTTCGGCTGTGCCAGATTCATCTATAACAAGATGCTTGGAGACCGCCTTGACTATTACAAGGAAACAGGCAAGAAGCTGAACAATACTCCTGCACAGTACAAGGAAGAATTCCCTTGGCTGA
>Ga0256405_10005460_pt1 | contig 21907 bp, 11 predicted proteins | sample RumenRJG_02DNA_FD_189096 | JGI IMG/M metagenome (GOLD analysis project Ga0256405, IMG submission 189096) | Bovine rumen microbial communities from Lethbridge, Alberta, Canada - RJG_02 | ecosystem: Host-associated > Mammals > Digestive system > Stomach > Rumen | place: Canada: Alberta... | reverse complement strand
ACCGGGCTGAGTGAAAAACAGGAGGTGATCTGATTTGGCAGGTACTGCCGTAACACCCACCAGAATGGTCCTGAACCAGCTGAAGGGGCGCCTCAAAACAGCCAGACGCGGCCACAAGCTGCTGAAGGATAAGCGCGACGAGCTGATGCGTCAGTTCATGGATGTGGTCAAGGAGAACAAGGTCCTCCGCGACCGCGTCGAGACCGGCCTCACGGGAGCCTTTGCTTCCCTCCAGGTCGCCAGCGCCATCATGTCGCCGGAGATGCTCGAGCAGGCGCTGCTCTATCCCCGCCAGAGCGTCGAGCTTGACATGAAGTTCAAGAACATCATGTCGGTCAATGTCCCGGTCTACAGCTTCACCACGAAGAACAACGACCCGTCGGAGATCTATCCCTACGGCTTTGCGCAGACCTCGGGCGAACTGGACGACGCGCTGGAAAAGATGGCGAAGGTCTTCGAGGACATGCTGAAGCTGGCCCAGGTCGAAAAGACCATGCAGCTGCTGGCCGAGGAAATTGAAAAGACCCGCAGGCGCGTCAACGCCCTGGAGTATGTCATGATCCCCGAGCTCGAACAGAACATCAAGTACATCACCATGAAGCTGGAGGAGAACGAGAACGCCACCAAGGTCCGTCTCCTGAAGGTCAAGGAGATGGTCCTGCAGGACGCCCACCACTACGCTTCATAACAAACATGCAGCCCACCCCGGTCACCCGGAGTGGGCTGCAAAATATTTATCTTTCCTGCCATTACCGTGCGGTGTATCTCTCCCTGCCGTTCGTTTCCGAGTGATTTATAAATGCCGTATTGACTAAGGATAATCGTTGATCTTCACCTGCCGATTCCGGCGATGTGCAGGCAGAGATACGCCGTCGGAATGGCAAACATCAGGCTGTCCGTGCGGTCGAACATGCCGCCGTGGCCGGGGATCAGATTGCTGAAGTCCTTGAGGCCCAGCATCCGCTTGATCATCGACTCGGCCAGGTCGCCGATCTGTCCCACCGAAGAGGAGACCAGCGCGGTCACCAGACACACCGGCAGGGAAAGCCGCGGCAGCACCGGCAGGGCCCAGATCAAAAATCCCGCGACCATCGAGGCCAGGGCGCCGCAGACGCTTCCTTCGATGGACTTGTTGGGGCTCACATTCGGCGCCAGCTTGTGCTTCCCGAAGCGCATGCCGCCGAAGAGCGCGAAGCTGTCGCAGGCCCAGCAGGAGATGGCCCCCAGGATCAGCGACTCATCCCAGATCGAGCCGACGCTGATCATCATCATGACGCCGTAGATGACGCCGGGGTAGGCAAGGCCGGCCACCGTGTAGATCGCGCCCTGGCCCGAGACCTTGGGATGTACGATGCCGGAGAACATGGCGAGGTAAATGCCGCCCGTGAAACAGGCGATATAGCTTAGCGCGCCCGTATGCGTCAGGGCCAGCACGGCCTGCACCGCGATGTAGACATACATGACCCAGGCTGCGCAGTAGACGTTAATCTTCTCGAGGCCGCGGCTGTATTCATAGGCGCAGAGGATTCCCACAACGCCGAAGAAGATGACGCGCGTCACGAAGGAAACGAAGATACAGGTGAGCGCGATGGCCAGAAGAACCACAGCCGAAATGACTCTCTGTTTCATTGCCTCACCTCCTTCGGGAACTTCTGTCTTCCGTCCGCAAAGAGATAGTACCGCCGCTTTCCCTTTGCCCTTCGGCCGTATTCGATGGCGTCCACCGGACAGACGGCGATGCAGGCCTGGCACTGGGTACAGCTGCCCTGCCAGACGGGCTTTGCGTCCTGCATGCGGATGTTCGCCATGGGACAGAGCTTTGCGCAGGCGCTGCAGCCGATGCAGCTGTCCTTGACCCGGAACTTCTTATCCGTCACAAAGAGTTTGTAGAACAGGCGGTACAGGAGGGACGGCATGGCGGGGCCGGAATAGCTGTCCTTCACCGTATGGTGGATGAGAATCTGCTGGGCGATGTTCTCCACCTGCGGCATGGAGGCGCGGATGATCCCCACGGCTTCGTCCGCCTCCGGAGCGCGAAAGAGCGTGATGTAGTTTTCGGGCATCAGGATGGAGGTCAGGCCCATGAAGCGCATGGAAAGCTTTCTGCAGATCTCTTCCGCATGCGCTCCGGCCTGGCCGGTGCCCGAGCCGCAGGTCAGAAGGAAGTACATCTCCCGGCTGCCCAGAAAGCGGCTGTCCAGCAGAAATTCCTCCACCACCTTCGGTACGTGCCAGCAGTAGGTCGGGCAGACAATGACAAAGGGGTCTTCGGAGGTAAAGGCATACTGGGCCGTATAGGGATCCAGCTTCCGCTGGCGCATCAGACGGTTCATCGAGACCAGCTCGTCATCCAGCTGCTTTGATAGTTGCTGTGCGATATACCGGCTGTTGCCGGTTCCGGAAAAATAAAAAATCATGGTATGACATCCTGATTCTGTAAAGCAGTGTTTATATGTGGCATACGCCATATCCGAATCATACAGTTTTCCTGATCGACAATATCCCCGCCACCGGCGGGGATATTGCCGTAATCCATTCATAGCTCTATATCAGTATAGCACAGTTATTTTCCCTCTGCAATGCAATGAAAATGAATTTTTTCGTTGTTTTGTTAAGAAACCTGTGTTATAGTAAGGATCACAGAATATTGGGATGCAGCCGCAGCATCCGCCATACATTTAGCCTTCTTAACGCTGATGCGTGAGAATCTCTCCCCGCCTCCGGCAGGGAAAGATTCGGATCATGCATTTCGCTGAGGAGAATATCCTGCGGCAGATGGGAGATTTGATTATGTACAGAGACGGCAAAATATATCTCGCGAAAACGGAAGAGAAAGAACTTTACCTCCTGCCCGGCATGGCAAACCGCCACGGCCTGATCGCCGGCGCCACCGGTACCGGCAAGACCGTCACCATGAAGGTCATGGCCGAGTCCTTCTCCGAGATGGGTGTCCCCGTGTTCCTGGCGGATGTCAAGGGCGACCTCTCCGGCATGTGCATGCCCGGTGTCGATTCGCCGAACATGCAGGAGCGGATTGCGCGCTTCGGCCTGGAAGAGGATTTTCAGTATCAGGCCTTCCCGACCCGCTTCTGGGATATCTTCGGTGAGACCGGCCATCCCGTCCGCGTGACCGTGTCCTCGATGGGTCCGACACTGTTTGCGCGTCTGCTCGGCCTGACGGAGATTCAGACCGGCGTGCTGAACATCGTCTTCCGCGTGGCGGATGACCACGGCCTGCTGCTTCTGGATCTGAAGGACCTGCGTGCCATGCTGCAGTTTGTCGGTGACAACCGTGCCGAGTTTACCACCATGTACGGCAATGTCTCCGCCGCCAGTGTCGGCGCCATTCAGCGCGCCCTGCTGGCCTTCGAGGAAGAGGGCGGGGAGCAGTTCTTCGGCGAGCCGGAGCTCGACATCCGTGACTGGATGCGTACCGGCAGGGAAGGACGCGGATACATCAACATCCTCTCCTCCAAGCGCCTGATCCAGAGCCCGACCGTGTATGCGACCTTCCTGCTCTGGATGATGACGGATCTCTACGAAAAGCTTCCGGAAGTCGGCGACCTTGACAAGCCGCGCATGATCTTCTTCTTCGACGAAGCCCATCTGCTCTTCTCCGACTGCCCCAAGGCCCTGGTGCAGAAGATCACCCAGATCGTGAAGTTGATCCGCTCCAAAGGGGTCGGCATCTACTTCGTCACTCAGAGTCCGTCGGATATCCCGAACGAGGTCCTTGCCCAGCTCTCCAACCGGGTTCAGCACGCCCTGCGCGCCTATACCCCGGCGGAACAGAAGTCCATCACGGCCGCCGCAAAGGGCTTCCGCGTGAATCCGGCCTTCGACACCAAGACGGCCCTGACGGAGCTCGGCGTCGGTGAAGCTCTGGTCAGCTTCCTGGATGAAGACGGCATCCCCAATATCGTGGAGCGCGCCTTTATCCTCCCGCCGCAGAGCCTCATGGGCATTGCGGATGAGAGCGCCGTGAACACCTATATCCTCTCCGATGAGTTCGAGGTCAAGTATCGTGAGAGCTATGACCGCGAGTCCGCCTATGAGATCATCACCAAGGCCAATGAAGAACTCGAGGCCCAGCGGATCCGCGAGGCGGAAGAGGCCGAGGCCGAGAAGCAGCGTCTGAAAGAAGAGGCCGAAGCCGAGAAGCAGCGCCTGAAAGAAGAGGCTGCCGCGGCAAAGCAGAAGCTGAAGGAAGAAGCGGCCGCCCTGAAAGCCGCTGAGAAGGAAGCCCTCGCCGCCGAAAAGGAAGCAATGAAGGAAGCGGAGAAGAAGAGAAAGGCCGTCGAGAAGGCCGCCGCGGCCGCAACCTCATCGGTGATGCGCTCGGTCAGCACCAATATCGTCAACTCCGTCCTCGGCGGAAAGACGACCAGCGCCAAGACCATCGCCAAGCGGGCCGCGACCAATGCCCTGAGCTCCGTCATGCGCAACGGAAGCAGCTCCATCATCCGCGGATTATTCGGAAACATCAAGTAGGTGCAGAAGACCCCCGCCTTAAAAATCCCCCGCCTTCGGCGGGGGATTGCTATATCTTTATGCGGGTTCGTAAACGATTCACCAGGCGCCCCGCCGAAGGCGAGGTGCCTGAACCAATATGCAGCATTATGCGGGTTCGAAAACGATTCACCAGGCGCCCCGCCGAAGGCGGGGTGCCTGAAAGCCTGCGCAGCTTTATGCCGGTTCGTAACTCTTTCCCGTCTGGTTTCCCTCGACGTCATAGTCGATGTCCTCCATCAGCGCGAGGTCGACCCGGCTGCGCTTCTTGACGGTCATGCCCTTGCCCTGCAGGTTGAAGACCCAGATCTTATATCCCGGGAAGTCGGGATCCTCCTTGCGGAAAACACCGGTCTCGTTCAGCCGACAGAACTTTGCCCGGCCTTCCGCCGTGTCCAGCAGGTCGCCGGGACCGTTATAGTACAATGGATCCTGGGAGGCCTGCTTTTTGAACTCTTCCCAGTTTTCGTCCAGTGCTTTCATCACGTCATTCGGTTGAATCATTTGACAGTTCTGCTCCTTTGCGTGGTTTTTCTCTATTATCCCGGAATCGGACGGAAAAAGCAAGAGTTTCCTGCCCAGTGCCCGTATTATTTTACAATTCCTTTTCAAATCCTCATAGACAAGCCCTGCTTTGCATGTTATAATCCCTCTGTTTTTACGAACATATATATTCTCCCCGCCTGCGGCGGGGAGATATCCAGGCCCTGCATTTCATGAATTTGAACCAACAAAAAAATGATCTGCATGAAATATACCTCCCCGCCTGCGGCGGGGAAGTATCCAGACCCTGCATTTCATGAATCTGTATCAACGAAGGGATGACCGACATGCCGAAACCGGTTGTAATTACTGCTGACAGTACCTGCGACCTGTCCAAAGATCTTCTGGACCGCTATGATATTCATGTGATCCCGCTGACAATTACGCTTGGGGAGGACACCTTCCTCGATGGCAGCGGCTTTACCCCGCTCGAGATGTATGCCCGCTACCGGAAGGACGGCACCCTGCCGAAGACCTCGGCCGTCGGCGTGCAGGAGTTTATCGACTTCTTCTCTCAGTTTACGAAAGAGGGCTGCTCCGTCGTCCACCTGGATATCAGCTCCGAGCTCTCCAATTCCTATAACGCCGCCTGTATGGCCGCCTCGGAACTTGGCGGCGTCCATGTGGTGGACACCCGTATGCTCTCCACCGGGGTCGGCCTGCTCGCCATCGAAGGCGCGGAGTGCCGCGACCGCGGGATGGGCGCCCGGGAAATTGCCGAACATCTGCGCGAGCTGAGCGCCAGGGTTCAGACAAGCTTTGTCCTCGACACGCTGGAATTCATGTGGAAGGGCGGCCGCTGCACCGGCGTTGCCGCGCTGGGCGCCAACCTCCTGCACCTGAAGCCCGGCCTTGAGATGAAGGACGGCAAGCTCGTCGTGTTTAAGAAGTACCGCGGCAGCATCGACCATGTCTATAAGCAGTACATCCGTGAGCGCCTGAAAGACCGCAAGGTCCGTCCGGGCCATGTGTTCATCACCGAATCCGGTGAGATCCCGGAGAGCACCCTGGAAGAGATCTACGCCCTGGTACGCGAACTGATCCCCGTAAAGGAGATCCATCATACCCTGGCCGGCTGTACGGTTTCGACCCACTGCGGACCGAAAACCCTTGGGATTCTGTTTATCGAGGAGTAAGCCGGCGGCCGTATCGGACTTTAAGAACAGTGAGATTGTTTCATGCAACTGGAAGAACTCAAACTGATTACCGCAAGCAATATCATCAATCTTCGCACCGGGGCCGGCTTGACCCAGGCTGAACTCGGAAGCCTGCTCAATTACTCGGACAAGACAATCTCCAAGTGGGAGCGCGCCGAAGCGATCCCGGACGCCTTTGTCCTCAAGCAGATGGGAGAGATCTTCGGCGTCACCGTGGACAACCTGCTGAGCTCCCATGACGAATGGAAGCCGATCCCCACCGAGGAGCCGGAGACCGAGCAGGTCTCCTACAGTACCGGACGCATCATCGCCATCGCCATCATCGGCGTCTGGACCCTTGCCCTGACCGCCTTTGTGGCGCTCTGGCTGGCCGGGCTCATCGTGTGGCAGGTGTTTGTCATCGCGCTGCCGGTCTCGATCCTGGTATATATGATCCTGATCTGTGCCTTTCACCGAAGGCGGTATCTCCAGCATGTCATCGCGGTTTTCGTGCTGTCGCTGTTTGTGGCGGCGTACCTGCTGTCGTATCCAAGATATCATCCATGGCAGCTGTTCCTGATCGCGGTTCCGGCGGAGATCATCGTCTATCTCAGCTGCAACCTGAGGAGCCCTCCGAAAGCCCTGATAATCAGGCATTCTACAAATCGTAGAGAGACAAAAAACAACGGGTAGAGTTATTTCTGCCCGTTGTTTTGATTTGGTAGAGTGCATTTTCCGGTCTGCTGTGATATGGTAAAACTAACATAAAATAATTTGCCGCGTCAACAGATCATACGGCAAACCATAGAGAAAGGATTCCGCTGCCATGAGTTATATTCTCAGCTGCTGCTCGACCGCCGACCTGAGCAAAGAGCATTTCCTGTCCCGGGACATCCATTATGTCTGCTTCCACTATGCCATCGACGGCGTCGAATATCCCGACGACCTCGGCGAGAGCATTCCCTTTGACGAGTTTTATGACCGCATGTCAAAGGGCGCCGACACCCGCACGGCCCAGGTGAATGTTGCCGAATACGTCGACTTCTTTACCCCTTTTCTGGAAGCTGGGAAGGACATCATCCATGTGAGCCTTTCTTCCGGCATCTCCGGCACCATCAACGCCGCGCGCAACGCCGCCGCCATTCTCCGGGAACGTTATCCGGAACGGAAGATCTATGTCATCGACTCCCTGGGCGCCTCCTCGGGCTACGGACTGCTCATGGACACCGCCGCGACAAAGCGGGACGAGGGCATGAGCGTCGATGAGCTGGCAAAGTGGATCGAAGAGAACCGCCTGAAGGTTCATCACTGGTTCTTCTCCACGGATCTGACCTTCTTTGTCAAGGGCGGAAGAATCTCCAAGACTGCCGGTGTCTTCGGCGGCATGCTGGAGATCTGCCCGCTGATGAATATGGACAACCTCGGCCGCCTGATCCCGCGCTTTAAGATCCGTACGAAGAAAAAGGTCATCCGCGAGATCGTGAAGAAAATGCAGGAATGCGCCGAAGGCGGCCTGGACTACAGCGGGAAGTGCTACATCTCCATGTCCGCCTGCTATGACGACGCCAGAGCCGTCGCCGACCTGGTCGAAGAACGCTTCCCGAAGCTGAACGGGAAGGTGATCATCAACAACATCGGCACCACGATCGGCTCACACACCGGTCCGGGAACCGTCGCCCTCTTCTTCTGGGGCAGCGAACGCGTCGACTGATTATTATATAGAGAATGGATCGAACCCTTCTCTGATTATATACCGGTACCCCCGCCCGGAGGGCGGGGGTACCGGTATCTTACTATTTTAATAAGGAGAACGGGTCGAATCCTTCCCGCGACATGCTTGTGAAGCTCAGGCTTGAGGTCACGTGGTCCGCCATCGACTGTCTCGCCAGATCCGGCAGTCTCATCCGGATTGCTGACACCACGGCCGTGTGGTTGTACTTGACGTTGGAAAGCCAGGGGTTCTGGTCGTTGGACTTTCGCCCGATAAACTCCAGCATCGAAGCCTGATATCGCGTCAGATAGGGCCGGATCTGCTCGTAGGAACGCTTTAGATATGAGTTTCCGCAGGCGTCGATGATCAGCTGATGGAACGGCATGTCCGTGTCCCGCATCCCGCGGATATCGTGCATCGTCACGCTGTCCCGGAAGGCGTCTGAAAGGCGGGTGAGCTCCCGGATGGTGCCATCGTCCGCGTTGTAGGCGCAGAGATATGCCGCCTCGCTCTCAATGGCATTTCGGACCTGATAGAGGCTGATCATGTCGGGGAGACTGAGCTCCAGTACAAAACTGCCTGCCTGCTCCACCCGGTTCACCACAAAGCCGCTCTCCGTGAGTCCCGCGATGGCCTCGGCCACCGGCGTGCGCGAGATCCCGAGAATGGAGGCGATCTGATTGACATTCAGCTTGGTGCCGGGGGCCAGCTTCAGACTGATGATTTCGTCATACAGAAGCTGCATGACCAGGTCCTTGAGCTTGGCCTCCGGCTGCGCCTCGATCATTTTCTGCAATTGATAGTGATCCATCTGCTCTCACCGCCTTTTATTCATTCTACCGCGTTTCTGTAGATGCCGCAAGATGCTATTTTCCAAGAATTCATAAATTGGTCCTTTATCTCTGCTCCATGATAGATTATAATGTAGCAGAATGAAAAACCGCGTCTGCGGTCGGAACAGGGAAGTGTTTCAAGATGATGATCGATCGGAGAGCGGTCAAACAACATGCAAAGGAAATCATCCGCTTATCCAGGCCCAGTCTGGTTACGGCCGGCCTGATTTTTACGCTTCTGGCCGTGCTCATTAACTTTCTCTCGCTGCGCCTGACCGGTGTGGCCTATGACGACATGGTCGGAATCATGCAGGCCTCGTCAGAGGGGAGAGCGGACGCCGCCATGGCGCTCATGTCGCGTGCGATGCCCGGACCGGGCGAGTCGCTGATCGATGTGCTTCTGCATCTCGCGCTCTCTGTCGTGAGCGTTGGCTTCTCCATCTTCACGCTGAATACGATCCGGCAGAATGCCCCGGATTTCGGGAACCTTCTGGACGGCTTCGGAATGATGCCGCGTCTGCTCTGGCTGCTGATCCTGGAGGCGCTGTTCATCATGCTCTGGTCCTTCTTGTTCGTGATCCCCGGTATTGTTGCGGCCTACCGCTACAGCCTCGCGGTCTACATCATGATCGACCATCCGGAGCTCAGCGCCATGGACTGTATCCGTGAATCCAAGCGCATGACCTACGGCTACAAGGCCCAGCTTTTCAAACTGGACCTGTCCTTTATTCTCTGGCTGCTGCTGAGCTCGCTGCCGGTGGTCGGCTATGCGGTTCAGGTTATCCTGACCCCGTACATGGAGACGTCCAAGGTGCTGTATTATGAGCAGATCCGAACGCAGGGGAGCGAATGGCAGGTCGCCTGAGCGGAAGAAAAACAGAATCCTGAAAAAACGCAGGGAATCGAGCAAAAAATGTTCGCGACCCTGCGGTTTTTTGATGCTTTTATTGACGCCTGCTGTGATAGAATGATTCTGGAATCGGACTGCTTCGCCCTTCCGTTCTATATATTCTGAATTGTAATGATTCTGTTTTATGAAAAAATGTTGAAAATACTTGACGAAAGTGCTATTATTAAGGTTGCATTATAGTATCAAAATGACTGCAACTATATTTTGATCTTGTAATACATGAAAGGACAATATATAGTCATGATGGATTCTCTTCTGAAACGGATCGAAAAAAACAGAAAGGCGCACACCAGGTGGCTTGCCATGGTTTTGTGCCTGTCGATGCTGGTCTCTCTGGGGACCTTTGCCGGTCTGCATAAATCGGCCCAGGCGAAAGTCTATACCAAAGAGGTCCTGGACTGCCCCTATGCCTATGAGGGGGCAGAGCCGGTGGCGCATGTACATAACGACGACTGCTACGACGGGGAGACGCTTGTCTGCACCCTGCCGGAGCTGGAGGCGCACACCCACACGGAAGAGTGCTTTGCCGAGCAGCGGCGGCTCACCTGCGGCCTGGAGGAGAACCCCGGCCATCAGCATGGTGAGGGATGCTATGTGGCCCGTGAAGTCAACGTCTGCGGTCTGGAAGAGAATCCCGGCCATGAGCATAATGGAACCTGCTATAATGAAAGCGGTGTCCTGATTTGCGGCATGGAAACGGGAGAGGGCGCGCATGTACACAGCGATGACTGCTTCACCACGGTGTACGATCTGGTCTGTCAGATTCCGGAAGGAGAAGGCGCCCACACCCACACGGATGACTGTTATACTACCGAGAGGATCCTGATCTGTGAGAAGCCGGAGCTGCAGGTCCATGTCCACGACGCCGGCTGCTTCCGTACGGAAGAGATCACCGTCGACGAACCGGAAGAGACAACCGAGCCTGAACAGACAGCCGAACCCGAACAGCCGGAGAATCCGGAGAATCCGGTTCCCGAGATGCCGGTCAGCGATCCGGCCGCGGATCTCGAGAGCGCGTCCGACTGGGAGCGTGACTTTGACGATCTGGAGCTCAGCGGCAACTGGGCACAGGATCTCGTCCTCGTCGCCGCCACCCAGCAGGGAAGAGGCGAGAGCCCGAATAATTTTGAAGCAATCCTGAATGACGCAGGCGACGCCTGGGTCCTGAACGGCTATACCCGTTACGGTGCCTGGTACGGCGCTCCGTATGCGGAAGAGTGGAGCGCGATGTTCGTCTCCTTCTGCCTGCGCTATGCCGGCATCCCGACCGAGAATGTCCCGAACAACCCGACGGCCGCCCTCATGGCCGAGAGCTTCTCGAAGGGTGAGCTCTTTGCCGGCCGTGGCTATGTCCCCGCCGTCGGCGACCTGATCTTCTTCGACACGGTACACGACGACGTCACGAGCATCGACCACATGGGCATCGTCTATCATGTGGATGCGGAGAACGGAACCATCAACACCGTCGAGGGTGACCGCACGAATGCGGTGGCGACCTTCGGCTATCATCTGGACGATGAAGAGATCATCGGCTACGGCATTCTGCCGCAGAATCCGGATTATATTCCCGCAGAAGAAGAGAATAACGATGATGAGACCGACGGCCTCATCGTCATGACGGAAGAGAAGCAGGAGACCGAAGAGACCACAGACACGGAAGCCACACTCGTGCCCGCTGTTCCCATGCCCGCACAGAGCTGGGAGAGAACCGCCGGCGGCATCAAGGTCACGGTCGAAGCCCCCGAGGGCGCCTTCCCGGAGAATACGAAAATCGCCGTCACGCCCGTGAACGGCAACAGCCTGAAGGACACCGTCTCCGACGCAGTGAATGGAGAGGTCCTGGAAGTCCAGGCCGTCGACATCACCTTCTTTGATGTGAGTGGACATGAGATCGAGCCCGCCGTCCCCATCCGCGTGGTTATGACCCCGGCGGCGACCCAGCATGCGGAAGAGAAGGCGAATGTCGTCCACGTCGACATCGCGCAGCAGACCGCGGAACTCATCGAGCAGGCCGAAGGCACCGAGACCGACAACAGCGAGGTCGTCTTCGACGCCGACGCGTTTACCATCTATGCGATTGTCTATACCTATCAGGTTGAGTTTGAGTACGAAGTCGACGGGAAGGTCTTTACCTCTTCCATGCCCGGCGCCGAGAACATGACCCTCGCGCAGATCGTCGAGGGCTTGGGGATTGTCGAAGAAACAGAGATCGATACCTTTGTCTCCAAGATTTCATCGATCGCCAGCACCAATGAAAAAGTTGCTGTCGTGAACGAGAACAACGAGGTCCGCGTCCTGAAGGACGGCGACGCCCAGATCGTCATCACCATGCAGGACGGCGCAAAGTTCCATATCGACGTCAGAGCGGAGGGCGAGACCTCGGCCAGCAACGAGACCGCAACCGTCAGCACCAAGGGGGACTTATATCTTCCCGCGGATGCCGAGCTGAAGGCCGAAGTTCTGGATGAAGTGAAGAGCGAGAATGCCATCGCGGCCGTTGAAGCACAGGAAGGCACCGCAGACAGCAATACCGCGTCAGCGGAATCCGCCTATCAGGTCTTTGACATCAGCCTGGAGAATGTTTCCGCAGATCAGTACGACGGTTTCCAGGTGGAAGTCAAGCTTCCCGAAAACGTTGTCGGCAGAGACTTCCGCCTGTTCCACATCCATGATGGCGAGACAACAGAGATCAATCTGAATACCGTGAGCAGACCGGCCGACGACACCGGTCTCGAAGTCGTGTCCGGATTCACCTTTGAGACGCAAAACTTCTCAGAGTTCGTTCTGAAGTATACTGTCGACTTTGAATATGAAGGCATAGCCTGGAGTTGGCCCGGTCAGGGCAGCTATGCGCTCACAGATGTGATGGCAGAGCTTGGAATTTATGCTCCTGTCAAGAATGCGAATTTGGTGAAGACGATTGATCATGGCGCTCCAGAGAACGCATTGTATCTTGAAAGCAGAGAAGATGGATGGTATCTGAACAGCGAAACTGCGTTTACCGATACTTATCTCCTGATGGTTACAGCCGGCGAGAAGGTATATGAGATCAAGATTAAGGATGCCCAGTATACAACCGATTTGAACAGCCTTATGACAGATATCACAGCGAAAGTCAATGGCAAGACCCTTCAGGATGGCGATAGTATAACCGTTGTAAAAGGAGACAGCTTCGATCTGCACTTGGAGTTCGAAGAGAATGACTTCCTGCAGTTTGTAGATGACAATACGGAGATGGTTTATCATCTCCCGGAAGGGATCAATCTCGGCGACAGCTCATTTAGCAAGAATATTACAATTGATCTGGGTATCGATGGTCAAGTTTATAAAAACAAGCTGGTCTATGACCCGGCGGATAATACGCTCAAATTCAAATGGAATACAAAGGATCCCCGTTTTGGAAGACTGGCCGCTACGGATAATGCCAAGATTGTGATCGATGTTACTGGATTCTTTGATGAAGATGCCAGTCATATAAAGTTCTCCGAGGATCTTGAAGTCGATGTTAAGATTGAGAATCCTCGTGATGCCGATATTCAGAAGTCCGGTCAGTTTTTTGAGCCGGGTGCAGCTGGAAATCCATTTAATGAGCCTGCAATAAAGTATACCGTCACGGTTACTTCTACGGGGGAAACGACCGTTAATGTAAACGACGTCGTTGAAGGATCTGCCGTTAAACTCGTGACAACACCAGGAGAGAATGGCGGATGGACTGCAACCAGCAATAGGGGTACATCCATTACTCCAACTTTCACGGAAAAAGGCTTTACACTGAACGGGCAGACTCTCCTGGATGGCGAAGTTGTTACCATTACCTACTGGGGCAAGGTTGACACGTCCAATATTCAAAATCTGACTGATGTGCAGTATAGCCAGACCGGAAACAAGGTAAAGCTGACTGGTGATGGTATCCCCGAAAAGGAAAAGACGCACTACGAGCATGTAATAGGCCAGAACCGAATGAATAAGTCTGCTGAGACCGTGGGAGAAGTTGATGAAAACGGAAAGCAGACTGTGACGTGGAAAATTGTCGCCAACAGTAATCCGATCCAGTCCATTGGCGGCAGCACCATCAAGGACAGCATCTCCTACAATTCTCTGTCATATATGTCCTATTCCGGCGACGGTATTAAAGTCGTTGCAAAACGGGCAAATGGTGAGGTTCAGTCAACAAATACCTATGATTGGAATACTGAGAACCTGACACAAACTACAACTGACCATGAAAAATCCTGGACCTTCACCGTTCCTGAGACAGACGAAGCGCTTTATTATGAGATCGAGTATACCACTGTGGTAGACACGACCAAGTTCAAAGGGCTGACAAGTGCGGTGAATACTGTGGAGGGTAAGCCCGGTCAGAGCTCCGGTTCCGCTGCAGTTGGTGTACCGGAAGGGGACACAAAGCAACCGGTTAACTATACGAAAAAAGCTGTATCGGTAAATGAGGATGAGACTGTATGGAATATCTCTGTTAATATAGACAAGAATGATCAGGGATTTTACGACAGATTTGAAGTACTGGAGACATTACCGCAGAGAGCATTTAATAGCAAAGGTTACGTGGATGACCTTGTCAGCATCACAGTAAATGAGGCGGATCTACTGCCGGGAGAGCATTTCGATGTGTCGGAAATCTTCGGACATAAGGATCAGAACGGCAATCCAAACGATAATTCCTATGCGGCTACAGGAGAATACACTAAGCCTACAGCTGTGAAGCTGACATTCTATCGCAGCGAGGGTACATCCGAACCAGGCATTAATGCAGCTAATAACCGCACATTAAATATTCAGGTCGTGACAAAGAATAACCCGAATTGGCTTGCAGCAGTTAAGGATGACCCGACATCAGATGCTGTAAAACATATAAATACGGTTAAGATTAATGACTGGGCGGATGCTACAGACACTGTGGTGCCTATGGCAAAAGTAGTCATCAAAGGGAGAAACGGCGGCCAGAATAATCGTAATGTGGCTGGACCCAGTGAGACCAATTCCGTATACAAAGCTGTCGGATTTGATGAAAACGGTACGCTGACTGTCACGGACGACACCAAAGTAAGTTATCCGATATATGAGTTCTGGGCGATTGTCGGTGGCGTGACTAAGGACAATCTTAATGACGGTAAACTGATAATCGAAGATACATTTGATGATCATTTCTATGTCGTCTGGGAAGAGGAATGCGGTAGCCATGGCCCTGCATTCTGGGGCTCTACCAGCCCAACGACAAACGGAAGAGGACAGACCGGGCCGATTGATGAGACGTTCGAATGGAGTCAGTCCAATGGGAAGGCAACATTCACAATAACAAATCCCAGGAAAAATGGGGATAGCTACTATCCATATTACTATGTCCAGTATTATCTGGCGCCAAAAGACGCAGCGGCATTGGATTACATGCGTCAGGCGGCGTTAGAGAATGACGGGAAAGCCATATTTTCAAACATCGTAAGCAGTGACGGTATTCAGGACGAACTGGATTTTTCCTATGACTATAATGTTATAGACAAATCCTCCGTGCAGGATACATCTGGCCCGGTGACTCTGGAAAAATATACCATCAAGATCAATCCTGATATGCTGACACTCAATGGTGGCAAGACCATGACCATGACAGACACCTATTCTAAGAATCTGGCCGTCGACTTTGGCTCCATTGTTGTTACAGCTGTTGGAAAGGACGGGCGAGACCGCACCTCTGAAGTTACATGGGATTACCGCAGTAACGTCGGAACGTTTACAATTCCAGATGAGACCTATGTTGTCATCACATACAGTGCGCGGGTTGTAGGTGACCGCGGAAGCTTACAGGTGATCAACAACACCGCTTATATGGAAGGCTATTTTGACACAGTCAGCGGAGAGCGTTATGTCGAAATGAGTGGCAGCGGCTCAGCGGAGCGTGTCCGTGTGCGTCTGTTTAAGTTCGCAGCCGACCATATGGAAGGCGGATTGGATGGTGCAATCTTCCGTCTGCTTGATCAGGATATGCATCCTGTGAAGGACGCCAATGGCAACGAGGTGACCTTCACCACCGGCATTGGGTATATGGACAAGTATGGCGTCGTCAATGCTGGAAGCGATGGAATTATGTATAGTTCCAGTTCCGATGAAACCGACGATAACTATTATCTGTATGACTCATATGGCAATTTGATTTCCAGGAATGACCTCACAGAATCTGGCAGAGTAAAATGGGATGCCGGTGAAATCAGGAACCCAGCTGCCGATATTGACCATTTTATCACGTATGGGGATTTGAATGCCAGCGGTATGGCGAAGCTGGGTATTACCTATTATCATGGTTTTGCAGAAATAGCGCTGAACCAGTCGACAATGGGGATTGCCCTGAAGAAAGAGCGCGCATATTATCTTGAAGAAATCTCCACGCCTGTAGGCCCCAATGGAGAACAATATGAAAAAGACTTTGTAAAATATTCCTTCCTGATTACGGATCAGTCGGACTACTCTGCGCCAGCCGGAATCTATGTTTACCACAACAATGACGTTGTAACGGTACGTAACTGGCCAACGGAAAAAACCACGCTGAAAATCGCAAAAACATTCACGGGGAATGCCACACTCTCAGATGAACAGAAGAACAAGGTTACCTTTACCCTGCAGAAGAAGGTTGACGGAAGCTGGGTTGATTTCCCTGTCGCTGTCTGGGATGAGAGAACCAATGAGGCGGTACAGACTGCAACCTTTACTTACGGGGCTTATGGTGTGATAACCACCGGAACCGGTGATGCTGCCGTCACTTCAAAAGGAAGCGCATTGTTCCAGAATGGCGTATTTACTATTGAAGATATTGATGCCGGAGAGTATCGCGTGGTTGAGTCTAATGCAACGATGATGGATACCAGCGGGAATACCTATTCCCGTGCTACCGAATACCTCGTCGACGGACAGAAGCAGACTGTCACAGATGAATCGCAGGGCGTTTCTGTTACAATTACAGATGAAGATGTGACCCAGAAAAAGGGGCATGATATCGCGATCACCAACTCATACTTCACCAACAAGTACGAGATTACGAAAGTTTCGTCCAATACAGCTCAGGTTCTTGGCAACGCCAAGTTCAAAATTGTGAAAGTAGATGATTCTGGGACAGAAACTGATGTTGTCAACAATCTTGCTACGGGAGAAGATGGGAAACTCTCCATTCAATTGAACAACAATGAATGGGATAGTTCGTTTACATTTGTCCTTGACACACTCTATTATGTTGTTGAAACCGAGGCTCCTGCAGGCTATATCACACCTGCTTCACCAGACAAATACTACTTCTATTTCTCCAGTGAGCCCGCCCAGGGCGAGAGCAGATGGGCACCGTCCAAGAAGAGTGATGACAATCCAAATGGAATTCTGCCGAAAGACGAGTCTGCTACGGATCTCTCAGTTGGGTATGGCTCTGCGACGATTTCCAACGCTCCGGATATCACAAAGACCTATGTGAAGATTGACAAAAAGTGGGTCAACAGCATGGGCAAGGACATCACCAGCACCATGACGGATGCGGAAGCTGTTGACGTGACGCTTTATAGAACCACGGAAAAACTGGCTTCTGGCACGGTTATCAGTGAGGAAGATGAGGAGAACCCCAAGAACGCCGCAGATGTCAAAACACTGACGATAAAATGGGGCAGCAATCAGGAAACAAAGATCAACTTCATCGCCGGTGACAAATTGCAGCTTACCATGACTGCAAATGGAGCGGATGCGACGATCAAGCCTGATGCAAACACGTATTCTGACATTACCTTTGACAAGAAGAATTTAGTGGGTGGGGAAGATTACGTAGCCGCGGTGATCAAGAGCTGGCTTCTCACGACGAAGAGTGCAGAAAACAATCCGACCATCACTATCAATGAAAACAGCTCTACACCTTATTCGTTGACGGTAACCAATCTGGATCAGGCTGCCAGAGTCTATAAGCTGACACAGGCAGAAGCTGCTGAGATTACAAATGGCAGTGTTGTTCAGGACAATATCCACCTGTCTAAGTCAAATGACTGGACGCAGACTGTAAGCAATTTGGATGTTACGGATGCTAATGGTACACCCTATTTCTATTATGTGATTGAAACTGGAGCACATGCCCAGAGTTCAACCAACTATGAAATTGCTTCCAAGACTATCACTGTCACCAATACAGCGCCGGATCAGCTTGAAGTGAACAAGAAATGGGAGGATCCGGACGGAAATGCTGTTAACAGCACCAAGACCGAAGGCAGCATCACCTATGAGCTCTATCAGGTGGAGAACCCTCTGGCAGTGGGGCCGTATACCGGGACGGGAAGCTTCAGCGTCAATATTGACAATCTGAACAATAGTACTGACTGGGATAAAGTTAAGCCTAGGCTAATTGGTAATACTACTAACATTGCTGAAGGATCTAAAGTCCGAATCGTTCTGGAAGCTAATGATGCTTCTAACCAAGATCTATCAGGCGACATTACCGTTACGGGTGGACAATTGACTGAAGATGCCAATGAACTCTTTGATGTTGACAAGGGCAACTGGACAGCGCAATATCATAGAAGAACTATTACCATTGAAAACGTTACGGGCAACATAAGCTTGAGTGGCGTTATGAAAACTAATACTCTGCTTGACATGAAAGTCACCGTCCTTGAAGAGCCCACAAATGCGGCAACGGAATGGGATGAGCTTGTAAAGAATAAGATCGGCGAAGTCGTAGTCTCCTACAATAATGCCACGCTCACAAAGGAATCAGCGTTCTCTTCATCCAGTATCCGCGTAACACCTGGGACGAAGGCATGGTCTTCTCTGGTATACAACCTGCCGGCAAGCGGTACAAATAGCTCTAATCAGAAGGTTAACTATACCTATTATGTCGTGGAAAAGAATTCCACCATCCCGGGTTATGAGGCTGCGACTTATCAGGTAAACGGCGAAGCTGGAGCGGTTGGTGATCCAGGAGATACGGTTGTTATCATCAACAAGGAGGTTAAGACTCCGAAAGGCTCAGTCAAGGTTACAAAAGCTTTCAGTGGAGTTACCGCATTGCCTGCAGGCTTTAAGATCACGGCAACATATTCTGTTGATGACACACCATATACGGTCGAATTAACTACTTCCACAACGGGTATGATCGGAACAGGAACGGCTACGGAGCCTTACACTTGGGAGATCAGCGATCTGCCGTTAGATACTGTTGTGAAATTTACGGAGACCGGGTATGATGTTAACGGGTATTCTGTGACTGTAAATGGTTCTGCTACGGCATCACAGATAACGGCAATAGCTGCTTCCACGCCTGGTGAAGCAAGCTTTGTTAATACCTACACGCCGAAAGCTCATGTTGAGGCAGAAAAGGTGTTTACGAATGGGACGATTGCTGAAAACCAGTTCAGTTTCACCATTTCTGCTGAATCCGACGCTCCACTTCCTGAGACTAAAACGGTATACGCTGGAACAGATGGGAAGGTCGTATTCGGTGACATGAGCTACCCCGCATCGCTGTTTGACGACGTTACAGCTGGCGATGATGGTAAGAAAACCATCACATACACCTATACCGTCGCGGAAGTTCTGCCGGAGGGCGTAAACGCCGAGAATCCCATTAAGGATGGTATACGCTATGATACGGAACCTAAGACCGTTGAGATTACAGCAGTATATGATCCGGCAACGGGAGCTATCACGGTAAATCCTGCCACGGCTACTGTCAGCACAAGTTTCACCAACGAGCAACTCGGGGCTTTGAAGCTGACCAAGAAGGTTACTGTCAATGGTACTACGCCGAATGACGATAATGAGGCTCTTACTAACGGCACCTATGAATTTACCGTTGCCGGTGTAGCGGATACAGCGACTAAGGACTACAGCCAGACCGTAAGCATCACGTTCCAGGACGGAAAAGCGACAAGTTATAAGATTGGTGATGAAGTCACCGAAATTCAGGAAGGAGAGCAGACTGAAGACTTTACTTGGGGCGTTGTTCTCAAAGACCTGACTCCGGGCGACTACATAATCACTGAAATTGGACCTGAGAATGGAACCACGTTGACTGGCATAACTGGTGGTGTAGCACAGAACCCGTCATCGGAAGGGGATGCCCCACAGACACCTGCGGAAGGTGAACAGGATGGCAGCGATGACTCAGAGCAAAATCCCAATAACGTTACCGTTCATGTAACTGCTGGAGATACAGCAGCGGCACAGGAAAGTGCTCAAGCAACATTTACCAATAACATTGATATTGGTAAACTCCAGATTAAAAAAGTAGTAACTTATAATGGCAGTACTCCACCGGAAGACAAGAAAGCACTCTATGAAGGCGACTATACTTTTACGGTTTGCAAGAATGAGCATGGGGATCCATATCCTGACGCTGAGCATCCGATGACGTTCACTGTTCATATAGGAAAGAATGCTGAACCGGCGGAGAGTGGTATTAAGGAATTACCGGCAGGTGATTATTGGATAAAGGAGAACGTTGCTGAAGACGCACAGATTCTTCCGGTAGGCGATAATCCCCAAAAGGTTACGGTTACGCCAAGCAATGAAGGTAGCGCAACACAAGTTACAATTCACACTGTAACAAATGATCTTCATGTGAATGAAGAGGATGATGAGTTGACGCTGGATGTTGAAAAGCGCTTCATAGGGATCAATGGTAGCTCTGATATTCCTGGTGACTTCCAGATAGTTGTCACTTATAACCTTAATGGTACAGAGCATAGTATTGTTTTGAAGTGCGAAGAAAGCCATGTTACAACTGACGGCCTGAAAGTGAATATTACTCATTCAGAAAATGGACTTTCATGGAAATGGCATGTATATGGAATCAACGAGAACAGCACGAATGTCCAGATTAAAGAGGTCAATTATACAAAATCTGGTTATGATCTCAAGGTAACCTATAATGGCAGCCCGATCGAAGATGCCAATGCTGAACAGGATGTACTGCTAACAGCCAAAGCAGCAACACTTACTCAAGTAACAGGTAGAACGACCTCTCAAACTAATATGGAACACTATATCCTAGATAATGAATATGCTGTTCTGGTCGCTATTACAGGCAATGTCCATGGTACGGCAGTCATCTCAAAACGGTCACTGAATATGGCGGAGAGAGATGCCATAACAAAGGGGATTCCGAGTATTCCAAATGGACCTTTTGATAATAGCCATATGTGGTTCTACAGCGAAGAAGAGCATTTTGTGGAGGGTCAAGAGGTTACGGTATCACCAGTAAAAAACAGAGATCTTGTTTTTAAGACTGTTTCTGGAGAGCATATCATTGTGTGCCCATCCTCATCGAATAAGCAGGCAATTGCATATGCGATCACCTATGATGGGCAACCTTCCATCACAAACGCTATGTATGTCAATGAGTATACGGACAGCGGCATCAATGTTGATGTCATTAAGGTGAAGCAGAATGATCATGAAACAAAGCTGGCCGGAGCAGAGTTCACACTTCTTAAACTGACAGTTGATGAGGGGCAGTATCCAGTACCGACGAATAATGGAACGTTTGCTGGAACACCTGTAACTCAAGATCCTGTTCCAACTGATAATAATGGTGTGGCTCAGTTCACCGCATTGACACAGGGATACTATGAGCTGACGGAAACAAAAGCTCCGGAAGGTTATGTTCTGATCAATAACGATCCAGTCTATTTCCAGATCGAAAATGGTCAAGTAAAATGGATTGAGTGGTCTACTACAGATCAAGAATGGATCGTGAAATCAGCTTCGAGCGATGGAATGGTAACCTTTGAGAATGCTAAAGCGGCTGTGGTTGATAATCCGAATACGGATGAAAATGAGTCGGCTGCAGCAAAGAATGCAACCTTTACCGTTGAAAATACCCCCGGTACACAGCTTCCGCAGACCGGTGGGATTGGAACCACGCTCTTCACAGCACTCGGCGGTCTCATGACGGCCATGGCAGGAGCGATTCTGACGATAAAGTCTTATCGCCGCAGAAAAGAAAACGCATAACAATCGAGTAGGAGGGGCTGAGTAGGCCCCGTCCTCTCACACCACCGTGCGTACCGTTCGGTACACGGCGGTTCAACCGCATAAGTGCAGAGACTCGTATCGGTCAAGGATACTGTAATATCCGGCCTGTGCGAGTCTTTTGTTGGAAATAGCGAGACCATCCCCAAATTTGTGTAAACCTCCGATGTGGTGTAGAATAGGAGCACCACATTGGAGGTTTTGCAATGAGCAGCAGAAAGAATCGCAGTCCAGAAGAGCAGGCCCGGAGGGCAAAGATCCG
>Ga0256405_10005459_pt1 | contig 21908 bp, 17 predicted proteins | sample RumenRJG_02DNA_FD_189096 | JGI IMG/M metagenome (GOLD analysis project Ga0256405, IMG submission 189096) | Bovine rumen microbial communities from Lethbridge, Alberta, Canada - RJG_02 | ecosystem: Host-associated > Mammals > Digestive system > Stomach > Rumen | place: Canada: Alberta... | reverse complement strand
CTGCACCTTCTCCGCAGGGGAACAGTCCCTTTACATTTTCAGAAAAGCCGTCATTTTCCCTGTTTATCCTTACAGGAGATGAAGTTCTGCTCTCAACACCAGACACAAGGGCCCTGTTGTCATTATATCCTTTTATGGTCTTTCCAAAGTTTTCCATGCCTTCAACAAACGCTTCATTAAGATCTTCTGGAAGTATCTCATGGACAGCTGAAAACTCATAACTTCCCTTCATCTGCGGAGAAAAATGCTCATCTATAAGGCCGGAATCTTCTGTATCTAAGGCATCTTCCCCAGTTACAGCCTTTTTAAAATCCCCATAGTATTCAACTGGGATCTTACCGCCAGCAAGTTCATAAGCCTTCCTTTCAAGGCGTCTTTGGAACTCAACTCCTGCTAAAACATCACTTCCGCCAAAATCCTTAGGGTCCACAGTTATGATTATGGCTGAGTTAGCATTTTTGCCATCTCTGCCGCTGTAGCTCATTCCGTTTACCGCCAGCATTCCCTCTTCCGAGGATGCATTTACCACGTAGCCTCCTGGGCACATACAAAACGAATAAACGCCTCTGCCCTTTGTTGTTGTGGTAGTAAGCTTATAAGGAGCTGCTGACAATGCTCCAATATCTCTTTTGCCATACTGAGATTCATTTATAAGGCTCTGAGGATGTTCAACCCTGAAGCCCACAGCAAAGGGCTTAGGTTGCATATTAACTCCCAAGTCTTTGAGCATGTAGAAAGTGTCCCTTGCACTGTGTCCAATAGCAAGTACCAAAAAGTCGCAGGGGTATTCCTTTTCTCTGCAAACCGCAGCCTTTACTGAGCCATCATGATCTAATCTTATATCAGTCACCTGGCTTTCGAAGAATATCTCTCCTCCAAGGCTTATAAACTCATTTCTTATGTTCTTAACAACTTCCCGCAAAATGTCAGTGCCAATGTGGGGCTTGGACTCATACCTGATCCTTCCTGGTGCTCCATGGGAAGAAAAAATATCAAGGACCCTGTCAAGTCTTCCATCCTTATCCTTAACCATGGTGTTGAGCTTTCCATCAGAAAAAGTCCCTGCACCACCTTCTCCAAACTGCACATTAGTAGCAGGATTTAGCTTACCATCCTTCCAGAAGCTATTAACGATCTCAGTTCTCTTATCAACATCAGCGCCTCTTTCGAGGATAACTGGTTTAAAGCCATGCTTTGCAAGTTCATAGCCGCAAAAGAGACCTGCAGGCCCTGCTCCTACTATCACAACCTTTTTATCACAGGTAAATGGCTCTACGCCCGCCGACTTAAAAAAGTCATACTCCTTCTTTGCAAAGACAGTAATATTCTTATCTTTTGCTCTCTTTACTATTTTTTCTTCATCACCTCTGACTGTTACATCAACCACATATACATCAAATAATAAAGGCTTTTTTCTTGCGTCGATGGAGTGCTTTGAAATCTCTATCCCTATAATATCAACTGCAGGGATCTTAAGCTTTTTTGCAGCCTTAAAGGTAAGGAGTTTTTTTACTTTTTCCTCTTCATATGTGGTATTTTCAGTGATTTCAATCTTGATCTGTCCAATTCTTATCATAAACTAAATCTTATTCCTTATAGGGAAGAGGCGCATCCTGCGATGGATCCGCTGGTAAAGGCAAACTGAAGATTGTAGCCGCCACATCTGCCGTCCACATCCAATAGCTCACCAATTACGTAAATGTTCCTGTTTTTGTTAAAAGAAAAATCGCTTCCAATTTCAGCTATGCTGACACCGCCAGTAGTTACCTGTGAAGCCTGATATCCGTAGCTGTCATCTATTTTTAGCTTCAGGTTCCTGTAGCTGTCAAGGATGCACTCCGCGAAGCTGTCTGAAACATTCTTCATTTTCATGGTCTTTGACATTTTCATTCTGCCAAGTATCATATCTGTTACGCCCTGATTAGCAAAGCCTAAAAGAAACTCTGTAACGCTCCGGTCGTCCTTAAGCCTTAGCATATCTTTTTTTAGTATGTCAAACTCGCTTTCATCATAGTCAGGGAAAAAATCAATTACTGCATATACTGGTTTTTTCTCTTCAACAAATCTTATTACATCTCTTGATGCCTGCATTACAGGTATACCTGATATTCCATCAGATGTTATCTGAAGTTCTCCCTGTTCACTTGATAAAACCTCATTTCCAAGTACAAAAGAAATCCGAACGTCACACCTGACTCCCTTTTCAGGAAGAAGCTCACCCTCCTCACACTTAAAACCCACAAGTGCAGGGAATGTATCTTTTATATTCATACCAAGCTTCTTGCAGATATAGTAGCCATCGCCAGTGGACATGGTACTCTTAACGCCAGATAGCGAGCCAACTGCAATGATGCACTTGTCTGCTTCATACCTGGACTTATCTGTAACGATCTCTAAAGAGCCGTTTTCAAGACTGTTTATGGACTTAAGCTGCTCTTTATATATGACTTTGATCCCAAGTCTTATGATCTCATTTTTTAAAGCATCTACTACAGTCTTGGCCTGACCAGAAACAGGATAGATATAGCCATCTTCGCTTTTTACCACAACTCCCAGTGATTTAAAAAAACATATGACATCTTCCGCGCCATACGTTCCAAGCCAATCCTTCATTCTGCTTCTTGCGGCAGCATTATAGCAGTCCTCACTCATGTTCAGGTTGGTGAGATTGCATCTCCCATTACCTGTCATGGAAAGCTTTTTGCCAAGGCAGTCATTTTTTTCGATTATGCAAACCTCTGCGTCATTTCTTGCCGCATATATGGCAGCGCACATCCCTGATGCACCGCCGCCACAAACATAGATTTTCCTACTCAAATTTATCCCTCATACCGCTCTTCTGTCTGGATCATTGTGGCGATGCCATAAAAGAGCTGACCCAAAAAAACTTTGCGAAGCTCATGGGCTCTTACGCCCCTTAAGAAGATCATCGCGATCATATATACAACCCAAAATACCACTATGCAGATAACAAGTGTCAGGATCTCTCCAATAAGTCCTGCAAGTAGCCTGCCTATCAGAAATATTATTACCCCTGCAATTGCTGATGACAAAAGTGGCATCAAAAATGTCTTTACATACTCCTGCCTGTTTGAAAGGATCTTGGACAGCTCAAGAAGATTAAGTACATCGTATATTACTGCCGCTACTACAACAGAAAGAAGAACGCCATAAATCCCAAGTCCTAAAACAGGTACAAACAAGATCATCAGGGCCACATGTAAAGCAAGACATACCAGGGCATTTAACATAGTAAGTACCGACTTGCCCATATGACTTAGAAGCCATGAAAACATAACCATATATCCAGTAAAATATATCAAAAGAGATCCAAGCATCAGTGAAGAGCTGGCAAGGGCGCTGCTCTTTCCAAATACTGAAGTTATTAAAAGCTCACTTGCCGCAAGCACAAATACCGAAACAGGAATAAAAAGCATGTTGGAAAAGCGCATGAAACCTCTAAATCTCTCTCTTGACCCTTCATGCTCATCTCTCTCAACTCTTGCCATGATCCTGTTAAGAGATTTGATAAATGGAATACAGCATATTAGCATGATGAAAACGGCAAGAACTTCGATCCTTCCAAAAGCCATGCCATATACAGTCTTAAAATCAATATCCTCGTGGGCTTTTCTCATGTAGATGGAGTAAAAGCACTGATCGAAGATAAGCACCAGCGCAGGTGCACAGTAAAGAAGCATTATTGGCCTTATGCCAGCCAAAACATCATTTTTATTGTCAAGATACCTGGGAGCTCCAGTCTTTACAAAGCTAGCTATCTCATTTTTTCTTAAGTTGTAGCTTATAACAGTCTGTATAAAGCCCGTAAGAGACCCAATCAGAATTCCAGCCATCATGCCAACAGAGCCATAAACTGAAGAAAACTCATCCACATGGAAAAGATCATTTACCTTCGTTCCATAGCTATATAAAACACCAGATATAATGACGCCCGAAATAAAAGAGACTATTGCAATGAGAATATCAGCAATGACAATTGGCCTGGTATAACCAATTCCCTGAAGATATCCACGAAGGACTCCCTGAATTCCCAAAAAGAGGACGCAAGCTCCTGCAATCATTATCTGAATATAGCCTCTCTCAGCTCCAAATCCCTTTGTGGAAATCGGAAAACATGCAAGAATAAGAATTACTCCAGCAAATATACCTGCCAGAGAAAAAATCCTCATAGATCTATGCATATTGGTCTCTGCATTAAGATACTGGGACCTTCTGGCTCTTAATCTCACCATAATATAAACTGCTTTTTGAACTGATAAAACGAAGCCTAAATAAAATAACAGATAAATGGACAAGGGCCCAGCAACAAAATACATTCCCTTATCTCCAAATATCTTTTCTGATATGATCAAAAAGACCATGAGTATACATGCAGAAATATACACAGCTGCTGTAAGTATATCTGGTCTTATTCGTTTAGCTTCTGCATACGTCTTCACTACGGCGTTCTCCCACAACAATACTTATAAAAACCAAAGTTCTCAGTCCCTTGTTATTCCAAGGCTACTTAGAACCTCCTCCTGCTTCTTTTCCATGACAGCAGCCTCATCACTCTCCATGTGGTCGTATCCACAAAGATGGAGCATTGAGTGTGCCACTAAAAAAGCAAACTCCCTTTTTTGACTATGGCCATATTCTGCGGCCTGATCCCTGACTCTTTTCTCATTGATGACAATGTCCCCAAACATTATCTTTCCACTATCAGGATTTATAAGGTCAACCTTCTGGTCAGATTCAATAACAGAAAAGTCCCCAGGAACTTCATAATTCACATTTGGAAAGGATAAGACATCTGTTGGCTTGTCTATATCCCTGAACTGGCTGTTTAACTCTTTTATCCCCTCATCATCTGTGATGGTAAGACCAATTTCCACATCATAATCACAACCTTCTGATTCAAGGACCTTACTTGCTACCATTACAGATAGCTGTTCTATATCAAAATCAAATTCAGCATTTACTTCATTCTCAACGTAAAAAGTCATAGTAAAGCTTCTCTTTCTTTAAAATTGCCCTCATTCTGTCATATTCCATGAAGGTAACTGCATAATCCTTTAATTCGCCGCTTGCTTCTTTTTTATCAAAAAGATTATCGATAAGCTTGTCATAATCTATTTTAGCATCTTTATTCTGTTTGATAAGATACATTATGGAAGCTATAACGGTCTCTGATAACTGGACAGCCAGCGCCTCTTTTGACTTAACGCAGCCCTTTGGAGGTTCGATATATTCATGAAGGAATTCTACTGCCTCAATAGGGAAATTATTATCAACATAATAGTGCTCTACATCTGACCACTTAAGGCCTCCATCCAGTACGCCTATCCTGTGATAATAAGCACAGGCCTTAACTGCTCTGTCATTAAACCCAAGTCCAAGTGCAATTCTTTCCGCAAGATATCCTGTGTGGATCGCTCTGAAATACTCATCTTTATCCTTTTCCTTAAGGCTCACAAGAAGTGGATATGAGACGTCATTTATCTCCATATACATGTCGTTGGACTTACGGATAACATACACGCCGAACATGTTTAGAAAAACAAGTAGAATAATAAGGTTCAGCATAAGGTTAAGTATTGGAAGTATCAGGATGTTTATAGATAATGTCCTGTTCTGGAACAGCACATTGTAAGCTATTATAAGCACAGCCTGCATCAAAAGAGATATAAATACCGGAAGTCCTATAGCAGTGTTTTCCTGAAGATCACGAAAAAGTGCAATGGCAACTGCTCCTGCCAGAACATACATAAACAGTTCGCCGAAGCTGCCGTTTTCCTCAAGCATAACTGAAATTGTGGTAAAAGAGATACCTGCTATCATTCCAATTTCGCTGTTGGAAAACAAGGCCAGTATCACAAACAATGACATGTATGGCCAGAATTCATTTGGAACAAGAGAAAGCACGCAGGACAAAACAACCATCCCAGCAAAGACAATAACAAATCTTCTCTTCCTGTAATAGTTGTCATAAGAAAAGCCCTCTGGGCCCCTTCCTGTTGCATCCTTTATCATAAAAAGAACTGTTCCTGCTGAAAGCATTGATACAACAGTATTTCTTAATATAGCCTCGTAGCTTTTCCCAACAATAAAAGAAAATGCAAAAACAAACACACCGGTGAAAAGAAACAGCGCCATATATATCAGATTATATCTTGATGCAGATTTATCCCCTTCCATTTGACCTTTGTCTCTCCACCTTCTGAATTTTTCTCTTAGTCTGCTTGTTAGCAGCTTTCTTTTCGTAGTCCTCGTAGGCTTTGACAATCTTTTGAACAAGCGGATGCCTTACAACATCTGCACTAGTAAGGTTACAAAAAGCTATATCATCAATTCCCTTAAGGACGCTTTCTGCAATATCAAGACCAGACTTCACATCAGGAGCTAAATCCTTCTGGGATGAATCTCCTGTGATTATTACCTTTGATCCAAATCCTATACGAGTAAGGAACATCTTCATCTGTGCTGGTGTTGTGTTCTGAGCCTCGTCAAGGATTATAAAAGCATTATCAAGGGTCCTGCCTCGCATATAAGCAAGTGGCGCAACCTCAATAAGTCCCTTTTCCATGTTTTTAAGGAAGTTCTCAGTACCCATGATCTGGTAAAGGGCATCATAAAGAGGCCTAAGGTATGGGTCCACTTTACTCTGCAGATCTCCAGGCAAGAATCCAAGCTTCTCTCCCGCCTCTATAGCAGGTCTTGTAAGAATGATCCTTCCTACCTCTTCCCTCTGAAATGCAGTGATGGCCATGGCCATAGCAAGATAGGTCTTACCAGTACCTGCTGGTCCAAGTCCAAAGACTATCATTTTATTTCTTATGGCATCTATGTATTTCTTTTGCCCAAGAGTTTTGGGTTTAATTGGCTTACCATTTATTGTGTGACAGATAACATCTGTATCAATGTATGATAAGGTGTTCTTTTCTTCGTCCTCAGATAATCCAATCCCCGCTTTATCCTTCTTAAGAGAAATTGCATAGTCAATACTCTGTTCCTCTATAGAAGATCCACGTCTTGACAGCTTTACCAGATCTCTTATTATCTGAGAGGCATTGCTAACGCCTTCTCTGTCACCTATTATGTGAAGTTCACCATTTCTGTCGATTATTTCAACAGCAAGGCTCTTTTCGATTTTCCTTATGTAGTTGTCATTGTCCCCAAAAATACTTCTCTCATCCTCTGCTGTAAGAGAGAGCCTAAGTTCTGTAATCTCACTCATATAAAAGATCTATCCCCATTTACTTGTGATAAGGCTCCCCGTTTGTAATACGAAAGCCCCTGTAAATCTGTTCTAACAAAATCACTCTCATCATCTGATGAGGAAATGTCATATCTGAAAAGCTTATTGCCACATCTGACTTATCAAGAACGCTACTGTGAAGCCCAAGTGACCCCCCGATCACGAACTGAATGTGGCTGGCCCTGACGCTGCTTGCATCAATGAAAGAAGCAAAGCCTTCAGAAGTAAAGCGCTTTCCAGCTATCTCAAGTGTGCATACCATACCCTGACTGTCGATCTTTTTAAGTATCTTGTCCGCCTCTTTCTTTTTTATTGCATCGCACTCAGCATCTGATGCATCCTCTGGCGTCTTTTCATCTGCTACTTCAATGATGTTTAGCTTGCAATACCTTGATAGTCTCTTGGAATACTCTGCTATTGCATCCAGCCAGTATTTTTCTTTTATCTTACCAACACAGATAATACTTATCTTGATCAAAATCAGTATCCTTTTACACTTCCACCGTAAATAATGCCTCTTACGCCGTTGTTTTTAGCGCCTTCCATGGTCATGTACAGATGGTGGTCAGAATCCTCTCTCTCTGAGAGATACGCAATCTTACCCTTGCTATCCACAGTAGTATACAGAACCTGTTCCCAAGTGCCGTTTTTGCAGGTACCATTCCATTCGATGGTATCATCGTTCTTATCCACGGTTATGATATACATCTCTCCGTTATAAAGTCCATTTGAGAAGTTACCAATGGCGTTCTGTAAATAGTAATCTTCCTCATTCATGTCTTCGTAATTGTAGTCATAATGTTCCTGTCCCTGTCCACTTGGAAGGTCCAAAGACCACTGTCCGGTATACAGATGTTCTGTAACAACATACTGACTGTATTTGGGGTAAAAAGAGATCCAGGTTCCATTACCACTACGGACTCCATCAGCCCATTGGCCATAATAGTACTGGTCATCTCCATATACTGCCAGGCCTGTGCCATTTGGCTTACCATCACTATTTGTTTCGCCATAATAGTAAAAGTCATTGGTACCAGAAAGCTGATATGACATTGCCTCAAATCTTTCAAGGTGAGTAAGATCTCTGACAGCAGTCATATTGTCTTCAGACCAGTATAAGCTAAGCTCCTTAAGCTGGGCCTTAACATCAACCTTAAGATTCTTGTAAACGTTCTTTAAAGTAGCCTTGTCAGTAGCATAAAAGCTGTTTCCGGATACTGTTTCCTTGGCTGCTTCCATTTTTGATGTTGTAGTAAGAACATCTGTTGATGCGCTGTCAGAAGAGCTGCTTTCCTCTTTAGCTTCCTCTTCTCTGGCTTCTTCGCTACTTGCCTCTTGTGAGGCAGTCATTGCATCTAAAGTTGAGACATCACTTGCCGCAATGTCAGCATATTCCTGTATACTCTCACTTAGCTTCTGATCATCTCCATTGTCTTTAGCTCCAGAAAGCGTAAGCACCAAAACCAAAATCAGTAAAATTACTGCTGCAATACCTGCAGTAATGGCAATCTTAATTTTTTCCTGTTTATCCATTATTTCTTTTTCTCTCCATTCTCACAATCTTTGATATTATACCACACCTTGGCCTTCTATAATATCTGTTACCCTCATGTTATCAGCAAAATCTTAAGATTTACCGTCGAAATTTCTTAATTTTTCTTCATAAATACAAAAAGAGCATAGGTTAGAGAACTAACTAACCTATGCTCCAGGAAGTCAATAAAGTAAACAATCCTAAGATCACTTAGTAGAAAGGTACTCGTCGATTCCCTTGGCAGCTGCCTTACCAGCGCCCATAGCAAGAATAACCGTAGCTGCTCCAGTTACCGCATCACCACCTGCGAATACACCTTCCTTGGATGTCTGGCCTGTCTCTTCATTGGCAACGATGCACTTTCTGCGGTTTATCTCCAGACCCTTGGTTGTTGATGAAATAAGAGGATTAGGTGATGTTCCAAGAGCCATGATAACTGCATCGCATTCAATTTCAAACTCTGATCCAGGAATCTCTACAGGGCTTCTTCTGCCTGACTCATCTGGCTCTCCAAGTTCCATACGGATACATGTGATGCTCTTTACCCATCCGTTCTCATCCTCATGGATCTCAACAGGGTTGGTAAGAAGGTCAAATATGATACCCTCTTCCTTAGCATGATGTACCTCTTCCTTACGTGCAGGAAGCTCTTCCTCACCACGTCTGTATACAACATGAACCTCTGCTCCAAGACGAAGAGCTGTTCTTGCTGCGTCCATAGCAACGTTACCGCCACCAACTACTACGCACTTTTTAGCTCTCATGATAGGTGTAGTTGAGTTCTCATCAAATGCCTTCATCAGGTTGCTTCTTGTGAGGTACTCATTGGCTGAGAATACACCCATTGCCTGCTCACCAGGAATATTCATAAATCTTGGAAGTCCTGCTCCGGAGCCAACAAATACTGCCTCAAAGCCTTCCTTCTCCATAAGTTCATCGATAGTAACTGACTTACCAATAACAACGTCTGTCTCAAGCTTTACTCCAAGAGCCTTAACGTTCTCGATTTCCTTTTTAACAACAGCATCCTTAGGAAGACGGAATTCAGGAATACCATAAACAAGTACTCCGCCTGCCTCATGAAGTGCTTCAAAGATTGTTACGTCATAGCCCATCTTCGCAAGATCTCCGGCACATGTAAGTCCGGAAGGACCAGAACCGATAACTGCTACCTTTTTGTTCTTTTTCTCCTTGGCTCCCTCAGGAACAATGCCCATTTCTCTTGCTGTATCAGCAACATATCTCTCCAGCTTACCAATTGAAACAGGATCACCCTTAATGCCTCTTACGCACTTTCCTTCGCACTGGCTCTCCTGTGGGCAAACTCTTCCGCAAACTGCTGGAAGGGCACTTGACTTACTGATAGTCTGATAAGCACCTTCAACATTACCTTCTTTAACCTGCTGGATAAATGCAGGAATATCAATTGAAACAGGGCATCCCTCTACGCACTTGGGATTCTTACAGTTAAGACATCTTGTAGCTTCACTCTCTGCTTCTTCTTTGTTATATCCAAGACATACTTCCTTGAAGTTCTTGGCTCTTTCTTTTGCATCCTGTTCACGAACAGGAACTCTTACAAATCCATCCATATCGATTCTCCTATTTCAGAATATTAGCAATTACCGCAACCGCCGTGATGTGTATCGCCTTCCTGGGCCTTAAGCATGAGCCTTCCTTCTTCTGTCTTGTAAAGCTTCATTCGATTCATAGCCTGATCGAAATCAACCTTGTGTCCATCAAACTCTGGTCCGTCAACACAGGCAAATTTAACTTCGCCACCAACAGTAAGTCTGCATGCTCCGCACATTCCTGTTCCATCAACCATAATAGGATTCATGCTTACTACAGTAGGAATGCCAAGCTCCTTGGTAAGCTTGCACACAAATTTCATCATGATCATAGGTCCGATAGCAACGCAGTGATCATACTTGTTGCCTTCATTCCAAAGATCCTGAAGTGCTACAGTAACCATTCCACTTCTTCCGTAGGAACCGTCATCTGTTGTGATATGAAGGTTACAAACCTCTTTAAATCTATCTTCAAGGATAACAAGGTCCTTGTTCTTGGCACCGATAATAACATCACAGTCAACGCCATGTTCCTTAAGCCACTTAGCCTGAGGATAAACTGGTGCTGTACCTACACCACCTGCGATGAATACGATCTTCTTTTTCTTAAGTTCTTCGATGTCCTCATAGACCAGGTCAGAAGCCTTACCTAAAGGTCCCACAACATCAGCCAGCGCATCACCAGCCTTAAGTTTAGAGAGCTTAAGAGTCTCAGCGCCTATAGCCTGAACTACGATCTCAACTGTCCCCTTTTCTCTGTCATAGTCACAAATTGTGAGAGGGATCCTCTCTCCATCTTCGTGAACACGAATGATCAGAAACTGTCCTGGTAAACAGGCACTAGCCACACGTGGAGCCTCAACAACCATCTGATAAATGTTTGTTGTCAGCTCTCTGGCTTCCAAAATCTTGAACATAGTAATCCTCCTACCAATAAAATTTATTGTTCCCCTAAATAATTATTCACACTTAATTTTAAATAATAAACGAAGAGAGGCGAATTTTCAAGCGTTAAACCTTTAAACCATTAAAGTGCCATTTACCTGTTTGATATTGTGATAAGTGTATATTTGCCGCTTGAATCATAGCCAAGTCTGTTTACTGCGCCGTCATGAGTATTAACAGCATACATAAGTCCTGTTGGAGCCACTGTTCCATCATTGGATACGTGATTTTCAACCACAACGTAATACTCTCCAGCTCCCTGGATCTCGATAACAGAGTTATAGATGTATTCGTTGTGACCCTCTACTCCTATGGCCTTTCCTGAATTATCCAAAAGATATCCAAGTCTCACCAGAGTGCTTACAAGGTTGTTTACAGCCTGCTCTGTAGAAACAAGTCTTGTATAGACCAGATGATACTGCCTGTCGACTATTTCACTAAAGTTGCCGTCGTTGTCATAGGCAATAAATCTAAAATGACTGCTTCCCACAGGCATTGTGATAGGTGATACATACTGCTTGGACTCCATGGTTGGATCACTGCCATCTGTGGTGTAAAAGATAGATGTGCCAGCCTCAGCAACTGCAACTATCATCGTATTCTGATTATAGTCGCCGCTTGGTTCCATTATCTCCGGCTCTGCAGGAGCGCCTTTTTCAACAGTATACTCACACTCTGATACCGGACTTGAAATACCATATTCATTCACTGCAACTGCCTTGATATTGTATACTCCATCGTCATCAAGCACTATCTCGTTGTCATACATAATACTTCCAGAATCCGGTTCACCATCATTGACAGTGTAATAGATCTTATTAGAAGTTCCTTCAAGCAGTTTGATATTCACACTTACTTCTGTATATGTTCCTGAAACAGGACTCATTACAGGCATAGCTGGTATATATCTCTGGCGAAGTCCTTCCACAACCGGATTATCACTTTCACTTAGGATCTTGGCCACCATGTCATTCTGGCCACTTTGCCTGTAGATTGAAATAATGCTCTCATAGGCGTTGAGGACCTTTTCTTCTGTAAAGGAAGATCCGTCTGTAATGATCCTTAGCGTATCAACAGCTTCATTAGTATTTCCATCTTCAAGATAGTAATCGGACATTCGGAAAATTATATCCGTGTTATTTGGATGATCTTTATGACCAGCCTTCAGGATCTGTATGGCACTCTCAATACTTCCCTTAGACTTTTCATTTTCTGCCTGTCTCAAATAGTAAAGTGAAGACTTGCTGTTATAGGCAAATACAAAAAATGCCGCACAAACTAAAAGAGCCAAAATAATCACTGAAACAAGAATGATCTGCCATCTCGAGGTAATAGCACGAATCAGCTTTTCTCTCTTCTTTCTCTTTTCCTCTTTTTCCCGGTCTTCTTTATTCAGTTCATCTGCCATTCCGGATAGCGTGGCATTGATCTCATTTTCTACTTCAGGGTCAAACTCTGGAACGAAATTGATCTCAAGGCCACATCTGTCACAGTACATATGTCCTTCCGGAATCTCAAGGCCACAATTAGGACACTTCATTTATTCTCCCAGCTTGTGTGATAGTGCAGCTTCATAGCAATTATTCATGAGCATGGCAATGGTCATAGGGCCAACACCGCCAGGAACCGGAGTTATGGCATGAGCTATTTCAGAAACCTCATCAAACTTTACGTCTCCACAAAGCTTTCCGTCATCGCCTCTGTTAATACCTACATCAATAACAACTGCTCCAGGCTTAACGTGGTCTTTTGTTATAACTCCAGCTTTTCCTACCGCAGCAATTATAATGTCGGCTCTTTTGCAGACCTCTTTAAGATCACTGGTCCTGGAGTGAGCCACAGTCACAGTGGCATTCTCTCTTAGCATTAAAAGAGACATTGGCTTGCCAACGATATTGGATCTTCCAACAATGACACACTCTTTTCCTGATATATCATAATCAGGAAGGCCTCTTTTAAGGAGCTGTATAACGCCTGCAGGAGTGCAGGAAACAAATCCCTTATCTCCTACTACCAGCGCGCCGACATTCATTGGATGGAATCCATCTACATCCTTATCAGGGCGAATGGCATTTATTACTTTTTTCTCATCCATATGCTTTGGAAGTGGCATCTGAACAAGAATGCCATCCACATCGCTTCGATTGTTGAGCTCATCAATAAGACCAAGGAGCTTTTCCATGGTTGTATCTTCCGGAAGTTCATAGGAAAGAGAATTATAGCCAATGTACTCGCAGGCTTTCTTTTTATTTCTGACATATACCAAAGATGCAGGGTCGCTTCCAACAAGGATAACAGCCAGAGTTACCTCTATGCCCTTGTCCTTTAGCTTAGAGCATTTTTCCTTAAGCTCATCCTTTATCTGCTGTGATATAGCCTTACCATCAATTAAAGTTGCACTCATATTAGCTCCTTAGAATAATCCTACAATCTTGCCTTCTTCATTGACATCAATATCAAAGGCAGCTGGTCTCTTAGGAAGACCTGGCATAGTAACGATTGCTCCAGTCAGTGCAACAACAAAGCCTGCACCTGCTGACACATATGCCTCACGCACAGTGATATTGTAATCTCTTGGTCTTCCAAGAAGAGCAGGATCATCAGAAAGTGAATACTGAGTCTTAGCCATACATACAGGGAGTTTTCCAAATCCCATCTCTTCGATCTTCTTAAGCTGGCGAAGGGCTGCTGGTGCAAAGTTTACACCATCTGCGCCATATATTTCTTTTGATACGGTAGTTATCTTATCCTGAAGAGACATATCATCAGGATAGATTGGAGCGTAATTAGATGGCTTGGTGTTTATTGTCTCGATAACTTCTTTAGCGAGAGCTTCTCCACCTTCTCCGCCCTTAGCCCATACTTCTGAAAGGGCAAACTTGCAGCCTCTCTCCTCACAGAAGGCTTTTACATAATCCATTTCTGCCTGGGTATCTGTAAGGAATGCGTTGAGAGTAACTACTACAGGAACACCGTATTTCTGAATGTTTTCAATGTGCTTTTCAAGGTTAACGATACCTTTTTTAAGAGCCTCAAGGTTCTCTGTTCCAAGATCAGCCTTAGCAACACCGCCGTTGTATTTAAGGGCTCTTATTGTTGCAACAAGCACAACTGCATCAGGCTTAAGTCCTGCTATCCTGCACTTGATGTCAAGGAACTTCTCAGCTCCAAGGTCAGCACCAAAGCCTGCCTCTGTAACTGTATAGTCTGAAATGCTAAGAGCTGTCTTGGTTGCTCTTACTGAGTTACAGCCATGGGCTATATTAGCAAAAGGTCCACCGTGAACAATAACTGGTGTGTGCTCAAGGGTCTGAACAAGATTAGGCTTTATTGCATCCTTCAAAAGAGCTGCCATAGAACCAACAGCATTTAAGTCTTTTGCTGTTACAGGCTCGCCGTCTCTTGTATAAGCAACGATTATTCTTGAAAGTCTTGCCTTTAAGTCGTTCATGTCGCTGGCAAGACAAAGAATAGCCATGATCTCTGAAGCAACTGTTATAACAAAATGATCTTCTCTTGGAACGCCATCAGCTTTGGCGCCAAGACCTACTACAATATTTCTAAGAGCTCTGTCGTTCATGTCCTCAGCTCTTTTCCAGATAATCTGTCTGGTGTCGATACCAAGTTCATTACCCTGCTGTATGTGATTATCGAGAAGTGCGGCCAAAAGGTTGTTTGCAGCAGTTATTGCATGAAAATCTCCGGTAAAGTGGAGGTTAAGGTCTTCCATAGGAACAACCTGTGCATATCCACCACCTGCAGCTCCGCCCTTAATACCAAAACATGGTCCAAGAGAAGGCTCACGAAGTGCAATTACAGTCTTGTAGCCAAGCCTGTTAAGTGCATCTCCAAGTCCTACGCTGGTTGTGGTCTTGCCTTCACCTGCGGGAGTAGGATTGATCGCAGTTACGAGAATAAGCTTGCCCTTCTTATTCCCCTGTACCTTTGAGAGGTATTCTTCCGTAAGCTTAGCCTTGTATCTGCCATAATACTCAAGGTCATCTTCGGTAATAGACAGCTTATCAGCCACCTCTCTGATGTGAAGCATCTTAGCTTCCTGTGCAATTTCGATATCACTCTTTACAGCCATTTACTCTCCTCCGTTTAAATAAGATTCAAACTCCGCTTTTGACATCAGTACTTTTCTGGGCTTGGTACCTTCCTCATCTCCAACTACTCCGGCTTCGCAAAGCTGATCCATGATCCTTGCGGCTCTGTTAAAGCCAATTTTGAACACTCTTTGGAGCATTCCGATCGAAGCCTTTTCTTTTTCTATGATTATGTTCCCTGCCTGAACAAAGTACTCATCTCTGCCTGAATCCGGATCGGAAGAACCAAAACTTCCGCCTCCTCCACCGGACTGGCTCTGCAGACTGTTTATCTGCATCTCAATTTCTTCGCTATATGAAGAGTCAATTCCCTGATTTTTCAGGAAATCAGTAACTGCCTGTACTTCCTTGTCTGAAACAAACGCTCCCTGAACTCTGGCCGGTTTTGTGTAGCCTTGCGGGTAAAAGAGCATATCACCCTTACCAAGAAGCTTTTCTGCTCCGTTAATATCAAGGATTGTTCTTGAATCAACACCGCTGGACACTGCAAAAGCTATTCTGCTTGGCATGTTGGCCTTGATAAGTCCCGTAATGACATCTACTGATGGACGCTGAGTTGCGATTATCAAATGGATGCCTGCAGCTCTTGCCAGCTGAGTCAGTCTGCAGATGGCATCCTCAACCTCATTGGCAGAAACCATCATAAGGTCAGCAAGCTCGTCTACAATAACAACAAGCTGTGGAAGCGGCGGATTGTCAGGATCATTCTTCTCTGCAAGTAGCTTGTTATAGCCCTTTAGATCCCTCACTCCTGTATCAGCAAATTTCTTGTATCTGTTGGTCATTTCAGCCACTGCCCAGTTGAGGGCTGCAGCAGCCTTCTTAGGATCTGTGACAACAGGGATCATAAGATGTGGAATGCCGTTGTACACTGAAAGCTCCACTATCTTAGGATCGATCATGATCATCTGAACATCCTTAGGATCAGCCTTATAAATAAGGCTCATTATGATGGTGTTAATGCAGACAGATTTACCAGAACCTGTTGCACCTGCAATAAGAAGATGTGGCATCTTGGCAATATCTGTCACAACTGTCTTACCTGCTATATCCTTACCAACAGCGAAAGCAAGCTTTGATGAAAAGTTCTTGTATTCCTGAGACTCCAAAAGGTCTCTTAAAGCAACTGCCTGGTTCTCCTTATTGGGAACCTCTATTCCCACTGCCGCCTTGCCAGGAATTGGAGCTTCAATTCTGATATCACTGGCAGCAAGATTCATCTTGATGTCATCAGCAAGGGATACTATCTTGTTGACTCTCACTCCGGCTTCAGGCTGAAGCTCAAATCTTGTAACAGCAGGTCCCTGGCTTATATCAGTTACCGTAACATTTACTCCAAAGGTGCGCAGCGTCTCCTGAAGTTTAAGTGCCGTTTCTTTCAGCTGCCTTGCAGTATCTGCGTTCTTGTTCTTAACGCCCTTTTCAAGAAGTGAAAGTGGCGGGAATACATACTTTTTGTTGATAACCTTTTTATGCTTCTCGATTTCTTTTTCCATGCCTGGACTTGTGGTGTGAGGACCAGGCCAGGGAGATGATACAGAGCTTTTTGAAGCACCATTTATACTGGTATCAGCTCCTGAAGACTGAGATATGTGGTCCTGAGCATGAACTACATATTCACCATTCATGCCATTACCAAGGTGCTCTGCATGGATCGGTACATCTGGAAGCGGATCATGGTCGCCTTCTGGTTCCTCTGCGCTCTTTGCAACAAGTCTAATAGGAGCATTCTCTGTCTGTGGCTCCTCTTCCTCATCCTTTTCCTCTACATAAGACTCTTTATAAGAGTCTTTATAAGAATCTTTATACGAGTCTTTATATGAATCTTCGTAAATATCCTCGTCAGCACTGCTGATCTCATCAATTGCATTTTTTAAAGTGATCTCATGAATATCATCGTGAAACTCATCTTCATCAGGGATAAAGAGATTTTTATCTGCCTTTTCATCTTCTCCATGGATCTTTATCTTTTTATCTGGCAGTTCCTCGTCCTCTTCTTTTTTGAGCTCAGTATCCAGCATGACCCCTGCAACTTTTTTCTCCATGCGAAGGATCTTCTCATCTTCCTTTTGCTCAAGCATAAGGCGTCTTTCTTCCTCCACCTGGGCTCTTCGCTGTTCCATCTTTTCCCTGCGCTTTTCAGCGTAGTCCCTGTAGTTGTCAGCTTCCTGGCGGGTTCTGTCAATAATGCGCCTTCCACCCTTTTTAAGTCCTCCCACAAAGGAATGCTGGGTAAATACCACTATTGCTGCAATTGAAAGAAGCAGGATAAGCAGAACAGATCCCACAAGTGAAAGATACTTGTATGAAAGATAGGCAAGAGAACCGGCGAAAACGCCTCCGCCATTACGATACTCACTAGCCTGAGAATATATCATTTTTATATCATAGGATTCCGCGGACTGAGGTCGTCCTGATAAAAGCTCCGCAATGATCCCCACAAGAAAGAAAAGAACAATTCCGGAGATTACCTTTCTTGTTGATGCGCTGGAGCCAAAATTGGCAATAGATATTACTACTGTGCCAAGAATAACTAAAGGCGCAATATAGGCTGTAATTCCAAACAAACCAAACAAAACGCTACTTACAGCGTTTCCAAAAGCACCACATATGCCAAAATTACATAGGAATAAAAAGATGGTAAGTGCCACCACTCCAATGACGACAAGCTCACTCTTTAAGGAGTAGTCAAGGATTTCTTCCTCCTGAGGTCTTGCCTTTTTTGATGCACTTTTAGACCTGGATGAGCTCTTTTTTGAAGCTCCCCTGGTTGAATTTCCCCTGTTATTAGTAGCCATTTCTTACCCGTTACAAAACTTTCTCTAATACTAAATCTGAGTAACCTAGTCTCAGACTTTAGATAGTATATCATTTTTAAATTCTTTATGCTATACTAACAACTGATTTATAGGTAGTTACTTACAAACAGACAAGGAGAACGCAATGGAATTTATGCAGGAATTGGAAACCGGCACTTTTAAGATGATCGGTAACACAGAAAACTCCCTCAAGATCAAGGAAGTTGCTGAAAAATGTCGTCTTGTTAAAACAGACAATGGTGTCAAGGTAGAATTGGCTTATACTGGTCCTAACGCCAGCAAATATATGCAGTATGTTGAAAAGCACAGAGAAGACCTCACAAAGTTCCTTATGAACCCTGACGAGGCAGATTTATACGAGTGGATGGATGCTTCACACCAGACTCCTACTACTTTAAAGAAGCACGAGAAAGAAAAGCTCATCCTCTACGTTAATTTTGATCCTGAAAGCCGCATTGTTCAGACCGGTATCGCTGATGAAAACGTAACAATGAAGCTTGGTGCTCCTCTTATGGAGATCAATGTGGATCAGCTTAGCAGGAACGAGTTCAAGTTAAAGATATATGACATGCTCCTTCTTGCAGATGAGATTGCAGTAAACATGGGCAATGTAGACCTTCGCAAGATGTCAAACATCCAGATCGTCAAGACTTATCTTACGGAAATATATGATAAGTTCCATGAAAATGTCTGATCTATAAAACAAAAATAAGCATCGGATTGATGAACACTTCAACCCGATGCTTTTTAAATGCTTTATTTTTTTGCTACAAATAAAGTTCCGACCTTCTTTTTTTCAATGATGTCATAGAGCTTTTCCGGGTTTTTACCATTGGTAATAAGAACATCAATTCCTCTTGAAGTTGCAAGCTCTGCTGCTTCAAGCTTGGTTATCATACCGCCGGTTCCTCTGTTAGAGCCAGAACCAGAAGCAAGTCCCTTTAATTCTTCAGTGATCTCTTCTACCCTGCTTATGAGCTTGGCATCCGGATTAGTACTTGGATTACCATCATATAAACCATCAATATCAGAAAAAATTATCAGCTTGCAGGCATTACAAAATACTGCTACCACGGCTGAGAGCATATCATTATCAGAAAAAAGCTTTTTCTCAGACTCAATCTCTGTGTGGCTTACTGAGTCATTTTCATTGACTATAGGAATAATGTGATTCTCTAAAAGAGCATCAAAGGTGTTCTTAAGATTCTCGCTTCTTACAGGGTCTAAAATATCTCCGTTATCAAGAAGTATCTGGCCAACCATCCTGCCGTATTCACTAAAGAACTTGTCATACAGGTGCATAAGCTCAGTCTGTCCAACTGCAGCTGCAGCCTGCTTCATCCTGATCTCCTTTGGCTTTTGAGCAAGTCTCATCTTGCCAGCGCCAACAGCTATAGCGCCTGATGATACCAAAACCAGATCATATCCAAGATTTTCAACACCAGCTAAAGCCCTGCACAGATGATCCAGGGTCCTTATGTCAATATTGCCTTCTTCGTTTGTTATTGTTGAAGTTCCAACTTTTACAACTATTCTCTTTTTACTTAGCGCCATCTTTTCCCCTCACAAATAAATAAATATGAAACGCATAGTGTCAGTATATCAAATTGCGTAGCTAAATTTGTGATAAAATTGTGATATATTCTGACAATTAACTACAAATCAAAAAAGAGCCACATAAAATAGCTCTTTTCTCGAGTGGATTAGGCGGGAGTCGAACCCGCGTCCAAAAATTCATCCCCTGTCCTTCTACTATCATAGCCTGTTATTCTGGAATTCTGCATTCCTGTTCCATCACACCTTCAGTAATAGGCAACCAAAAATGATCTGTAGCCCCTTATACGACCACAGCCTCGAGGCACTTGCCATGTCGTTTCCTACAAGTTTTGACGCGGATAACTAAGTATGTAGGTGTACTTAGGTCCACGAGCTGCCCTTAGGCAGCAAATGCTAAATTATCTTCAGCGTTTAATTTTAATTTGAGGTTTAACGCACCGTCCTGCGGATAGCTTCTCCAGCTTCAAAATCCCTGTCGAAACCTTTACTAACCCTTATTTAATTTGCTTTTTCAGTATATACATAAACACAGATTAAATCAATAACCTGTAGGTTTAGCTTTTTGCTGCCTGAAGAGCAAAGAAGTTCCCGAGCTTCTCTAAAAGTTCGTCCTTTTCAATGTCCTTAAGGAAGTATCCTTCAGGCTTAAGAGCCACAACAGCAAGAACGCTTTCTTTATCACTCTTACCTGTAAGGAACATAACTGGAATAGATCTGGTCTCCTCATCTGCCCTTAGCATTTCAAGGACCTGTGGTCCTGTGGTTACTGGCATTTCATGATCAAGCAAAATGAGATCAGCCTTATTTTTTCCAAGCCACTTTATAGCCTGAAGACCTGACGTAACAACTGATACCTTATATGTATCTTTAAGCCACTCTCTTACAAGTCCAAGGTAATTAGGGTCATCATCACAAACCAGGATGCTCTTTTTAAACTCATCCATGGAGTTTTTCTTGAAAAACTCAGATATAACCGACATAAACTTATCGTTATCAAGAGGTCTTGGAAGGATCTGATAGAGAATATCTTCTGGAATATCATCACTTAAAAATTTGGTGTCAGCAGGGTCTCCTATAAGGATAAGCTTCTTTTCCTTATCCTTAAGGGTGTCTACAATAAACCTTAAAATACTGGCCTCTATGACTTCGCCGGAGTCCATGTAATATACGGCAATATCAGCATCATTTATACTTTTGTTGATATCGTCAACGGTATTTTGTACATACTTAGTCTGGATTCTGCCATCCTCCATCTTTTTTATTAGTACCTTGATGAAGAAAGATTCCTTTTGTCCTATTACAATTGCCTTATTAACAGTCATAGATACACATCCTCCAAGGGCGCCGTATACTTATATCTCTATTGTAACAGTTTTTCTATTCCATCCCAATCAAATTGTAACAATTTTCTGTTAATTGTTTCTATTTTTTCAGCATCCTGCGATGAAAGCTTATAAGTGCCAAGCTCATCCAATATCATCCTTACAGCATCCACATCCATCTGGGATGCAAATGTTCTAAGAGCATCATATGCATCTGAAAGAGCTTCGTTTGAAATGGGTTCTTTTTTTAATAAATCCTGTTCTCTTGGAAGACAAGACAGATTTTCTTTATATGCTCTGTACATAGACAGAAGTTTGTCTATATGCTCATCAAAGGTCTTATAGTCCTTTTTCTTTCCAGCCTCTTCAAGTCTTTCAGCAAGCTTCGAAAGCTCTCTGGCACCAATTATTCTGGCTGTACTTTTTAAAGCATGGACTTTGATAGTACAAAACTCCATATCACCACTTTTGTAGGACTTTTCAATTTCTCCTGCCTTGTCCTCCAAAGTGGTATAGAAAGTCCTAAGAAACTTAAGATAAGCTTCTTTACTACCTGTATACCTTATTCCGTCAGCTGTTTCTACATCCTTAAGCTGATCCAACCATGCATCTTTGTCTTCTGGCATTATTACAGTTATATCCTCCTTAAGCCAAAGGTTTATTTAAACCTTTGCTCAGACTGTAGACAAAGTCCGCGGCGATGCCGCGGATTTTTCTTGTGCAGAAGTGCCACAAATCCAGTATTTATCTGAGGTTGAGGCGCTTTTTATGGTATAATAGAAGTATCAAAGTT
>Ga0256405_10005458_pt1 | contig 21908 bp, 25 predicted proteins | sample RumenRJG_02DNA_FD_189096 | JGI IMG/M metagenome (GOLD analysis project Ga0256405, IMG submission 189096) | Bovine rumen microbial communities from Lethbridge, Alberta, Canada - RJG_02 | ecosystem: Host-associated > Mammals > Digestive system > Stomach > Rumen | place: Canada: Alberta... | reverse complement strand
CTGGTTAATCTCTCCGATTTCATCCAAAAATATGGTACCGCCGTGCGCAAGCTCAAAGCGGCCCTTTACCATAGTGTCGGCTCCGGTATAGGCGCCTTTTTCATGCCCGAAAAGCTCGCTTTCAAGCAGGGTTTCGGTCAGGGCCGCGCAGTGTACCTTAACAAAGGAATTGTCTTTACGAGGTGACAGCGAATGAATGGCATCAGCCACCAGCTCTTTTCCGCAGCCGCTTTCACCGGTTATTAAAACACTGGCCTTGCTGGGAGCAACTTTGTTGATCAGCTGGAACACTTTCTGCATTTCCGCGCTTTTTCCGATCATCCGGTCAAAGCTATGCATTCCTGCAAGCTCTGCCTGCAGCTGCTGGTGCTGCAGACTAAGCTCGCGGCCCTGCAGCGCCCGTTTTACAACAAGTGCAAGCTGATCAAGATTGAGCGGCTTGGTTAAAAAATCATAGGCGCCGTTCCGCATGGCGTCCACCGCGGCATCAATACTGCCGTGTCCGGTCAGAACAATCACGGGAATGCCGGGCATTTCGGTCGTTACCTTACGCAGCACATCTTCACCGGAAATACCGGGCATACGCAGATCAGTGATCACCAGATCCACATCGCCTTTCGCTAAGAAGGCCAGACCTTCTTTTCCATCTGCGGCAATTTTTACATTGTACCCGTCCATTTCAAAAGCGGCGGCAAGCCCTTCACGGATATTCTTCTCATCGTCAATAATCAGGACCGTAAACTTCATAACGCATCACTTCCTTTCGGCTTGTCCGCAGCGGGTTCAGCAGCGGCCGGCAGCAGTTTTCTGTCAGTCTGAGGTATCGGCAGCGTAATGGTAAATACCGTCCCCTTGCCGCGCTCTGAATGAACCGTAATATCGCCCCTGAATTCTTTTATAATTTTATATACCAAAGTCATTCCAAGCCCGGTTCCATTTGCTTTAGTCGTATAATACGGCTCAAAAACGTGGGCGGCAGTTTCTTCAGACATGCCCATTCCGTTATCAGAGAACGTAATAATGAATTTATCGTTTTTCTTTGCCGCAGAAATGCAGAGCCGGCCGGGCTCGCGGGGCCTTACCGTATCCATCTGGTTTTCCAACCGTTCCGCAATAGCCGCCAGTGCATTCTGAACAATATTGGCGGTAACCTCTCGGAACAGCTTTTCGTCAATAAGCAGCCGCGGTGCATTCTCAGCAAGCTGCAGATCAAGCTTCACATTATTCTGGACAAACTGCGGCTCAAAGAACTCCGCAAAATGCTTAAGCAGCACCACAGGATTTACCAAAGCCATATTCGCCTGCACCGGTCTGACCGCAAACAGGAAATCAACCACGATTTTATTCAGATTGTCGATTTCCTCGTTCACCACATCCAGATAGTTTTCAAGATATTTTTTATCAGGCAGCATGCCGTCCGTATCACGGGAACGCCGTAAAGCTTTCTGGATAAGCTGAATATGGATGCCGATGGCACCCAGCGGATTTTTTATTTCATGCGCTACATTCGCCGCCAGATTTGTCAGGCTGGCAAGATTTTCCATACGGTGCAGCAGCACTTCCTGATTCCGTTTTTCGGTAACGTCTGCAACGGTAATCACCGTACCCGATGCCGTATGCTGCCGAACAAACGGTACCAGCGTAATCGTTATGAACCGGACGGAGCCACCCGGAGCAGGAACGGTAAATTCAGAGCAGACATTGTTTATATCCTTTTCTTTGCAGTCACGGAAAAAATCCGCAACGTCGTACGCCGTGCCGTCGTCAATTAAATCCCACAAAAACAATGACTCAGCCCGATTATCATCAGGCCTGATCTTAAAGGGAATATAACGTTCCGCAGCCTTATTATTGGACAGCAGCCGCCAAAAGTCGTCTACAATAATAAGCCCGTCAGATAATGATTCAAAAATTGAATCCAACGTGTCATTTTCGTCATTAAGGGCATTCAGGAAGACTTCAACCTGATCGGGAGAAAGCTTTGCAATTTTCCGGGATACTCGTTTTACAAATCCGCGCATAGCACCACCAAAGAACGGACTAATACATCCAAAGCTGCAGCCGGAGTCTGATTATATACAGTTACATCATTCCAGCAGCTGCGCACAGCCTCCGACAATGCCTGCATGGCAGCAGTACCTTGTGCTGTAAGCAGCAGGTTTCTCCGGCTTTCCTCCAGATCAATTAAAAACAGCTTGAGTACGAGTCTCGGATCAAAATTATTACATTCTTTTACGATAGCAGTAACATCCGGGATTTTGCCGGATGAAGCATCGGCAAAAAAACGCTCCGCAGCGGCATGGATCCGCTCAGGGGTAACCGGAAGGAATGTCATGAGGTACTGCTCGATGCAGGAGCTGCGGCCGGAACCGCCTGAAAAACCGTGTACATGGAACACACGATCCAGAACATCCTGCTGCTCCCGCTCTGACCGTGCAGAAAACGCATAGTTCCTCACCCGGCTCAGGATTGTGGGCATAACCGCCCCTCTGCGGCTTGTTGTAAGCACAAACACGGTATCTTCCGGCGGCTCCTCCAGAATCTTGAGCAGAGCGTTGCGAACGCCCTCAAGCATACGATCCGCATTTTCAATGATAATAACTTTTTTGCCTTTGTTGCTGAAAAGCCTTGCCCAGGAACTTGCATTGCGTACCTGTGCAATCGGAATGGAATCATACATAAAGCCGTCAGAAAGCTTTATGCACTGCTTTTCAAGATCATCACATATCTGAGTAAGCTCATCTAAAGGCGGCAGCTGACGCGGAAGATCAATTTCCTCCAGCAGCTCGTTAATTGCAGAGGTAAGAACCGCGATTTTATTCAGATTATCATCGTCCTGCAGCAATACGGTACTGAACCTCAGGGTCAGTTTCCGGACGCTTCGGACAAACAGATACCGCACGGCAGTAAGATGCCGGCTGTTTTCTGCAACTGCCGACAGCAGTGCCTTTTTAGCGGCCGAAATCTCAAGACAACAGTCACGAGGTCCCGCAAGCAGCATGTTGGTGCTCACCAGCGCCTTATGCTGCAGACATGACGGACAGGTGCACGTCCACTCACCTTTTGCATGACAAGACAATACACGGGCCAGCTCCAGCGCACAGGTCAGCTTTCCGGAAGCGGCAGGCCCGGACAGCAGAAGCGCGCCCGGCAGACGGGAAGCCGCAATATCATGCTCCAGCTGCAGCGCAGCGTCCTGGTATAAGAGATTATCGAACATCCTGTAGCATTCCTTCAACTTTGGAGGCAGGAACAGAAATAAAAGATGCCAGCAGCTTATAGAATAAGCTATGCTCCAGAAGAGAGCTCACATCAAACCACGGCTGAGCCTGCAGAATAACCAGGATGACCGCTACGATTACGGCGCCTTCCGCTGCTCCGAATAAAAAGCCCAGCGCATGGTTCAAGCTGCGCAGAATATCAGCAGAAAACATCCACTGTAAAAACTGCTGAAAAATCTTAGCAAGCAGAAATACTGCCATAAAAATCATCAAAAAAGACAGAAATTTGGCAAGCGGCTCCTTATGCACCACTTCTGTCATAGGAACTGCAAGTTTCTGATAAAACAATATAGCGGCAGCCAATGCACCGGCAAGAGCAATCTTGCCCATAATAACATTGATCAAGCCTCTGAACGCAGCAATTATTGCAAAGAACGCAATGACTAAAAGAAAAAATATATCCAGTGCTGTCATTCATTGCCCGCCTTAAGCAGCAGCCCGGCAATTACCTGCGCAGGCTTATCGTTGCCGACCAAACTGCGGGCGGCATTACCGTATGCGCTTCTGGTCTCAGAAGCGCTGAACACATCCAGCGCCTGCTTTAAATGCTCAGCATCGGCATCTGCTCCTACTAAAGACAAAGCTGCATCATTAAGCGAAAAATACGCGGCATTATCCACCTGATCACCACGGGTACCGGAACCGCACAACGGCACCAGCACCATCGGCTTACCGAGCACCGCACATTCCCACAACGCATTTGCGCCGGCGCGGCTCAGCACAATATCAGCGGCGGCGATCACATGCGGCATTTCGGCATATATAAAGCTGTACCGATGATAGTCCGCGGCTTTATATGCGCAATCCGCAGCATGAGCGCCTGTCTGATGAACTACAATGAATCTGCTGCACAGCCAGTCAAGATTTTCCTCAACCAGCGTATTGATCTGATGCGCTCCAAGGCTGCCTCCAATTACCAGCAGCACAGGCTTTTCATCTGCGGATTTCTGCTCCGGCAATCCTAAAAACTTCCGTCCCGCGGCGGCGTCAGCAGAATAAAATACAGGACGCACCGGATTACCGGTCACCACGACATTCTTACCGGCGGAAAAATACCGGGCCGTGTCTTTATAGGACACCAGCACAGTATGCGCTACACGAGAATTAATACGTGTGGCAAGGCCGGGCGTAAAATCACATTCATGGGTATATACAGGAATACCAAGCAGTTTTGCAGCAAAACACGGCGGCACGCTGACAAATCCGCCTTTTGAAAAAAGCACGGCAGGCCGCAGGCGAAGCAAAATGAAAAAAGCTGCAATAAAACCAAAAAAGATCTTGAACAGATCAAGTATATTCCGCAAAGAAAAATACCGCCGCAGCTTGCCGGACGGTATTCCATAAAAACAGGATATGGTATGCGATCCATCACTTCCCGTAAAACTTTCTACAATTTTACGGTCCATGCCGCTTCTGTTACCTATCCAAAAAATCTCCGGCGAACGGGTCTGGAACAGACCTTCCTGTTCCAGGCCGGCCTTGACCAGGGCTGCCTGTTCAGAACCGGCAGCCAGTATTTTTAACTCATCGGCAACGGCAAGTCCCGGATAGATATGTCCTCCGGTACCGCCGCCTGTAAATACAATTTTCATATACAAAAATTAGAGCCGTTCCCTATGATAAGGAGTAAGAACTTCCACCAAATCAGTCTTCTTAAATAATGTCGCATACTCATAGGCAGACATTCCCATACCGTCCTTAATATCAGGATCAGCACCGTGCTCAACAAGCAGCCGGCACATCTCTACATCGCCGATACCTACGGCAAGCACCAGAATGGACTGTCCTTCTTTGCTTACATATGACAAATCCGCGCCTTTGACTACAAGCATGGTTGCTATCTCAAGATTCTTCTTCCAGACGGCATCCATAACTGCGGTGTATCCACGGTCTTTAGATACAGAATTAATGTTCGCGCCTCTGCGCAAAAGCCAGCTCACAATCTTAGGAACTTCAGCACGAACCGCTACATTGAGCATTGAAGTACCCTCGCTGTCGCGGCAGTTAATATCCATACCGGCATCAAAGAACTGGCGGCAGATATCAATCTTGTCTTTTGTAATATACGTAGCAAAGCTGTCCGGCGTAAACGGAATACCTCTGTTCATAAGATCCTTCAAGGAATCTTCCCGGAGCTCGGTAAGCTGCAATGTTTTATAATTATCATTAAGCGAGGCAGCCATCACCTCCTCGCTGTCAAATGTTCTGACAAAATATCCGTCTGCAAATGCGCAGGCCTTGGAAAGTGAGAAAACAGGTATGTTGCGTCCCATCAGCATACCCAAAAGCATGCACTGCCCCATAACCTGAGACTCCGATTTAGTTCCTGCAACTGCAAAAGTCTCATCGATGATCAGGACATGAGTAGCTTTTAAAAACTGATTTCCAAGCCTTTTCAGCGTTTCGCCATCAAGCGGAATATCAGAATTAATAATATCAGCAAATTCATCCTTGTACTTCTGGACGATCTGTTCCGGTAACGATGCAACGGCTGCATTAATTTGAGCGGCAGATTTAATTACTAACCAGTTCATATACTTATATTATAAGCGTTAATACGCTGATCCTCAAGACTATTTTTTATATAAAAGCTTTTTTTATGGCTTTTTTGATTTTTTTTATTTTAACCTATTGACACAATCATGCAATTTCTATATAGTACTAAACATCACCTGCCGCTGTAGCTCAGTTGGTAGAGCAATGGACTGAAAATCCATGTGTCGTTGGTCCGATTCCAACCGGTGGCAAGTAAAAAGCTGATACTTCGGTATCAGCTTTTTTATTTTAAACTAAAAACCCCTCGTCATAAAACATCCGGATACAAGGTACAGGACATAAAAAAAGGACTGTTTTTCATATGAAAAACAGTCCTTTATAGAGAGTCGAACTTTATAGCTTTGTATACCGCTGCTTATTTAAGCCGCGCCGTATCAAACAGCGGGCTTGTCATAAAGGTACGCAGGCTGTCCTGCCATTGCGGAAGCGTTATTCCCAAAGCCTTCTGTATTTTATCCTTACAGAGCACAGAATATGCAGGACGTTTGGCAGCCGTAGGATATTCTGCCGTCGTGCAGGGTATAACCGTACATTCCGGATTAGTCAGCACTCCGGTTTTAATCCCCTGCGCTTTGATTTCATTGGTAAAATCCCACCATGTAATCTCACCTAAGTCTGTACAGTGATAGATACCATACGGCACAGCAGGTTCTGATGTTCCCTGTATAATCTTCATTATTACCCCGGCAAGCGTTCCGGCAAAGGTGGGGGTTCCTTTCTGATCATTCACCACTTTTACCGAATCATGGGTATTCATAGCTTTTATCATTGTGTACACAAAATTCCGGCCGGCCCAGCCGTAAAGCCATGCAGTCCGCAGAATATAATAGCGGTCCGTATGCTCCGCCACCTGCCGTTCTCCTGCAGCTTTTGTTACGCCGTATACACTGTCCGGCGCAACCGCCATATCCTCAGTCATCGGCGTACTGCCGGTTCCGTCAAACACATAATCAGTAGAAATGTGTATCATCACGGCACCAACTTCTTTTGCCACTTCCGCAATATTTCCGGGCGCAATCTCATTCAATTTTTTTGCAAGGTCACGATCAGATTCCGCCTTATCAACCGCAGTATAGGCAGCGCAGTTGATAATCCAGTCAAAATGATGTGACCGGGCAAACGATCTTAAAGCCGCAATATCCGTAATATCAACATTTATATCAGTGCCGATAAATTCAATACTATTCTCGGTAAGCTGCCGGGCAATCTCTGACCCCAGCATTCCTTTACAACCGATCAACCAAACCATATAAGCAGTCGCCTCCGTTTTAATGTACTCTATATCCGCTTTTTCATCTGCTCTGCAATTATCTTAACATCCTGTATATGATCCTTCGACGCTACCAGCAGGCCGTCATCACTGTCCACAACCACCACATTGTCCAGGCCAATGACCGCAACCGTACGGCTGCCTCCGCGTATATACGATGAAGTTGTATTCAGCGCAATTACATCACCGGCAATCACATTCTGGTCCGCATCTTTTTTACTGATATCGTAGAGCGCACTCCAAGATCCTACATCATCCCAGCCGGCATTAAGACTGACAACTCTGCCTCTGGAAGTTTTTTCCATAACAGCGTAGTCGATAGAATCTCCCTGTATCCGGCTGAAGGTATCCGGATCAAGCCTGATAAAATCCGCATCAACCTGCGCGGCATCAAAAGACTGTATCGCAAGTTCAGCCATTTCAGGCTTGAACCGCTTCAGTTCATCAAGGAATACAGAGGCCTTAAAGACAAACATACCGCTGTTCCATGCATAGCTGCCGTCTTTCAGATATGACTCAGCTTTTTCTAAACAAGGTTTTTCTACAAATTTCTCAAGGGTATACGAACCGCAGTCTTCCTGTCCGGCAGATTTTACGTATCCATACCCGGTAGCCGGGAACGTAGGCACAATACCGAACGTTACCAAAAAACCTTTGCATGCAGTATCCGCTGCAACACGCACAGCCTGCTGAAAAGCCGGAACATCAGTTATAACATGATCACTCGGTAATACAACTACTACGGCATCCGTATTCTGCTTGAGCGCCGCACAGCAGGCCGCGGCAATGGCAGGAGCCGTATTACGTGGTACAGGCTCAAGGATAATCTCAGGCCTGACTGCCTGCGCCGCAGCATCTGCAGGTCCGGCAGTGTTTATGACAGCATCCATAACGGATCCTATCTGCTCGGCAACAATAAACCTGTGAGACGTTCCGCAGCAGACTATCGGTGTTCCCAACGGCAATCCTTTCAGGCGCAGCAAGGTCTCCTGTATCATGGTTTTGTCACTCACAAGCGGCAGAAACTGCTTAGGATGATTTCCCCAGGATAAAGGCCACAGACGAGTACCGGCTCCGCCGGAAAGAATAACAGGAACAAGCTTCATAATTACTCCACAGTAACAGATTTTGCAAGATTTTTAGGTTTATCAGGATCACATCCCCGCTGAATTGCACAATAATACGCCAGCAGCTGAGCCGGAACAACCGTAAGCAGGCTGGCCAGAGTTTCTGAGCACGGAGGTATTCTAAACACTTCGTCCGCCTTACCTTCAAAAACACTGTCATCGGCCTGTGTTATTACCAAAACAACCCCGCCACGGCTGCGGACTTCCACCATGTTCGAACCAATTTTATCATAGAGTCTTGGATCACTGGCAATAGCCACCACAAGCGTCTGCGGATCTATAAGCGTAATCGGACCGTGCTTCAATTCTCCGGCGGCAAATGCCTCAGAATGCATGGAGCTCACCTCTTTCAGCTTCAAGGCACTTTCCAGCGCCGTGGCGCTGTCAAACTGGCGGCCGATATAAAATATCCGCTCTTTATTAAACTGTCGGGATGCAAACTTCTGGATAATCTCTTTACTGTCCAGAATCTGCTGTATTTTATCAGGAATAGATTCCAGCTCGCTCAGCAAGCTCACACACGTTTCATCGCTCAGTGTTCCGCGGATTTTTCCAGCCTTAATTGCCAAAAGATACAGGCACAAAAGCTGGGTTGTATACGCTTTTGTAGAAGCAACGGCAATTTCAGGTCCTGCTAACGTATAAATCACATCATCGGCTTCACGGCTTACCGTAGATCCAACGCAATTAGTAATTGCAACAACTTTAAGGCCTTCTTTTTTTGCCAGACGCAGAGCGCTCAGCGTATCCGCGGTCTCACCGGACTGGCTGATAACAATAAAAATATCATTCTTGTCAAGAATCGGATTCCGATACCTGAATTCGCTGGCCACATCAACATCAACCTTAAGCCGCGCCAGCTTTTCAAAGGCGTATTTTGCAACCACCCCTGCATGATAGGCAGTACCGCAGGCAGTGATGACTACACGTCCGGCATTTTTCCAAGCGTCATCCATACGGCTTTCCTCAAAGCAGACGTCGCATGGCTTTCCATCGTTTCCGATAACAATTCTCGGGCGCATCGTATCACGGAGCCCCTTAGGCTGCTCATGAATCTCTTTGATCATAAAGTGCTCAAAGCCGCCCTTCTCTGCTGCATCCATATCCCATGCAACATGGCTGGGCTCCTTTATAATCCGCTCACCGTCAAAGTTAAACAGATCCACATGATCAGTATATAAGACTGCCAGCTCCTGCTCGCCGAGGTAGTATACTTCCCGCGTATGCTCCAGCAGCGCCGGTACATCGCTTGCAATGAAATTTTCGCCTTTCCCCAGACCCACTACAAGCGGGCTTTCTTTTCTGGCACAAATAATCCTGTCAGGATAATCCCGGCACACTACGCCCAGCGCATAGGAACCATGAACCGTACGCAGAACCTTTATTACTGCCTTAAAAATATCTTTTTTTGCTTTATAGGCTTTTTCAAGCAGCTGAACGATCACTTCCGTATCGGTCTGGCTTTGAAAAACCACGCCTTCTGCCTGCAGCTTTGCCTTCAGCTCTGCATAGTTTTCAATAATACCGTTATGTACAATAGAAATTGACCCGTCTGAGGACGTGTGCGGGTGTGCGTTTAAATCGCTGGGCTCACCGTGGGTAGCCCAGCGCGTATGTCCTATGCCGACCGAGCCTTTTATAACTTCTCCGGCAAGCTTCTGCTCAAGGAATTTCAAAGCTCCCTTGCACTTACGGACAACAATATTACCGTCATCAATAACGGCAATTCCCGCGGAATCATATCCGCGGTACTCAAGTTTTTTCAGTGCATTCACCAAAATCTGTGAAGCATTCTTCTGGCCGATATAGCCTACTATTCCGCACATGTGTATATCCTAAAACAAAGTATATAAAAAAATATATCATTAATAGCAAAAGAAATCCACAGCCTTTGATATGGCAATAAGTTTACTGCTTCCAAATAACCTTTCAAAAATAAAAGCTTTTGACCCTCGCGGCAAATGGAAGGAATTAACGAAACATGAAATAATATTCATGTAAATTGAGTAATCGAATATACAAATTGCATAATTAATGCTATCATCTATCTATGCTTATTGAACGAACCATTAACACGAAACTTTTTCAATTACTAAAATCGTTTCCAGTTGTAACACTGACAGGTTGCCGACAATGCGGAAAATCAACGCTTCTGAAGCATTTGCTTCCAGATTACACATATATTTCACTAGAAGATCTTGACTTGCGTCAAATTGCGAAAGAAGACCCGCGGCATTTTATTTCAGTTTATTCTCAAAAAGTAATAATCGATGAAATCCAGCAGGTTCCAGAACTGCTTTCCTATTTGCAAACGCACATTGATTCTGTGAATGGAAGCGGAATGTATGTGCTTACAGGAATCCACAACCTTCTGCTCATGCAGTCTATAAGCCAAAGTCTTGCAGGTCGCACAGCCTTATTAACCCTTGCGCCTTTTTCTGTCGTCGAATTGCGTTCAGCAAATCTTCTTCCACAAACAACAAATGAAATGCTTTTCAAAGGCTGCTTTCCCCGCATTTATGATAAGCAGATTGAAGCAACGGACTTCTATCCTTCCTACATTAAGACTTATATTGACCGTGATGTGAGGGTTTTACGCAACATAACTGATTATTCAGCTTTTACAAGGTTTCTAAAACTTTGTGCCGGTCGGTGCTCTCAAATTCTGAATGTAACAGCATTAGCAGAAGACGCAGGTATTACCCGGAAAACGGCAGAGGCATGGCTTTCTGTTCTTGAAGCAAGCTATATCATCTATATGCTAAAACCTTATTACAAAAATTTCGGCAAGCGCATTATAAAAAATCCAAAAATGTATTTTTATGATACAGGGCTTGTTTCCTCATTGCTGGGAATCACAAGTACAGAACAGATTGAAACTTTCTATATGCGTGGTGCCTTGTTTGAAAATTTTATCGTTTCAGAACTGCTTAAAAGAAGACTTTTTGCAGGTAAATCTGATGAACTTTATTTCTGGCGTGATTCAAACGGAGTCGAGATCGATGTAATTGAAGAAGACAACCTCGAAATCAAAGCGTATGAGATAAAGGCATCTGAAACTATGAACACAGCCTTTTTCTCAAACATAAAGAAAATCAAAGAAATTGCCGGCTTAAAAGCAGAAAACACCGCTGTAATTTATTCCGGCAAGAGTCTGCCTGCAACATCAGAAAACGGGGCTTATATTTGTTGGAAGGAGATTTAGAAACAAGTTCTCACACTACTAGGAATATTCACAAAATGATCTTCCAGCCATTCGGCGTTTGGCATTTCTGTACGTTCGCAGTGTTTATATGGTGGCATTTTGTACATAAGTGTCCAGATTGGGCGGGTTTGTACACCGTTTGAGTTTGTGAACTCAAGGAATTCTTCGCGTTCTGCACGGTCTTTCAGGAAAATCGCATTGAGCCAGTAGTTTGCCCGGCTGTTTTCTGTTTCTGTAACAAATGGAATTCCTAATTCTGCAAAGAACTTTTTGTACATACCGGCTGTTTCGCGCTTGTTTTCGATGATTTTATCAAAGTATTCAAGCTGGGCGGCACCGATTGCGGCATTTACACCAGGCATACGAAGATTCCAACCAGCTTCTTTATGGTAATAACCCCATTTTGCGGGTTCTTTGGCTGTTGTAGAAAGATATTTTGAAAATAAGGCTGAGAAATAACTTCCTCCCCTGCTTTTACTCCAGCTGCAACCATAGCCATGTGCAAGGCTTCAGTACCGCTTACCATAGCAACGGCACATTTAGCACCAGTAAGCTTTTTTATCTGCTCTTCCATATCGGTTACAAAGTGGCTTACATAAGAAACAAACTTTGTGTCGATACACTCGTTCAGATATTTTTTCTCATTACCAAGAAACTGAGGACAGTGCAAAAGCACCGGATTCATTTCCGGGCACAATGATTTGATGTAATCTGTGATTTTTTAAAAATCAGTCATAATTTTATCTCCTGCTATATAAGTTATTTTTTATTGTTACAAATAATTCTCTTAATACCCATAAATTTGCTGTAAAATATCAACAGTTTCTTGAAGTTGGTTTGATTCATTATATTCAGAGTAGTCTGTTTTGGCAGCAACTCTTTTCATTTCCTTAAAGATCTTATTCTGTTCCTTGCGGTTATTTTGAGTCTGATAATATTCCAGTTTTGCACATAACAGTCCAAAATAACTCTCCTGGAATTCAATTTCTTTTGGATACTGAAAACTCCAGTTTTGTGCCATATTCATAATTGAATTTGGAACAATACGTGATTCTGATGTTGCCAGATACTCTTCTTTTGCTATTGAAATAAAAGCTGACCTTATATCCATTGCATCTGGATATTCTTTTAAGAAAGGCTTTAGCTCTTCAAATTTATCGGAAAGATTTTTTTTCGTGCTAGAAAAAGTAATAGAATAAATATTTGCTTTTGTTAAAGAAAGCACTTGTGCAATACTTAAGCAATGGTGCTTTTTATATTGGGGTTCTAAATAGTTTTCTAATTCTTTAAGCTCATCTAATTCATTTTTCTTTATTAACATCAGCATCCAATCTTTTGCAGCCAGCATTGCTATATCACACATTTCTTCTGAATAGTCATAATCTTCAAGGATGCTCTTTACTTTGTACCATTCATTTTTAAAGGCTTCCCCTTTACTGACTTTTGCATTAATTAGCGCGCGGTAGCTTTCACATAAAACAAGCCCAAAACGACAAGTCTTCGGAAAATCTAATTTCTCAACACTCTGTATAAATTCAGAAAAATAATCTTCGCCACCAAGATTATGGATACCAACACAATAGGCTTTTATTACTTCAGGCACATCTTTTCTATTTTTAATCAATTCAATATGAATCTGCAAATATTCAATGAATTTTTTAGCACTGTCATAAAATTGTTCAATGTTTCTTTTGTCCTCCAAAACACAAGCAATACGGCGCCATAATTCTAATTCATATTTTAGAAATACAGGTTTAGCATCTATCAACACACATTCTACAGAATCCAGATCTTTAATAATTTCAATTCTATTAAGCAAGCTGACATAATATTCAAAATAGTTAAGAACCTCATCAGGAGTGGTTATAGCAATTTTTTGAAATATATCACTATCAGGAAAATCAGAAAGAGCTAGAATCAAAAAGTTAGATAAGCCTAAAATAGAATTAGCTCGGGCAAGTTTTGTGAATCGTATTACATCATAAATTTTTACAGTCGATTTTACAATATACTCTTTTATAATATCAGGAATCATGGGTTCTATAATCCATGCATGATTAGGTAAAGCTGCAGTTTTAGCAACATTTGCATCATGAATTGTATGCAAGCGCTTCAATTCTTCATCATCAGCAAGCCCGACATTTTCCAGCATATGCAGATAAACTTCTTCAGGATCTGCAGAGAGCTTTAAGTACGGTGTAGAGAATGCAAATCTCTCTTCATTATCAAGTTCAAATAAAAAATTTGAACTATCGTCATCTGAAGTTCTATCCTTTTGATTTTCAGGATGCATAATTAAATCTATTACTGTATCATCAACGTTATTGCATTCTACCAGCTCATCCATATGAATAAACAAATCCGCCTGAACATTTGTTGCAGACACTTTATCCATTTGCTTATCCAGAAAATTTATAAGTTTTTTACAATCATTTTCTAAATAATTTGCACCATACACATCTGTGATATTAAAATTTCCTATAGCACATGCCATTGCAAGCAAGTGGAAAAAGGAATTCGTCAGATCTTCATCGTTCTCTAAAACAGACAGCCAGCGTTTTCTTTCCCGATTCAAGTATTCATCAAGCAAATCTTCAGCAGATGAAAGATGTTGAATTCCTTCTTTATCAACCCAAACTTCAATAAAAATATTCAAATACAAAGGACGCTGATATGAATCATTTAATGATTTTTTATAGCTCTGAAGTAGTTTATAAGTTGTTCCTGTTACATCGGATATACAAAGCTCTATGAATTTATTGCTTTCCAATATAGGCAAATAAACTTTTAAATAATTTTCTACATATTGAAGTTCATCATTATCAGTTATTCTTTGAATCTCCAGAGGTTGTTTGTATTCTGCACCTTCAAAAAGCAATCGATTTTCTGTACTTAACTCTCTTTTTAGAATCTTAGTCCATTCTTCAGCATTCTGAACTCTTTCTATAAATATAAAGCGAAGTTTATAAGGAGAGTCGATAAAAGCATCAAGGTAAGCTTCTATAGTTTCTGCACATTCCTTTTCCTGGGCCAGAACATAATCAAACACCACAATCGTATTCGTGAATGGTTTGAAATCTTTTACGTTTTCAGATTTTTTGTTTGAAAAGAAGCCGAACCAATTACATTTAATATTTTTTAATAATTCCAGTACAAGACGGCTCTTTCCAATTCCAGCCTCACCAAAAATTGACCACCAGCAAAACTTTGATTTTGAGTCAATAAAATTACTTAGTTCTTTAATTTCACTCTTTCTGCCTACAAAATCATTAAACCCGTTAGAAAAATGCATTCTTCCAAATGCAGTCGTCAGATTTATACTTTCTTTATATGGATTTATAGAAGCCAGAGAGCGAATATTTGCTCTTCTATTAAGTCTTAAATGTGTTACTTCAGAAAGAAACTCCGGAAGATCATCATAATCATCGCCATAATAAACAGGTATCGCATTTGCAGGAAGATCTGGTAATGAATCCCCTTTTTTCATCAGGTAGAAATAAGAAATATCATTAACACCAAGCTTTTCAATAATAAAAGAAAGAAAACAAGAAAGATTTGGATCTTCAACAGTTCTACCGCAGCCAACTATAATAATAGGATGTGTGCTTATGAGATTCTGTATAAACTGAGCACCATCATTTGATAAAATAGCTTCATACTGTTGCTTATCAGCAATGATATCATCAAGCTTATGAAGAATATCATATACCCCATGAAGATGAATTACACTATTGTCTTTTTTTTCTTTAATAATTGAGAGAATGTCAGCAGGCTTTGAATAAGAAACAGCACGAGCATCAACAGATTCTTCTATTGTAATATCATAATTTGTAGTTGCAATTAAATCACCTGTACGCCATATGCATTTTAGAGCCTCTTTAAATGCAGCATTTACAGGATGCAGAGCTCCAATAGTTTCATTCATAAAGGTCTCATATAAATCAGAGACTTTCAGTTGTTCAATCAGAAAAGTAGCTGCATTAATAAGTTCATCAGAAGACCATGAACCAAGTTTTTTCTCCAGCTCAATTTGTTTAGATGCATCTAAATAAGATTTGCCCGCAAGAATCCAATTAGACCAGGTAATATTATGATTACCAAGTGACATTGATGCACCAGCGCCACACAGATATACGATTTTCTGTTTTGTTGATAATACTTTTATCAATTGTGGATAACTTGCAGGAGTTAAGGCAGACAATTACACACCTCAATTAATAAGAATATGTAAAAAGTTAGATTGTTTCAAGGGAAAATAAAATTCAGAAAGATTTTATAAAATTTTAAAATATTTGTTCTCGTATTTCTTGATATATTTTTAGTGTTTAGAACATATATCGTGAAATATAGTCGTAACCATCCGAGGAACTATAGGCAGCATTATTTCTTTCTAGGATTAAATCTGTCGAATAAACATAGTTACCATATTTATCAATATAGTTAGATTTGTCGTCTAACGTTTCAGAAAGCTTGGATATTTCACTATTTGTCTTAAATAATAATAATTTTGCTTCTTCTAAAGAAATTTTATTTTTAATAAGCTTTTCTTTCATAATAGCCACCCCCTACTATTTACCTTTGTCCACGTATAACGAAAGTTTGTCCATTCTGATTTTCTATATATTTGATTGTCGACGGTAATCTATAAATACTTAAAATATAACTATGATATAATGACAATACTTTATCTTGAAGGAGCTGATTTTTCTCAAGTGCAATAACTTTTAATCCAAGTCTTTTACACTTTGAAAAATCATAATGTCTATCATGAACTTTAGACGCATCATGACTAGCTAATTCATCTAGAATCGTTTTAACAAGTTTTTTCTTATTTTTAGATTTCTTAAACATGCAATCAAGCAGCCATCCTTCAACTAAATTATGAGACATTTTTACAACATTTTCACATTCACCTACAAATGATGGCCTATATTGCTGAATTATTTCTTTCCAAATCAATGATTTGTTAGGAGCCATCATAGTTTCATTCATAGCTCTTTCAAATTCTTTAAGAACTCCTTGCGCTGGTACATTATGATATTGAGGATCAATAGGGCCTAAACTAGACTCCTTTCCCATTGTTAGCGTCAGGCGATTTTAACCATTACGAGTCAGGAGAAAATCGCCAAAATTAGTCAAAAAGAAACAGCCACTATTATAATCAAACAAAAGTTCCTAAAATATGTGCTGATCAATAATGCACAGAAAAGGAGCTTATGAATGAAAATAATAGTGACAAACAAAGTTTACCACAGGCACTGGATCTTATAAAGGACAGAGAAAAAGAAAATTTCTGTCTGGAAAAAGTTAATCTTGCCGAACTGCAAAGGCTGACAGGCATTACAAGAGCAAAATTAAGACGCCTGAAAGAAAATAAGTTCAAAGAAAAACAGCACGGCCTGATGGGACGTAAATCAGAATCTACTGTACTTTCTGGTTTTACAGGTGTAATAAACAATTTTCTGAGAAGTAATGTAACAAACTCCGAAGTTTTGTTTGAGCAGCTTTGTAAACTTGGATATACAGGCGGTATGACAACCGTAAAGAATTATATTCTTGCCCACAAAGATTTAATTCCTCCCAAAAGGCAGATTGTCAGTCCGCAAGGGAATCGCGGCAGAAGATATTCAACAAATAAGTAAAACACATTTTTTCTTTACAGACTTTAAGCAAAGCCCTTTGTCCAGACATTTTGTCTGAAAAATAACGAATTTCATGCTGCCATCTTTTTGATGATTGCAGAAGGAAAACTTCCTTCCCTGTATACTTCGTCAGGAGTTTTGTAATCCAAACCCTGATGAATTATTTCATTGTTGAAGAACTTCACAAAGTCTCCAAGCAGTTTCTGGAGTTCTTCTTCAGACCTGTAATCCCGAAGAAAAATCCATTCATATTTCAGTGTACGCCAGGTTCGTTCCACAAAGATGTTGTCCTTGCATCTTCCGATTCCATCCATGCTGATTTCAACATTGTAGGATTTCAGAAGCTCGATGAACTCTCTTCCGGTGTACTGAGAACCGCAGTCCGTGTTGAAGACTGACGGAACTCCATATTTCTCAAACGCCTCTCTCTCGCATTCCAGACAGAAATCCGTCTTCATGCTGTCCGATAGACGCCAGCTCAGAATCTTCCGGCTGTATAAATCAATCACGGCCGTAAAATACATCATGCCCCACGGGGGCTTGATTATGCAATGTGTAATGATCAGCCTATATAAAACTTCCTGCGAAATAATAAATGAATCAATAGGCTGTACATCTGTTCCTTGCCACATAAAATTTCCAGATTGTGTGTTAATTCTATAATCAATTTTAGAAGCTGTTAGATTTTTTAGAAATATACCATAATTTTCATTTGTAACTGGTACGGGTGTAGTTATAGCTGTGCCATCTTTATATGTAAATAATGATTGAGAATTTAGTTTTCCTGGTAATAATACATAAACTACAGCATGCCTGTATGGAAGTTCATAATGAACTAGGAAACGGATTTCTTGAACCTGTGTATCAGGAAGCGCTGGAAGAAGAGTTTAAATTACAGCAGATTCCGTATGAACGTGACAAACTACTGCCAGTTATGTATAAAGGAAAAAAACTTACAAAAGAATATTTCGCAGATTTTGTTTGCTATGGAAATATCATAGTTGAGTTAAAGGCTGTTGTAAATCTTGTTAAAGCACATAAAGCTCAGGTTCTTAATTATCTTAAAGCAGCAAATTCTGATGTTGGTTTGCTGATAAATTTTGGCGAAAATTCACTGAAATGGGAACGAATTACACGGTTTGAGAAAAAAGGACAATCAATTGCTGCTGATATAGTCATATAAAGCTTCTCTATCTTTTTCAAACTCAATATCTAGGGCATTGTTTAAATAATTATCTGATTCAAGAAAAAGACCGGAGTTACTTTCCATCAGTATCCTATAAGTTTCGGAACTAAGAAGTTTTTTATAAGCATCTTCATGGTTAAGATTGTATTTAGACATGATATGTTTTGTTGCGTTGATTACTGATAAGCCTTTCAAATGTTCAATTTTTGCTTCTTCCATAATCCCTAGCTCCATGTGATTTCTTTCATTTCAACTACAAGCTTATCCGCAATTTCTTGTTTTCCTACAAAATACTGCGTTCCAAGGTTCTCTGGTTCTAAAAACCCAAGAAGTTTTTCTTTTGCTTCATCAGAACCTACTTCACCGTACAATCCTCGCCAGTAAGAGTTTAAACAAACCATTGTATCATCATCTGCAGTAGGACCAATTACTAAATCAAAATCATGAAGAAGTCCGCCTTTTTCTCTACACATTAAAATAAAATCAAGCCTCTCTTCGTCAGCTGTTTTGAAGTATTTTATATTCAACGTCTGAGCATATTCAATATCAATTTTGATTTCATATAAAGTTTCAGAAAATCTATCTTTTGGAGCATTAGGACGACGCAAAAGAGCTTCTCGGTATTTCTTATGCATCATACCAACTGCCTGACTCTTTGTTACGGCCATATAAAAGCCTTTTCCAAAATCTTTATTATTGCGGCCTTTGAAAACATCAATTGTTTCAAACTTCTCAGCGGTTCCGTGATAAAGGGTATTAATAAGCTGCAACATACTGGTCAATTTCCTCTACCATCTCATGGTTATTCATAGAGTCAAAAATATCCGGACATTCACCAACAAAATTTATAATATTATATTTTTGATCTAAATTCATGAATTGCTCTGTCGTAAGAGAATGAGCTTTTTTGTAGTTTTCTGTAACGAGGTACATGATATAAATGGTATTGTTAAGTCTTTTTTCACTCATTTTTGCACCTCCAAAAATGGATTCTATAATTAAATTATAGCATTAAAGCTTTAAAAAATCCATAAAAAGTAAATCACCCTAGAAAATGTTTATTAAATATCACACGGATTCGATTTTTGCGTTAGCAAAATCGAATCCGTGTGATATTATTTTTATAGCACTACTTTCTTATTCTGTTCAGCGTTTAATGGAAAATAAAGAGTAATCTGATATTTTTTCTTTTCAGTAAATTTGACGGTAAGCTCAAAGCGATAAACAAGAGGCAGTGTCTTCAAGTCTGCAATTACGCTGTGGCCGTCATAATAAAAAGTGCGGCACTGGCTACTGCCGTTGCGGTGGTTGAGTAGTCCGAAGGACGTATCGAACCCACCCTAGGGGAGTGCAGGCATTCCTATTGGCCAGTCATCTACAAAAGAATCTTCTTTGTCTTTTACATCAAATCTAAAATAGAATGCTTCTTTGTTTTCTGCTCTAAGTTCAAACTCTTTTACAGATACATTTTTATAAATGAGCTTTTCGCAAACTCTATCAACAAGAATATCAAACTTATCATTGGAATAAAAAAGCAAAAGGAACAGAGCCAGAATATTATTATATTCAAGTCTTGTAACCACGCAGCCTGTAATGGCTTTGCCGGTTTCAACAAGTTTCTCTCTGTTCCTAATGCCGATGACACCTAGCAGAGCCAGCATAATAAATCCGCCTATAAGCCAAAGAGAAGCCATAATAGAAGCCCATCCTTGAACTACATGTCCTGAAATTAATGAATAGAGAATGTAGATTATTGTACCAATGAATGCAAGAATAAATAAGATTCCGGCTCCGAAAATATATGAAATTGGTCTGGTAGAAAAAGAGAAAATTCCATCAGCGGCAAGATGAAGCATTTTTCGTAAAGTATATTTTGATTTTCCCGCTTCACGTTCATTTATTACATCACTTACAGTTGCTATTTTGTGCCCGATTGTCGGCATAAGTCCACGTAAATAAAGATTCTTCTCGTGATAATGAGCCAGACGTTCAACAGCTTCTTTTTTCAAAAGACGGAAGTCTGCATGATTAAAGATTACTTTTACACCCATCATCTCCTGAAGCTTATAGAATGTTACAGCGGTTGTTCTTTTCATAAAAGAATCTTTTTTGCGGCTTGTTTTTACACCGTAAACAATATCATTTCCCTGCTCACAGAGTGTAACCATCTGTTCTATGCAATTTAAATGTAATGAAACTGGTAAACAGGTCGGAAATGCGTTAAAACAAGAAATTCACGAAAAAGGTATTTTAGGTACAATTTTTAATTTAGCACTTGGTATTCTTTTTAGTGGAAAATAGGAGGGGAAAATTATTATGAACTGTCGTTATTGCGGAAAAGAGGTCAAGTCGATAGGTTTTGCTTTAAGAACACCTTACGGAGACAAATGCTCTTCTAGTCCTATGGGCAAGCATATCGCTGTTTCAGACGGTAGACACTGTATCTACTGTGGAGAGGAAGTAAAAACTGTTGGAATGGTTTTACGTTCTTCAAGAAGCGATTTGTGTTACGCTTCCCCAAATAAGAAGCATGCCCTTGACAAGTAGGAGGCATCACGGTGGATTTTATGGATTTTGCAAAAGGTATGGTAGAAGACAATGTGATTGAAAATCTTTGCAAGAAATCAAAATCTTTTGCTGCTTTCAATAAAATTCAATCAATACTTGTATTCATGACTGAAAATAAAATCGATCCAGTTTCAGAGCAAGGTCAACACTGCCAATTGGATTTAAATTTCGCAGTCAATGAATATAATCAAGTATTTATTGACCATGGTCTGAATCCGCAATTAAGCGTTAATTGTAAAAGGATTTGACAAATGTAATCACCTTAGTATATACTTGTTTTAGGAGGAATTAAAAATGATGTATACTAAGGTTTTTACTAGTGGTAACAGTCAGGCTGTCCGTATTCCCAAAGAATTTTCTTTGACAGAAGGAGAAATGTGCATTCAAAGAGTAGGAAGTACAATTATACTTTTTCCAAAGGAAAATCCATGGGAAGCATTTGATAGAAGTTTTTCTGAATTTTCAGATGACTTTATGGCAGACGGAAGAAATCAACCAGAAATGCAAGTTCGGGAAGGGCTTTAATGTATTTACTGGATTCTAATATTTGCATTTTTCTGATTAGGAATAAAACTCCTCTTTTAAGAGAAAGAATAAAGATGTATTCTCCATCATTATTGCATCTGTCAGTAATTACAGTTGCTGAATTAGAATATGGAGCTGCAAAAAGTCAAAACCCTGTAAAAGAACATCAGGCAGTACTGGATTTTGTTTCTCCTTTCAAGATTATAGACTTCAAACCAAATGATGCAGAAAATTTTGGATTAATAAGAGCATATCTTGAAAAGAAAGGAACTCCTATTGGACCATATGATATGGAAATTGCGGCACAAGCTATGACAAACGATTTGATTGTAGTTACGAACAATGTCGGCGAATTTGAAAGAGTTCCTTGGATAAAAGTAGAAGATTGGACAAAAAAGTAAATAAAACCTAACACATATAAGGCCCCAGCTTGTCAATAAGAATCCTCAAAAAAAAATAATCACTTAAGGCTGTCTTTTTCAGACAGTCTTCTTTTTTTGAGAAAAATAGAGTTTCCGTTCAAAATAAAAAAGCAAAGCCTGAATCGC
>Ga0256405_10005457_pt1 | contig 21910 bp, 17 predicted proteins | sample RumenRJG_02DNA_FD_189096 | JGI IMG/M metagenome (GOLD analysis project Ga0256405, IMG submission 189096) | Bovine rumen microbial communities from Lethbridge, Alberta, Canada - RJG_02 | ecosystem: Host-associated > Mammals > Digestive system > Stomach > Rumen | place: Canada: Alberta... | reverse complement strand
CGTCTAATGTCCCAAATGGTTTATAGATATCTCGATAATTGGAAATATCATATCCATTATCTTCTTGAGGAGAATCATAGACTGGCGACAACCAAACACAATTGACTCCTAGTTCTTTAAGATAATCTAATTTAGAAATAATACCGGGTATATCACCCAAGCCATCATTATTTCCATCACAAAAAGAGCGAGGGTAAATTTGATAGATTATCGCATCTTTATACCAATCAGTTTTCTTCATGAGCGTTGATAATATATAGTCTAGAGCCAAAATCTCTCATGACTCTAACTTTGTCATTTAAGCCATTTCCTGACCATTCGGGATGAATGACTAAACCGGAATTATTTAAAACACTTCCATAAACTTGGCATTTATAATCATCACCTGGAATAGTTTTAAACTTCGCTAATAAACGAACTAACCAACCATTAGGATTGACATGGAATGGCGTTAAAGCGTTGATTAAAGAACCGAATTCTCTAATATCGATTTCTTGTTTCACTACTTCCACATCATATTTTTGGTTATCTAATAATCCCTTTGTGTCTAAATGACATTCAGGAGCGTTGCTCTTTTGTAAGACATTAAAATGTCCCACTAGAGAAGTCTTTCTATCTTTGGATAGCACTTGCCATTTCTTAAAATTATCGGAATGGCTATCTAATTCATAGAAATCACCGAATTGGAAGATCTCACGATATTTCTTGTAAACAGCGATGTTCGCTAAACATCTTCTCTTATCTAATTTAGGAAGTTCACTAAAGAATAATTCATAACCAAAATCACCAAACATCGCCAAATTGAATCTCGTATCAATTGGAGTCTTTCTTAACATCGATTGACTGGGTGAACAGGAGACATGTGCAGAAACTGTACTTAATGGATAACCTAAATATGTTCCACTTTGGATAGTTAACCTTTCATGTCCATCCGTGTCATCGCTGGTCCATATCTGTGGGAAATAAGATAAGACACCTAAATCAAATCTATTACCGCCAGAAGCGCATCCTTCAAATAAGACTTGTGGAAACTTTTTCACTAAAGTATCTAAAATACGATATAAACCTAAAATATAACGATGATAGAACTCTCCTGGTAAGTAATTACCAAAAGTGATATCAGAGACATTTCTATTCATATCCCATTTCACATAATCAATATTGGCTTTCTCTAAGATAGAAGAGACATTACCAATGATGTAGTCTTGTACTTCTATTTTTGTTAAATCCATTAATAATTCGTGTCTACTTAATGAAGGTTCTCTCTCCACACATTTAATCGCCCAATCAGGATGAGCGCGATAGCAATCGGAATCGGGATTGATACCTTCTGGTTCAAACCATAATCCAAATTTCATACCGTTTTTGTGGATTTTTTTACTTAACCCCTCTAAACCATGAGGGAGTTTCTTTTTATTGACGTTATAGTCTCCTAATCCCGCAAAATCATTATTTCTTTGACCGAACCATCCATCATCAAGAACGAATAATTCCGCACCAAACTTTTTTGCGTCTTTCGCTAAAGAGACTAATTTGTTTTCTTTAAATTTAAAAGCTGTAGCTTCCCAGTTATTGATAACCACTGGTCTAAGCGTGCCGTTCCACTGGGATGGAATGACATGGTTATTCGTAAAATGGTGCATGTTTAAACGCGCACCATTAATGCCTTTATTAGAATAAGTTAATACAGCATATGGGGTTTCAAATCTCTCTTCTTTATTTAAAAGATATTCAAAACAGAAAGGATTGATACCAGCTTCCACTCTTAATAAACCATAATGAGTTAATTCGATTTCTGCTAAATGGTTTCCAGAATAGATGAGATTAAATGAATAAACATCACCACTATCGAGATTTGCTCTCTTCTCTTTAATCATAAAGAAAGGATTAAATCTCGCGCTGGAGAAACCGGTCTTAGATTCAATAGAATATTTACCTTCTTTGATATCTTGAATTTGTTGATTCATCTCACTAACCCATCCACCGGATAAAGTGGTTAATTCAAATTCTTTGTTCACTAAATCTAGTTGATAGGACAAAGCTTTAAGAACAGTTAATGGAAGCTCACCATTATTTACAATAACGATGTTTCTTGCGATAACATTTGCTTCTTCAAATACTAAGTAATGAAGTTCAACCACTACCTGAGCAACTTTATCTTCTAAGAAGACCACAAGTTCTTCATTCGCATCATGAGGAGTGGGTAAACCCTCAAGTGGTTTTGCTTCTCTAATTTCAAAGTCGCGATATTTGAAATCAAAGACATAACCGAACTTCTCATTCTTTAAAAGAACAGGTGTGCTTCTAAAGTCTCCTTTATGTGGGAAAGAGAATTCCAAAAGAACATGATCCATCGATAATTGATTATCGATCTTTTCATCATAGATAACACTTGTTCCTTTGGCGAAATCGTGTTTCAAAGATAAAGGTTTGATATCGAAATCCACAAGGTCTATTTTCTTACCGAAATAGTCATGGATAACGAGGCCGGTTTTATCGATATGAAACACATAGGATAAATCATTTGTATTTATTAAAAATACATCTTTTTCTTTTTTAACCATATATTAACCTCGGAATTATTATATAATTAATGTCGGTAAAATAAAAATGAAACAAGCACTTAATTTTCAATGGTCATTCATCGCCGATTACAAAGATGAATTTTTAAATTCACTTCCCAAAGATAGTGAAATCGTAGATATCCCTCATTCAGTCAAAGAAATTCCTTATAATTACTTCAATGAAGAAGACTACCAATTAGTGTCGACTTACCAAAAAAAATTTGATGTTAAAGAAGATATTAATAACAAAGTAGTTAAGTTAGTCTTTGATGGATATATGCTAAAAGCCCATATCTATCTCAACGGACATGACTTAGGTGAACATATTTCTGGCTGGGTCAAAGTGTCATTGGATGTCACTAAATATATCAAACAAAAAGATAATAAATTAATCGTTGTTTTAGATAGTCACGAAGATAATAATGTTCCTCCTTTTGGCTACGCGGTTGATTACTTAACTTTCAGTGGTATTTATCGTGAAGTTAATTTAGACGTTCATCCCAAAACATATTTAGAAAACATCTTTGTGAGAGGTAACTCAGAAGGTCATGTAAAAGTAACTTATGACAAAATTGGTAGCGACTGTAAAGTATCGCATAAACTTTTATATAAAGAAGAAATTGTATGTGAATCCGATAAAGATGAATTTGATTATAAAGACGCTAAGTTATGGGATTTAGATAATCCTCACCTATATACATTAGTAACCACAATAGAAAGTGAAGATGGTAAAGAAGAATATCAAACTAGATTTGGCTTTAGAGAAGCTATCTTTAAACCCGATGGTTTCTATCTCAATAATAAGAAAATCAAATTAGTGGGTCTTAATAGACATCAATCCTATCCTTACGTTGGCTACGCAATGCCAAAATCTATTCAAGAGGATGACGCTGATATCTTGAAGTATCAATTAGGAATCAACGTTGTGAGACAATCTCACTACCCACAAAGTGAACACTTTTTAAATAGATGTGATGAGATTGGTTTATTGACAGTCAATGAGATTCCCGGATGGCAACATATCTCCAAAGAAGAAGCTTGGAGAAATCAATACTACACCTTTGTTGAAAAGATGGTTTTAGCCCAGAGAAATCACCCCTCATTAATCGCTCATGGGGTGAGAATTGATGAATCACAAGATGACCACGAATTATATCAAAAAGGTAATCAAATCGCTCATCAATTAGATGAAACTAGACAAACTTTAGGCGTCAGAAACTTCCCAAATAGTGAACTTTTAGAAGATATTTACGCTTATAATGACTTCTGCTGTAATTCCTTAAAACAAGGTTTAGTGAATAGAAAAACCATCACTAAATCTAAAGGTCCTTATCTTGTCACTGAATATATGGGTCATATGGATCCGGTCAAACCCACAAGTGATGAACCATTAAAAGTGGAAGTCGCTTTAAGACACGCGAAAGTCATCGATGATAATTTCAAATATGATGATATCGCCGGTGCGATTGGCTGGTGCGCTTTCGACTATTACACACATGTTGACTTTGGCTCTGGTGATCATATCTGTCCTCACGGGGCTTTAGATATGTTTAGGAACTATAAGCCCACCGCTTCTATTTATGCTTCTCAAGGAAGCAAAGAACCGATGTTAGAAGTAATCTCTAATATGAAACCCGGCGATCGTATTGAAGCTAGATATTGTGATATTTATGTAGCAACAAACTGTGATTATTTTGAATTATATAAGAACGATGAATTAGTGACTCGTTTCTACCCTAAGAGAGATTTATTTAAATATTTACCTCATCCCCCTATCCTTATCGATGATATTGTGGGAGATACGTTAAAAGAAACCAAACTCCCGAAAAAGAGTTGGAGAAAAGTTGCGAAGATGCTTAGCCACGCAGCCTTACAAGGATATGGTAATCTTTCTAAAAAAGAACTCCTTTATCTATATGTCATGTCCAAGAAATATCACTATAACCACGCGGAGTTAGTTGAACTATTCAACACCTATGTTGGCTCTTGGGGTGGTATCGCTAAAGTATATAAATTCAAAGGATATAAAAATAACCAATTAGTGGTCACAAAAGAAGTTGGCCCATCAAAATCTTTTGACTTAAAAGTTAATGTCTCTAAGACCTTATTAGAGAACAAAGAAACCTATGATGCTTGTCAAATTCATCTCCACCATATCGATGAACATGGTTCATTAATGCAATATTCTAATCGAGTCATTGAAATTAAAACTGAAGGACCGATAAGAATATTAGGTGGTAGCCATCAAGCCTTAATCGGTGGTCAATTAACAATTTATGTTTTATCAGAGAATAAACCAGGTCAAGCAAAAGTCACCATCAAGATGGATAACTTAGTAAAAGAAATATTACTTAATATTAAATAAGGAGAATTTCTATGGAAAAAGTATTTGAGACAAGAAAGAAAATCTGCCGTTATACAGAAGTAAATAGTTACTTAAAAACAATGAAGAATTTTGGTTGGGAGATTAATAACAAAATTTTGCTAAATAGATTTGGCAATCCTCTCAATCCAAATGAAAATGTCAGTGAATCTGATTTAAGAGAGAAATGCTCTTATGAATTAACATTGCAAAGAGAAGTCGAAAAAGATAATATTAGCAAACTGAATTCTCTAGAAATGGAATATGAATCCGAAAAGTACCTTGACGCATTTTTCGGAAGAGGAAGAGTAACTGCATGCGTTTTTCTTACATTAGCTGTTATAGTGTTTTTCATTTTAGCGGTTTCTCCTAATGAAAACGCTGTGGCAACAGCATTTGCAGTGTTGGCTTTTGTTGCTCTTTTAGGTTTAATTGCTGTAGTGCTGACTGGAGCTTTATCGGTATATAAAAGATGCCAATATAACGACAATTTAGCGGAACGTAAAAAGCAAATATTAAAAGAAGCAAGAGATCTTCTTGAATCTAAAATTTCTGAATAAAAAATCCTAGCAATGCTAGGATATTTTTTTATTTACCTTTCACAGCAAGTTTGACGGCTTCATAACCGCCGTTATAAATGCCTTGTTCTTTTAACTTAACGATTTGTTTATTGAGATGAATTAATAAGTCTTTATCACTAATTAATCTGTCTAGCATCTCATTCATTGATTTCTTATCAGGACATTCAAATGTCGAATCACCAATCTCTTGTGCATGAACCGCTCCATAAACTTCATGTCCACCAATATGTCTCATCATCACTTTGACAACTGGGTAGAACGCTAATTCTGATGGTTTGGTAATTAATAATTCCATATGTCTCATCAACAAGTTCGTGGAATAAACTGCTTCAAAGATATTCTTATGATAGAAGATATAAGTTCCTTCAATCACTTTATTATCCATATCATTCACAAATTCATTGAGCTTGCTATATTCATCAAAGAACTTAATGACTTCTTGATCAAATCCTTTAATATGTTTCTTTAAATATTCAAACATATCTAAGTGGTCACCTAAATTTAAGAATAAAGCGACTTTCTTCTCTCTCACTAAAGGTAATAAGTGTTCGATAATTTGTAAGAAGTATTTAGCACCAGCACCAGCACCACCAACAGACATTAAGATTCTAATTGGTTCATTATTTTGAATACGTTTTAAACGATTTTCGACATCTTTTTCAATATTCGCCACTAATTCATGATCAACATAATGACCGACTTCATATAAATCGCTATCAGGGATACCTTTAAGCGGTTTCTTCGCCATGCCATTAAGCATCTTATAACCGAGATAAGCAAATGGAGTTTGTACGACATGAATAGCGCCTTCAGAAAGATGTAACGCCATCGGCCAGTTATCCGGAATCGCGTTAACGACATGATTTAATCCCGCGTGAATCGCGCCTTGACTTGGCCATACATGGGTAGCGATAAAGGGAATGTCTTTAGGCAAATCATGATAAAGAGGGGCTAATAATTCCGCGTTCTTTTGATCTTTGGAATTATAAGTTATTTGTCTAAATCCCTCTGAGTTCAATGGTTCCCAAAAGAATTTGTTAAACAATTTAGATTTTTGACTAATTCTCGAAGCTTTAGAATAAAGATCATTTTGATATCTAATCATCTTACTTCCTGTTGCATCAAAACTCGCTAAATCAAACCAATATGGTTCATATCCCAAAGCTTTTGCACAGCTCGCTAATGCGATAGAGATACGATAATGTCCAAATCCCATTCTAATATTACCGACGATTAAAGCATTCTTCGGAAAGACCATTGGCTTATCACTTAAGACAAGATTTTGTGTATTAATAAATTCTAAAGAAGGAATTACTTCAGTGGATAGATGATATTCTTTATTTGTGTCATCACCATATTTCTTTAAGAATTTTTTCTTAGATTTAATACCTTGCTTAATAGTTTTTTTATCAATTGGATTATCAAAAATGACTGAGGATCTGTCTTTAATTTCCATAGATTCTCCTTTCAAAAAGGACCCTATCATAGAGTCCTTATATTAATAATATAAATTATTCTTGTTCTGAAACTGGTTCTTCTAATTCAGCTTTATCAAAACCAGAAGCTGCATGGCGTTTTTCAAGTTCTTCAACGATTTCTTTATGACGTTGTTCATCAAGTTTATAACCGAAGCGGATTAATAAGAAGACGGCCACAAAGCAGCCCACTAATAAGACGGCCACCCAAATACCAATAATGACTAATGAAGATGGTTTAACATCACTCATAAGTTCTTGTATCTTAGCGACGAAATTAGAAGTTACTGCTTTTTGGGCAGCTTGATCACTACCAGCAGCAGCCATATCAGCATTTAATGCACCTTCCGCATTACTAATGCCGTTAACGATGGGCATAACACCTGCGGATAAGAAGATTAAATATTGGAAACCACGTAATAAGGCTGAACCTAATTTGACGTCTAATGGTCTCCAAGCAGAAATAACGGATTCTTTTCTTTCACCGAATTGATATTCGTTATAGTCGATGGAGTCTTGGAACATAACGAGAATGACCATGTAAACAAGACCAGCACCAAAGAAGAAGATGAAGGGGAATAAGTAGTTGCAGAACATCAAACCACCAAATGCCCATCCGAAATTCATTCCTTCACCATAAGCTGGAGTTTCACCATTAAACATTAAAGATAATGGTTTATCGCCAAACAATGGGAAACAAGTTGTAAAGAATCCTAATGCACCAACAAGACAGATAATGATAGCGATAAATAAGATTTTTTGTTTAGAAATCTTTTTCGCTAACATTGGATAAAGGGCTTGCGATACGATCATGGAAATCACATAGAATACAGAAATAAGTGTGACGACAAAGCCACCACTAGAGGAACCATATCCTGTGGATAAGTAATAATAGTTAAGGCCAATACCACCAGTTAAAACACCACTGGCTAAGTAATAAAGGAACATAGCGATAACTACGACACGAACTTGTGGGTTCTTACCGACTACTTTAAACAAGTCAGCAAGAGAAGATTTTTCTGAAGCTTCTTCTTGTTTTAAATCTCTCGCCTTTTCTTGGCAGAAGAAGAAGACAACAGCTTGTGACACTAAGAATAAGATGCTGACGACAACCGCCATAACAGCATAAACAGTTGCCGCACCTTTACCACTACTAGCACCAAACATGGTTGGCAATAATGTAGCAGCACCAGTCATTAAGAAACCACCGATAGCCGCACAGATAGTAACGCGTGAAGTTAAGGTAGCACGTTCATGGTCATCATTTGATAATGATGGGAGCATCGCCCAATAACCAATATCGTTCATGGTGAAGAAAGTATCCCATAAGACATAGAAAGCAATCATCAAACCGACGAAGACCCAGCTATTAGCAGGTCTCACCAAGAATAAGAGAATAACCGCTAAAGTGTTTCCGATAGCGCCAATCAAAATCCAGGGTTTGAATTTGCCGAGTTTAAAGTGAACTTTCTCAACAATAAATCCCATAATTGGGTCGTTAATACCATCCCACACCAATGCCACCATCATCGCGATGGTAATTACACCGTATTGTGTAGCGAATGTATTGGAATCACTACTTAAAACACCGGATGTAATCGCGTATTGAAGAAGGAAGGAACCAACTAATGCATAACATGCATCACGAAAAATGCCACTGAATGGATAAAACCATCTCGTGAACTTTGGAACTTTGTTGCCAGTATACGCTTTGGCAACTCTGTTTTTAGAGCTCATTATAAAACCTCCGTATAAGTGAGTACGTGTCTATTCTACATTATTTAAAGAAATAAAATAACTACTTATTTTCTTCTCTTGGACCAATGATGTTTTGTAGGACAAAAAGTAAGCCCAAAAGTAAGGCGCCAGTCAAGGCGATTAAAGCCCATTCAAAACCATAGAATGGTTGATTGGCAAAAAAGCCAAAAAAGGCTGATAGAATCAAACTAATGGTTAACAAACCATATAATGTTAAAGAGGCGATATTAGTGACTTTTGCAATCATCTTTAAAGTGCCATTTCTTCCGACGATGTAATAGATTAAGAACAAGACCATCGCCACTAAAGAGAGAATACTAATAGCGAGAAATGTCACTGTATCCCAAGACACATCTTTAGTAAGGAATATGGAAGAGGTGACAATAGAGAGAATAAAAGATGCTAATAAGAGGCAACCGATTGTGATGAAAGAAATGATTTTTGCGAACACGGCTTTCTTCACCGATAAGGCTGATAAGAATAAGACAAATAAAACTAAAGTGACTAATGATAAAGAGAATGAACCCGTACCACTACCATTCATTTTGTCTGCCACTATGATAAAGATAAAAGATAATGTGGATATGAAGATGCCACAAACAGATAAGACTATAGCTAATAATGTATTCTTTTTAAATTCCATAACGTTATTCCTCCACTTCGTTGAGAACGTTCACTAAGAAGACGTGTTTGCCTCCATACTTTTTCTTCATTATATCAAGATATTGTTCTAATAGGTTAGTAGGAACGATACAGATGATGGAACCACCGAAGCCTCCACCATTGATTTTACTCGCACCTTGATCGTTCATGGCTTTATTGGAAATATCAATGGCTTCCGCTAATGAACCTTTATATTCATCATAGACCATCGCGTTCTTTAATAAGTTACGACTGCTTTGTTCACTACCTTTAACACAAGCAAAAAATCCTGCAAAATCGTTATTTTTTAAACAAATTAAACCTTTTTTCACTCTTTCGTTTTCGTCATAGAAGTGTTTAGCTCTTTGATATTCACTTAATGTTAATAAATCTTTCTTTTCTTCTAATTCTTCTAATGAACCTTCTCTTAAGAACTCATGGCCCATCTTTTTCGCGGCGTTCCACATATCGCTAGTGATAGAAGAATAGAGAGGATTTAATTTCGCATGGCTCTTACCAGTATCGACGATAACAAATTGATATCCATTAAATTTATTATGGATGATTTCAATATAGGGATTTGCGATATCACCAAAGTCGATAAAAGACACTCCATTAGAAGCGCAGGCAATCTGATCTAATAAACCACTCTTCTTACCGAAGTAATTGTTCTCCGCATATTGACCAGCCTTCGCTAATTCCAAAATGGAGATTTCATTATTGTTATAAAGTTTATTAAATACTTTACCTAATAATATTTCAAAAGCGGCAGAAGAAGAAACTCCAGCTCCAGGAGGAACTGTAGATTCGGTATAGATAGAGAAACCACCAATCTTATATCCTTTTAATTTTAAATAATGAGCGATACCTCTGATGAAGCAGGCTGATCTATCAACAGTCTCTTCTCTTGGTTCGGTATTATCTAGAGATATTTCGAATTGGCATTGGTTCTTAGAAACTAATCTCACGATGTTGTTTTCTTCTCTAGAATATGCTCCTTCAATCATCAAAGAACAAGTTGATGCTAAAGTGAAACCATGGTTATGGTCGGTATGATTTCCTAATAGTTCAAAACGACCACCACTTTGTAAATATCCTTCTGGTTCTTTTTGATATAACTTTTTAAATTCTTTAATAACTATTTCTTTCATAATTATATACCCGAGACAAGTGTAGCAAAAAAACATATATATGACAAATTAGTAAAACTCTTTAATATCAAGTAACTCAACGAGTTAAAAAATATTAATGAAAATATTTTGCAACAAAAAAGGATTTTCCCACCTATATACATAATAGAGGGAGAAAATCCCTAAGCAAGGAGAGTTTCAATGCGTACACCATTGAGAGCTCAGTTTCCAGTTTCTCTTAAGAAAGGAGAAACGAATGGACACGTTAATCGTGTTGTTTCTTGTAGTTATCATTATCTACGTCTCTAAGAAGAGGTAGGTAATAAAAGGTCGCTTTCGCGACCGACCTACAAGAACATAATACATGGTAAATATGTTTTATTCAATGAGAAACTGAGAAGGGGGCGACGAGGTCAAGCCTTGAGCCTCTCCTCCTTGAATTATTAAAGTTTTCTTAAGCGATAAATGATTTTTCTTTGATAAGTCTGACCGGGTAATAATTCTTTTCTATCTAGTTGATCATCTTGTGGTTCGATAGCGACACCACGATAATGATTATCTTTGGATAATAAAGTTTTAACATTATTTATAAAGTTATCCGTATAAATCTGTGTCATCTTAAAATCAGTTTCAATATCTAAACAATATTTGTTTGATGATAATTGTATCTTTCCATCTTTAAGAGAGAATGAATTATCGATTTCATAATCCATATTAAATTCTCTTGGTTTATGGAAATCCCAATAGTCAGGAACATCCTTCCACTTAATAGGTAATAATTTGGAATCATAGTAGATATATTTATCACTATTCATTTTTAATTTAAGATTTTGCACTTTGCTTTCACCTAAGCAGAAGAATGTGTGATTAGTTAAAGACACCAAACAAGGTTTATCAACACTAGCGATGAATTCTAATGCCAGTGTATCATCCACTAGAGTATAAATAACTTCTAATTTGAAATTACCTGGATAACCAGATTCTCCATCTTTAGATAAATAGGAAAAGGCCACTCTATTACACTCTAATTGATAATCAAATATTTTTGTGGAGATACCATCTTGGCCACCATGAAGAGATACTTCACCATCTTTTAAGATGCGACCACATAATCTACCGATAGTCTTACCAAAGTAATTCTCAGTTTGATTAAATTCTTGTTCATCACTTAAAGTAACAACCATATCTTCGTTATGAAATCTCCATCTATAAATAGAGGCTCCTAATGGAGATAAAGTGATTTCCATATTTTTGTTTTTTAAAGTTATCATAGCCATGTATTTATTATAGATAGGTATATGCTCTTATCTCAAAACTTATTTATAATAAGTAAGGGATTTATTAATTATGAATAGTAAAGTAGGAATTAGAAAATGGCTCTCTTTTATTATCGCTGGCTTTGTTGGTCAATTAGCGTGGGCCATTGAGAATAACTATTTCAATCTTTATGTCTTTGACTGTACACAAGAATATACATTCATACCGATTATGACCGCTGCCAGTGCGGCTGCCGCTACCATCACCACTCTTTTAATGGGAGCGTTAAGTGATAGATTAGGCAAGAGAAAAGCCTTTATCTCCTTCGGTTATATCTTATGGGGTATATCAATTATCTTGTTTGCTTTCTTAGATCCAAAATCCTCTTTAAATATCGTTGCCAGTTCCACGATGATGAGTGGCACGATGATTGTCATTATGGACTGCGTAATGACCTTCTTTGGCAGCACCGCGAATGATGCTTCATTCAATGCTTTTGTGACCGATAACACCAATACAGATAATAGGGGCAAAGTCGAAAGCGTTCTTTCTGTCTTGCCATTAATCGCTATGATTGCGGTTGTTGGTTTAGCGGGTGCTTTAACTAAAGATGGTTCAGTTATGTGGAACATCTTCTTCTATATATTCGGTGGCCTCACAACCGTTGTGGGTATCGCTTGTATCTTCTTATTACCGAAAGATGTAATCGAGCCAAATAAGAATGAACCATATATCAAAAATATCTTCTATGGATTTAGACCAAGTGTTATTAAAAACAACGCAATTCTCTATTTAATCTTCATTACTTTTATGATTTTCTCCATCGGAATTCAAGTCTTTATGCCTTATTTGATGGTCTATATTCAACAGGTTTTAAAGATTGTCGATTTAGATTTCACTATTACTTTAGGTGTCGTCTTAATCGTCAGTTCTATCATCACTGTTGTCTTCGGTTTATTCATGGATAGAATCGGTAAGAACAATATCATTATTCCTGCGATTGGTTTAACCGTTATCGGTGGAGTCACGATGTTCTTTGTCACTAACCAAATCGGCGTCATGATCGGTGGCACCATCTTAATGACCGGTTATATGATTGGTACCGCAGTGATGGGGGCCAAATTAAGAGACTACACACCGCTTAAAGAAGTCGGTTTATTCCAAGGTATCAGAATGATTTTCTTAGTGTTAATACCAATGGTTACTGGACCATATATTGGTTTAGCGGTTAGCTATATTAATAAACAAGAATATGTAAATGAATATGGAAGAACAGTGATCTCTCCTAATTCATTTATCTTCTTATTTGCTGGACTAATTATTGCATTAGCAATTATCCCCACGCTTATCATTATGAAAAAGGAGAAGAAATTAAATGAAACCACTATCTGAATATCCACGTCCCCAATTAAGAAGAGATAGTTATATTTGCTTAAACGGAGAATGGGAATACGCGATTCGAAAAGAAGAAGATATCCCCACTACTTTTGACGGGAAGATTATCGTTCCTTTTTCTCCTGAAACTTCTTCCAGTGGTGTTAATAAAAAAGTTACACCTGAAGATTATCTTTTCTATAAATTAATATTTAAATTAGATAAACCATTTATCAAAGATAAAGTCTTATTACATTTCACCGCGGTTGATCAAATTGCGGAAGTCTTTATCAATGACCACTACTTAGGTAAACATATCGGTGGTTATCTTCCTTTTGAATTCGATATCAAAGAATATTTAAAAGAAGAAAACACTTTAATCGTTAGAGTCAAAGATTATAGTGACACGAAAGAATATTCCCGTGGTAAACAAAGAATTAAAAGAGGAGGCATTTGGTATACCCCTCAATCTGGTATCTATATGCCTGTGTGGCTAGAAAGTGTCTCTAATGATTATATTAAAGAATTAAAGATAACACCTGATGTCGATGATGAATCGGTAAAGATTATCGTTTATAGTGAAGCAGAAATGGCCACTATACATATATTAGGAAAAGACCATATTATTACTTGTAATAAAGAGCATTTCTTTAAAATTGATAACCCCCATCTCTGGTCGCCAGAAGATCCTTATCTCTATATCTTTTCCGTCAGTACGGAAAACGATGAAATATCATCCTATTTTGCCTTAAGAAAAGTATCTTTAATTGAACATAATGGTTATAAAGTTATCGCTTTAAATAATAAGCCTTATTTTATGAAAGGTGTTTTAGACCAAGGCTATTATAAAAATGGTTTATATACCCCAGATGATTATCAGAACTATATCGATGATATCACCTTAGTGAAAGCATTAGGTTTTAACACTATCCGTAAACACATCAAAATTGAAGCGCCTATTTGGTATTATGAGTGTGATAGATTAGGGGTTCTTGTTTGGCAAGACTTCGTTAATGGAGGTGGAAAATATAAAATACCCCTTATCACCCTCCCAATGATCACTAATATTCATCATAATGATCATAACTATAAGAAGTTCTCAAGAATGGATGAAGAAATTAGAGAACAAACCAAACAAGAATTTAAAGATATCATCCACTACTTATATAACTCTCCATCAATCGTCTTATGGACCATCTTTAATGAAGGATGGGGACAATTTGATTCTAAAGAAATATATGAGGAATTAAAGAACATTGATAATACAAGATTATTTGACCACGCTTCCGGATGGCATGACCAAGGTATCAGTGATGTCAAATCATTACATGTCTATTTTAAAAGTGTCGAACTTCCCAAAGATGATCGCGCCATAATCTTATCAGAGTTCGGTGGCTTCGTCTTACCGATTAAAGGTCATACGCAAAAAGGAAAACAAATTTATCGTTCCTTTGAGAGTGTCGATGATTGGTACAAGAACTTCTCCTCTTGTATTAAAAGAGATGTGATAGATAATATACCTAAAGGTTTATGTGCGTGTATATATACACAGTTAAGTGATGTGGAAGATGAACTAAATGGCTTTGTGACATTTGATCGAGAAGTCATTAAAATATTCCCAGAAAAGATTAAATGGCAATTAGATAAAATTAAATATTGAGGTACCTTATGAAAAAAGAGACGAGAGAAATATTTGAAGAATTATTTATTAGATATCCCGATTTATTACCTTGTAAGCAAGATGTTGAATCCGCATTTTTATTAATCAAAGAAGCTTATCAAAATGACAAGAAACTTTTGATATGCGGTAATGGAGGTTCCGCATCCGACGCGGAACATATCGTGGGAGAATTAATGAAAAACTTCAAAAAACACCGCAAATTTGACGAAAAAATGTTAAAAGCGTTAGAAAATGAACAAGAATTATTAAATGGTTTAGAACCAGGTCTTCCCGCGATTAGCCTCGTCTCGCAAACATCTTTAATCACTGCTTATCTCAATGACCATGACTCAAATTTTATCTACGCTCAACAAGTATCAATATATGGTAAGGAAGGCGATATCTTAATCGCTATCTCAACTTCTGGAAATTCAACAAATTGTGTTAACGCTGCTAAAGTAGCGAAAGCCTTAAATTTAAAAGTTATATCCTTAACAGGAATGAAAGAATCAGAATTATCCAAGATATCTGATATCACAATAAAAGTCCCCGAAACGGAGACTTATAAAGTTCAAGAAAGACATCTACCTATCTATCACGCACTATGCGCGATGATTGAAGAAGAATTATTCTAATTATTATAAAGGTAAGAATCCAATAAGGATTCTGCGGTTCAAATTACCAGTGCCGCATTTTTCTACGAGAACGCTGATACCTGCGGAAGCGCTGACTTCAAAACCTTCATCGACAAATTCGGCTTCTTCGTTATTTTTACAATTCACGATAACAGAAATGCCATATTTATTACCGGCTTCAAAAGGAGAAGAACCCTCTCCACCACGGGCAAAGAACTTGTGGCTCACGCCATCGGAATTATAAACAATCCAATATAAATTAGAACCAATAGATAGAGTTACTAAATCACTTGATAATTCGATAACATTTAAAGCGCTGGGAGTTTGTCCCACAGCAGGAGTTGGAACATTACTTAATGAAAGCGAATGGATTTGATATTTTCCATCTAATCTAGAGAAAAGATAAACAAATGTTAGTAATTTGGCTTCTTGGCTAATAATTTCTGCTTCTTCACCATTGATATAAGCTTTCACATCAGTAGCGAAATCTAAATCGGTTGATTGCACCATGATTTTGATGCCATACGTATCACCTTCATGGAACTTAATCGTATCTTCCGAAGCAGAATAGAAGAAATTGTGGTTTTCATTGTCGTAATTCACAACCCAAGTATGTTGAGCAATTACACATCCTGTATTAGTAACGGAAATACCGGCAAATGTTGGGGTTTCACCAGCAACAGGATCTGTGACACCGGTGACATAGATTTCATGGTGTTCCGCTAATTCAGTTCTGGGGAACGATAATCTAACGACATATTTGGTCTTATCATCGCTTAAAGAAAGAAGATCCGCTGGTTTCGTATTAATAAAAATGGAGGCATATTCTTCAAATTCATATGAGTATGTTAAACAAAGGCGAGCTTTATAGATTCTTCCACCTTCAAATACATTTGCACTATCTCCAAAATCAGAGAAGAAGCCATCTTCATCTTCCCAAAATGAATTCTCTAAATCAATTCCCACACCATCATGGTCTATTTCCACTGCGTCTAAGTCACCAACAGCGACTCCAGTTGTTGGAACTTGTACACCACTAATTGCCAACATAGAAATAGGATCAGTGTCAATAGGTTCGGTTAATGGTTCGGTACTCTCTTCTTCTGATGTGACAGAATGAGAAACATCAGGTGCGCTACTACTTGAGGTTTTCTTGTTACCTTGACAGCCAGTAACAGTCATCGCTAATAAAGCAAAAAATAACAAAAACTTGCTTTTCATAAATAAAATCTCCTAATAAAAATATCTTAAACGAAAAAATAGGTTTTAACAACAAACCTATTCTTTCATTAATTTATCGACAATATCTTTTAATTCATCGAAATGTTGATGAATCTCATTAGCGAGTTTAATTTGTGTTCTCGCTCTCACTAAATTATGTTCTTCGTATTTAGTTTTGAAATAGACATCACCACGTAAGTAGTCTTCTAAGAATCTCATGCCGCATTCGATGGTTAATAAGAAAGCGGAGAATGGTAATAATTCCACTTCTCTAGGAGATAATGTCTCTTTCATCTCGCTTAAATAACCGCGGAGATAATTCTCAAAAACATCGTAGTTGACCACTAATTTAGATAAATCAGTGCTATCTTCGTTATCACCGGTGAATAAACTTCTATAAGCATCACCGACATCATATAAGAAACTGCCGGGCATAATCGTGTCTAAATCGATAACCGCACGGATTTGTCCACTATCTTTGTCGAATAAGACATTATTAATCTTGGGATCGTTATGAGTAACACCTAAGTGGATGGAACCATCTTTGATACCATCGACGACATAAGATAATTCATCTTTGAATTGTTCGGCTTGCGCGATTTCTTTTAAACAATTTTGTTTACGATTTAATTTATCTAACTTAATCGCTTCTTGCAAATCTCTATATCTCTTGGGTGTGTTATGGAAATTAGGAATTACTTCTCCTAAATCTTTAGCGTCAAAAGCGGCGAGAGCTTTATGGAGACGGCCAAAAGCCTTACCAGCGTTCACTAATAAGTCGATGCTAGTAATCGCTTCATAACAAATCGTATTTTGGATATAAAGATATAAACGATAACAAGAAGTATCATCGCGGAAATATAATTGATCATCTCTCGTATGAATAACTTTTAAAGATTCGAAACCGTGATGTCTTAAATATCTACTGACAGAATGGGTGTTGTTCATGAGTAAATCGACATCTTTAAAGACATTGGTGTTAATTCTTTGTAAGACATAGTCTTTATCATCTTTGACACGCACCAAAAAAGTAGAATTGATATGTCCATTACCTAATGGGCTGATATCAAGTATTTCGTTATCGACAGTAAATTTTTTAACTACTTCTTTAAGTTCCATGCACCAATCCTTGATAATTGCTTGATTTCTCTTTGATAATTTTTGTGGAAGGCTATTAGCGTGGAAGAAACGCAAATCCTTCACTTCTTCTAATTGAGGTTTTAATTCTCCGTGATATTTATCACAGACATAGACGACATCGACGCCGTAAATCTCATCCCCGTTCGCGTATTTATAATAGGTGACTTCTCCGGAATAGATATTGAGGAGTCTTAAGGAGTCGGCAATTAAGCCCGTCTCCTCATATAATTCTCTTTTCGCGGCCTCTTCAGCGGTTTCTTTAGGATCAATTCCACCGCCAGGAAAATCATAATACCCGTCATCCGCTCTCTCTTCAAATAATATTTCTCGATTCGGAGATAAGACCATGACTACCGCGTGAGGTATTACTAGAGGTCTATGACCAACTTTTTCTCTAATTTCTTTTAAATAGTCACCCATATATTTTATTAGACTAGAAATATTTTTCTACCTTTCTTTATTATAAAGTGGAAATAATCACGACTCCATCACCCTTTATTACACATTCTTTTCCATAAGGAAGGAAGAAAGTATCAAATATTTGATAAGGGATATCATTCACATAACCTTGACCCTTAATAAAGGTAAATGACATAAATGCATCTTTGTCAGCGGTTAATGTTAAGGAACCATTCACTTCTTTTCTCATTACTTTGAAGTATTTATTATCCGCGAGCAAATCGCCTTCTTGTTTTTGTGGTTGATATTTATGATAATCAATCACTTTTAAAGCTTTCTCGATATGGAGTTCACGGTAATTACCATTCTTATCTTTTCTTAAATAATCATAGAGACGATATGTTAAATCGCTATTCTGTTGAATTTCAATTAAACGGACGCCTTTACCAATCGCATGAATCGTTCCGGAATTAATTAAATAAGTTTCCCCAGGTTGAACTTTAAAGAAATTTAATGCTTCTAAAATAGAACCATCATTTAATCTCTTCTCAATATCTTCCTTTGTGTAATTATCATTTAATCCGACATATAATCCCGCACCTTCATCCGCATCGATGATATGCCACATTTCCGTCTTACCAAATGAATGTTCGTTTTCTAAAGCGTATTCATCGCTAGGATGGACTTGGACGGAGAGATTATCTTTCGCATCGATTAATTTGATTAATAAAGGGAAATATGGGAAACGATTTCTCACCGGTCCCACATCATCTTCTTTCATCACTTCTAATAAAGTTTTACCTTCGTCTTTACCAGAAGCGATAACACTAGAAAAACCTTCTCTTAAAGATAATTCCCATAATTCGGAAATCACTTCTTGAGTGCCTTTTCCATATTTTTGAAAGTAATCTCCACCCCAAATAAAAGATTTGATAAAGGGTTTTAATTTAACGACAGAATCCATAAATTATTGTCTCTTGGATAAGACTTCTTCTTCGTATTTTCTGACATCTAAGAACATCTCTTTATCAGAGACCATTCCTTGACGTTTTAAATATTCATCCCAAACTTCACCCCAAGGTAAGGTCTTGAGTTCTTCTTGAAGCGCTAAAACTTGGGTATGGTCATATTTATCTTGGGCTTCTTTTAATAAATTCCATGGAGTTAATAATGCTCTTAAGAGAGCCTTCTCCATATTACGCGCACCGATAACCAAAGCACACACTCTATTAATAGAGGCATCGAAATAATCTAAGCCGATATAACTTCTTTGTAAGCCATCGCATTTAACGATTTCATCCGCGATATCTTGTAAGTCATCATTGAGTTTTAAGACATGGTCACTATCCCATCTCACTGGTCTAGAGACGTGGAAGGCTAATTTATTGAAGAAGGAATACATAGCACTGATCTTATCCGCCACTACTTCTGTTGGGTGATAGTGACCGGAGTCGATGAGGTTTAAGACACCGCGTGTCGCCGCATAGTTAAGATAGAATTCATTACTACCAACTGTATAGGACTCCACACCGATACCGAAGACTTTAGATTCAACGGAGACATCCATCACTCTCTTATCATATTTATAACCAGCGAGGATTTTATCTAAGGAATCTTTTAATCTTAATCTTGGACCAATTCTATCCGCAGGAGCGTCTTTTAATCCATCAGGAATCCAGATGTTCATCAAGGATTTTTGTCCTAATTCTTTACCGAACATTTCGGTGATTTTTAAACCGTTTATGCAGTGTTTAATCCAGTAATTGCGGACTTTTTCATCTGGAGAAGATAAAGACATACCATCCACTAACATGGGGTGAGAGAAGATTGTGGGGTTATAGTCTAAACCTAATCCTCTTTCTTTCGCATAGGAGACCCATTCTTTAAATTGTTCTGGTCCAACATCACATCTTTCCACTAATTTACCGGTTTGATAAATCGCATGAAGATTAATTTTCTTACTTCCAGGAATATGGCTTAAAGCTTTATCTAAATCCTGTGTTAATTCTTTAAAGTTTCTCGCTCTACCAGGATAGTTACCTGTGGTTTGAATACCACCAGTTAAACTTCCGGCATTTTCAAAACCCATAACATCGTCGAGTTGCCAACAATGTAAGGAGATTTTGGTTCTTGCTAATTCTTTTAAAACTTTGTTTACATCAATTCCGTATGATGCGTAGATGGCTTTGACTTCTTTTCTCATTTTGAGACCTCCATTTGCACTTTAATATTGCCTAAGCATGTGGCTTCTACTGGTGAAGCAATCACTTCTTTACCAGTATATAAACCAACTTGTTTATTGACATAGATATTTCTCGCTCCTCCACCGAGGATTAAGATCTTTTTAAATTTACGACCGGTGATTTCTTCTAATTCATCAATCGCGATTTTATAGGTATTCGCCATCGAGTGGAAAATGGCTGCGAATAAATCGATATCGTTTTGTGGGGGATTATCTTTTAATAAATTAATAATCGCTGCTTTCATGCTCTTCGGTGCCACTAAAGAAGCATCGTTGACATCAAAGACACCTTGATATGTGGATTTGTTAATATTGTCATCGATATCTTTAAAGCTGAGTTGTAGTTCATTTCTTAGTTGGTTTTGTAACCACATACCCATAATGTTCTTTAAGAATCTGATATAACCAACACCACCTTCGTTTGTGTAATTAGCCTTAAGTGATGTTTCTGTACAGATAGGCTCTTTAGATTTGATACCTAATAAGGACCAAGTACCGGAAGAGATAATTAAGGTATCATCATCGATATCCGCGGATTCAAAAGCGCTTCCAGTATCGTGGGAAGCACATAAGATGACTTTGATATTACCGCCAACTTCTTTTTGTACTTCTGGTAATAAATCACCAACGACAAATCCGGGTTGCTGAATCTTGCCAAATAATTTTCTTGGTAAACCTAATTTATCGATAACTTTATATTCGTAATCTTTTGTCGAAGCATTTAAAAATGCACCGGTAGATTCTTCAGTGTATTCATGAGTCTTCACACCAGTTAATTTATAAGTGAAATAACTGGGTAACATCAAATAATCAGTAGCCTTCTCTAATCGACCTTGTTTTAAATCATCAAATAATTGATAAACAGTGTTAAACGCTGCGAATTGAATTCCGGTATAACCATATAATTCATTAAAGGGAATAATCTTGTGGACTTCTTCACTCGCTTTGATGTTTCTCTCATTACGATAAGCATAGAAAGGAGGTAATTCTTTATCTCCGTTCATCAAAACGTAATCGACACCCCAAGTATCAATAGATAATGATTCGATGTGTGGATATTTTTCTAAAGCCTTTTTAATGCCGACTTTTATTTCTTCGAATAATCTAGGAATATTCCAAACTAGACCATCATTAGATTGATCCATGCCCGTTAAAAAACGATGGACTTCATCCAAAATAATTTGATCGCCTTCTTGATGTGCGACCACGTGCCTGCCAGAGCTAGCACCTAAATCAATTGCTAAAAAGTATTTCATAAGAGTATTGTATATTAACTGGTTAATATTTTCATACATTAATGACAATTAGTCAAATAATGCGCAGTGACATACTCCCACCACTTATAGAAGTGGGGGCTTCTTGCTCGATGACTCTAATGAGCCAAGCATAAACAAGCTGCTATGATGTGACCTGTTGTCAATGTTTTTTACTAAGTAACCCTTAAATGATGCTTAGTTGAAGCCTTGAAGA
>Ga0256405_10005456_pt1 | contig 21915 bp, 22 predicted proteins | sample RumenRJG_02DNA_FD_189096 | JGI IMG/M metagenome (GOLD analysis project Ga0256405, IMG submission 189096) | Bovine rumen microbial communities from Lethbridge, Alberta, Canada - RJG_02 | ecosystem: Host-associated > Mammals > Digestive system > Stomach > Rumen | place: Canada: Alberta... | reverse complement strand
CCCTGCCGGGTCTCAGACCTGGTTCGACCGAGAAAACGTAAGCTCCGTCTTCAAAATAAGCATCGGGGGTCAGCCAGAAGAACATCGGATTATCGTTCCTGAATAACGTAAGTACACCTGCGGCTTCCCTTTCACTGATGCCCAGTGCGGATAGATCCTGCTTTAAGCCTGTTACCGCATAGCTCCCGCTGCCCTTGTCCAGGTCGGCTGAAGCGTCCTTCCACAGTCTCACCGATTCGTCCCATATGATATCATACAGCTTCTGAAGCTGTTCTCCCTTCGGCTTTGATGCAAGATGATCATACCCGTATCGGCTGCTGCAATCCAGCAGGAGATCTTTGCTGTTCTTCTTTGCTTCAATTCCAGCTGCCGATGCTTTGAGCGGTATATTGGGTGATGTCCGTGAAGTGGAAGCCACCATCATCACAGCCGCAGCAGTCAGTGCTGTTAACTTTTTTATGATCGTCATATCCGCCATTACCCGCGGGAATTGTCCTCGACCAGCATAGCATAAAGCTCACCCTTCGAGAATCCTGTTGACTTTGCTATCTCACGGCAGGCATCTGTGCCGCGCACGCCTTTTTCCACAAGAGCCTTGACCTGCTCATATGCCTTTTCTATAGTATCAGCGTCATCTGCTTCATCGGGAGCCGCACCCTCGATAACAAGCACGAACTCGCCCTTTGCTGTCTTATTGTCTGGATACAGCTCCAGCGCCTGCGAAAGTGTTGTGCGTATCACTTCCTCGTGGAGCTTTGTAAGCTCTCGGCACAGGGATATACGTCTGTCTCCGAAATAATCCAGCATATCTCTCAGGGTCTTGTGAAGCTTGTGAGGTGCTTCATAGAATATCAGAGTTTCTTCGGCATCCCGCACCTGTGCAAGGTGGTCATACCTCTGGCGCTTGTTTACCGAGAGAAATCCCTCGAACCTGAACCGTGATGTATTCAGACCGCTTATTGCCAGTGCGGAGATCACCGCTGACGGTCCGGGGACTACCTCTACCTTTATATCGTTCTCGGCGCAGAGTTTTACAAGCTTCTCCCCGGGGTCGGAAATACATGGCATACCTGCATCGGTAACGATAGCGGCATCTTCACCGCTTATCAACCTTGCGAGTATCTGCTCGCCTGCTTTGGCTGCATTATGCTCCTGATAGCATATCAGCTGTTTTTTTATCTCAAAATGATTTAACAGTTTAAGTGTTACACGGGTATCCTCAGCGCAGATGAAATCCACGTTTTTAAGGGTCTCAACTGCACGGAAAGTCATATCCCCAAGATTGCCTATGGGCGTTCCCACAACATACAATTTACCCATCAGACATTATCCCTCCCCACTGTTTTTCCGCCTATCATCACAAGGGCGGGACTGCTCATTACCTCGAAGGGATTACCCTCAAAAAGCACCATATCTGCATCCTTGCCTACTTCAATTGAACCGACCCTATCAAAGATATCAGCTATCTTGGCAGGAGTGCAGGTGACTGCCTTTACTCCATCATAGAAACTCAATCCGTGCTTTATACATATCCCCACGGATATTGGCAGATACTCTATCGGCACTTCCGAATGATCGGTGCATACTGCAACTTCCAGACCGTTAGCTTTCAGCACAGCGGCATTTGCGGGAGATAGTTCTGCCATTTCGGGCTTGCATCTGTCGCATATCACAGGTCCTACAACACAGCTTACGTTTTCGTCTGCCAGTTCATCGGCTATCAGATGACCAGAGGTGCAGTGTATAAGGGTATAGTCCAGGTCGAACTCATTGGCTATCCTCACCGCGGTGAATATATCATCTGCACGGTGACAATGGAAATGCGCCTTTATCTCACGTCTCAGCAGAGGAAGGAGCGCTTCCATAGAGCTGTCGTAGTCGGGCAGGTCGCTTTCTGTTTCAGCCTGCTCGATATCCCGCATATATCTCTGTGCTTTGCAGAGATTATCCCTGATAATGCTTGCCACAGCCATTCTCGTTGCAGGTGATTGTTCGTGATCCATATAAGTAAGCTTGGGGTTTTCGCCCAGTGCGAACTTCATGCCAACGGTCTTCACGACCATTTTGTCTATGCGCTTGCCTGCCGTCTTTACAGCAGATATACTGCCCGCTATGGGATTTGTTGAACCGGGAGATACTATCACGCAGGTGATGCCCGCCTGTCTTGCCATCTCAAAGCTGTGGTCTATTGGGTTTATGCCGTCGATTATGCGCAGCTGAGGCGTGCAGGGGTCGAATTCCTCATTAAGGTCTTCACCCTCGATACCAACACCCGCCGAAGTCAGACCCATATGGGTATGTGCGTCGATGAACCCCGGGTAAAGGGTCATACCTCTGCCGTCGATATCATTCTCACTGCACTCCGAGGGACTTCCCTCCTCAACCGCTGTGATGATACCGTTTTCAACAGTAACAAAACCCTTATCTATCACGCGGTCATTATCGTCCATCGTATATATCCTGACATTTTTTATGCGCATATTTTTTCCTCCGACGTAATTGGTTAAATATATTATATCATACAAATTTACATATTTCAAGCCCCCCGACCCTGTATCAGGCTCGGTGCAGACCTTCGTGTATATAACTGCTAAAGCCCGGTCTGTTTTTGAACAGCAAAAAAGCGGACACATAATGTATCCGCTTCCTGATGTCATATCAATACTTGCGCTTACGAGCAGCTTCGGACTTCTTCTTACGCTTTACCGAAGGCTTTTCGTAGTGTTCTCTCTTACGGACCTCAGCGATAACGCCGTCTCTTGCGCATGATCTCTTAAAACGCTTAAGAGCGGTATCCAGAGTTTCGTTCTTGCCAACACGAATTTCTGCCAAAATGTTTCCCTCCCTTTGCCACCTATGACAGAGGTAATCCTCCGACCGCTCCCGCACACCGCAAGGGTGATAGTGAAGGTCTGCTAGTGCAAACTTAAACGCTTTACGCTTTCTCTGTCTAAGATATGCGAGAACCTTGCAGCCGAAATAATTACAAGATAAATTATACTATATTTTGCCTGAAAAGTCAATAGCATTGAAGAAAAATTTAAAATTTATCTGAAAATATTTTCGTTCATAATTTGGTTATTTTGACAATAAAATACAATACCCGCAGAACATATTTTCCTGCGGGTATTTGTACACATCATTGTGACATTATTTTTATTCTTCGCCGTTTACCTGCTTTGTGGTTATTATAAGCTGTTCATCAGCGCTTCCTTTTTCGTAGGTGCGGAGGAAATATCCTGCGTCATCATAGATAACGTAGTACTTATCTGTAATCTGAACAATAGTTGCTTCTGTGACCTCTGCGGGTTCCTCTGCGAACTCTTCAGCTGCTTCGATAAGAGTATCGTCCTCTTCTATCGTTCCTGTATAAGTGCTGTCGGGATACTTCAGCTTAAACCATTTAGCATTATCGAAAGGTCTGTAGTAGCTGCCGTCACCGCCAAGATAAGGCGAGAAGACACGTACATCATCAACTATCTTTGTGCCGTCGCTGATCTTTACAACGGTGAGTTTTCTATCAAGACTTTCCTTGTAGTCGATCATCATGTAATCGCCGAACATCTTGACCTGAGGATCTTCTTTGCTGAGTACCGCATCATTGTAGAACACAGTAACTTCGTCTGTATCGGTGTTGTATTCATATATGGTCTCTTTGTCTATATAGGGTCCGCCCATGAGAGAGGATTTCTTGTTGCCGAAGTAGAAGCTGTTACCCTTTGCGAACAGGAACAGGGGGTCTTCAGCGTCCTCTGTAACACCTGCATGATCGGAGGGAATAGCGATAGGATCAAGCTGAGTGATAGTACCGTCAGCGGGATCGTATACCTCAAAGTTTCTCTCGCTGTTTACATCTACAAGTATTTTGCCGTTATCAAATACATATTCGATCTTACCTACATCTAAACCTTCGGTTATATCATAGTCAGTAACCTTGCCGTCCTTGCCGACCTTTTCTATGTGTTCATCGCCGTACACGGTCTCGCTGTACATCAGATACAGATCATCGCCCTTTACGAACCAGCTGTCATAATCGTATTTGCCCTCAGCTTTCTCAAAATCCAATAATGTTTCAAGAGATCCGCTTGCTATATCATAGCAGAAAAGCTTAGTGCCATTTTTTGTGGAGTCGATATATACCTTATCGTTTGCATAAACAGGCGATGAAACACTTGCTGTATAGAAGTAATCCCCTGCATAGTTATTTATATCCGACTCGGCATATGCCTTAGCAAGATCTTCATAGTAGGTATAATACTTTGGATCTTTCAGACCAAGATCCTCAGCAGGTGCTTCAGCTTCGGACGAAGTATTCTCAGCATCGGTTATCTCAGCATTTATCTCATCCTTGATCTCGTTAAGCTCTTCCTTTTCCTGTTCATCGAGTTCGCTCAATGCTTCATTTACCTGATCTTTTTCAGTTTTGTCCTCGGTTTTGCTGTCACCGCAGCCTGCCAGCGATATGCACACAGATGCCGCCATCAGGAGCGCTGCTATCTTTGCTATCTTTGCTTTCATTTCACTACCTCCTGCGAAAATTTTTATAAACAATTTTCATTATACAGTCAAACTATGAATTTACATTATAAAATATATTAATATAAGTTTAATATTCAAAATTCGTTAATTATTTATCATTTGTAAATACAACATCAGGCAGATACCTCAACCGAAGCGTCTGCCTGTAATGAACTTATTTAACTACGATATTTACCAGTTTGTTGGGTACAACGATCTCCTTGACAACGTTCTTGCCCTCGATGACCTTGGCTACATTTTCATCAGCCTTAGCCTTTGCGAGAACGCTTTCCTTGTCCTCGTCCTTGGCAATGTTCAGCTTTGTCTTGATCTTGCCGTTTACCTGTACGACTATCTCAACGGTATCCTCTACCAGCTGTGCTTCGTCGTAGGTAGGCCACTTCTCAAAAGCGATGGTATCATCATGACCCATTATGCTCCATATCTCTTCACCGATATGAGGCGAGATGCAGGACAGCATCTTGATAAGACCCTCAGCATATTCTCTGGGGCAGGTGCCGTTCTTGTATACTGCATTGACGAATATCATCATCTGTGCGATAGCTGTGTTGAATGCCAGTGTCTCGAAATCGTCGGTGACTTTCTTAACAGTCTGGTGATATACCTTTGTCAGTGCGCCGTCGTTATCGTCGGTGAGGTTCTTATCCTCGGTGAAGAAATTCCATACACGGTTGAGGAACTTCTTTGCGCCCTCAACACCGCTCTGGCTCCAGGGCTTGGAAACCTCCAGAGGTCCCATGAACATCTCGTAAAGTCTCAGTGTATCAGCACCGAAATCTCTGATGATATCGGAAGGATTTACAACGAACTCAGGGAAACGCTTACCCATCTTGATGCCGTTTGAACCCAGTATCATGCCCTGATGTACCAGCTTCTTGAAAGGCTCCTTGGTAGGTGCAAGACCCTTGTCGTAGAGGTATCTGTTCCAGATACGGGAGTATATCAGGTGACCTACAGTATGCTCGGGTCCGCCGATGTAGAGGTCAACAGGCATCCAGTGCTTCAGAAGCTCGGGGTCTGCGAACTGCTTATCGTTGTTGGGGTCGATATATCTCAGGAAGTACCAGCTTGAACCTGCACTTCCGGGCATGGTAGATGTTTCTCTTACGCCCTTTATGCCGTTGCGGTCGTACTGCTTCCACTCGGTTGCATTTTCAAGAGGAGCTTTGCCGTTCTTGCCCTTGTAGTCGTCCAGCTCGGGCAGTACCAGAGGCAGTTCTTCGTCATCCAGTACGTGTATGCCGTTCTCTGTATGTACCACAGGTACAGGCTCGCCCCAGTATCTCTGACGGGCAAATATCCACTCACGGAAATGATAGTTTACAGTGCGCTTTGCTCTGCCCATCTTTTCCAGCTTAACGGTAATGGCTTCCTTAGCTTCTTCAACGGTCAGACCTGTGAACTCCTCGGAATTTATCAGCTTGTAGCCCTTGCCAAGGTACTCGCCCTTTTCCATAGCGGCATCTGTAACGTCGATATGACCGTCTTTGCCGTCAATTACCTGTATCATATCTATATTGTGAGCAACAGCATATTCAAAGTCACGCTGATCGTGGCTCGGTACTGCCATTACTGCACCCGTGCCGTAGCTTGCAAGTACGAAATCGCCGATGAACATACGAACTTCCTTGCCGTTAACAGGGTTTATACAAGTAACGCCCTTCAGCTCGCAGCCTGACTTTGTCTTATTGAGCTCGGTACGGTCCATATCGTTTTTCTTCTTGGTCTCGTCGATATAAGCCTGGACTTCATCGCGGTTCTGAACTCTGTCAAGAAGTCTCTCGGTTATCTCACCGTCGGGAGCAAGAACCATGAATGTGATACCGTAGATGGTCTCGATACAAGTGGTGAATATGGAGAACTTTCCTCCACCAACGATATCGAACTCTACCTCAACACCTGTGGACTTGCCTATCCAGTTGCGCTGCATACTCTTTGTTGATTCGGGCCAGTCTATCTCGTCCAGACCCTCCAGCAGTTTTTCAGCGAAAGCAGGCTGGTCGATGACCCACTGCTTCATATTCTTTCTTACAACAGGGAAACCGCCGCGCTCGGACTTGCCGTCGATGACTTCATCGTTGGAAAGAACTGTACCCAGCTCCTCGCACCAGTTTACGGGCATATCGATATACTTAGCATAGCCGTCCAGATACAGCTGCTTGAATATCCACTGTGTCCACTTGTAGAAAGCGGGGTCGGAGGTCGCAAGCATCTTTGACCAGTCATAGTCAAAGCCCAGTTCTTTCAACTGCTTGGAGAAAGTCTTGATATTCTCCTGAGTGAAGCCGTTGGGGTGATTGCCTGTATTTACTGCATACTGCTCTGCGGGCAGACCGAAGGAGTCATAGCCCATGGGGTGCAGTACATTATAGCCCTGCATACGCTTCATACGGGATACTATATCAGTAGCGGTATAACCTTCGGGGTGACCTGCGTGCAGACCCACGCCCGACGGATAAGGGAACATATCCAGCGCATAGAACTTTGGCTTGCTGAAATCCCATACATCAGTCTTGAAAGTTTCATGCTCTTCCCAGTACTTCTGCCATTTTTTCTCAATGGCACTGAAATCGTAATTGCTCATATTGTTTCATCTTCCTTGTATATAGTTTATGCTTTTCCAAAGCAAAAATATCACGTTCTATTATAGCATAATTCTTGCTGTATTGCAAGACCGTTCAGCTATGTTTTCTCAAAGCCGCCTTTCTATACTCGAACCAGCTCTCAGTAAAACGGCTTTTTACCATTACGATTGAACTGACAAGCCCGGTCACAAGCATAGCAGTAAGCAGCAAAGTATATTCGGGGTACTTCATATCCACTAGCAAAATTACAGCTTTGAGCGACATGAAAATGTCTGCCGTCGCACCTAAAAAGCGTCCGCTCTTTTTGCCAATGATACAGATTACCAATGCCGTAATTGAAAGGCACAGAAAACGACGCCCGCACCATAAGCCAAAGAAAATAACAGCCATTCTCAGTGCCACCATCACAGCACCGCTTATCATAGCACGCTTTTTCAGTTCTGCTTCGTACTCTGCTTGTTTTTCGATAGTTATATCCTCATCAAACATAAATCAATCTTTGGTCACGAACTTTGAGATATCGACCTCTTTGCCGTCAGTCCAGAGCCTTTCCAGCTTGTACTGGTCTCTTGTTTCCTTGTTGAATACATGTACCACAATATCGCGGTAATCCAGCACTATCCAGTTGTTGGGACCGTAGCCCTCGGTGTGATGGGGTTCAATGCCCTCCTGAGAGAGTTTGAACTCAACTTCTTCAGCCATAGCCTTTGTCTGCACGGTGGAACCGCCGTTTGCTATGATGAAGTAGTCAGCCAGTATCGTAAGATCGCCTATGCCTATTGCCTGTATATCTTCTCCGCGCTTTGAATCCAGCGCCTTTACTATTATTTCCAGCTTCTGCTCGGTAGTTAACTCTGCCATGTTATTCCTCCTGTATCAGTTGATAAAACTTCGATTTATTATATCATGCCTGTTTATCTTTGTCAATCGACTTATGGTATATACCTACTTTTTCATATACTTTATGTACTCGTTGTAAGCGTCCAGCGTTGCTGCGGGGATAGTGTTGCCTTTGCTGACGGAATCCGATATGGAAAATCTGAGGGCTTCGCACATGGCACGTTCAAGGCTCTTGTCCGCCAGCTTGCGCATACGGTTCACGTCCTTGTAATCCCTGTCAGCGGATATGAGGTCTGCAAGATATATTATAACATCAAGCTTGCTCATGCCGCCCGCCGCAACGGTATGCCTGCGTATAGCCGTTATTATCTCATCATCGCGGATATCGAAAAGTGTCTGTATCAGTTCTGCTCCTGCTATTGCGTGAAAAAGCGGAGGCGCTTTCGTTTCTATCTCGCTTACATCGAGTTTGGAAACCATCACAAGTTCAAGCTGTTCTTCAGCGGGAAGCTCCTTGGCTATATCATGAAGAAGTCCTGCTGTATACGCCTTATCGCTGTCTCCGCCGTACTTTTTGGCAAGTTCAACTGCAGAAAATGCCACATTCAGCGAATGTGTATATCTCTTCTTTGATAAATGCTCCCTGAGATATTTTTTGTATATCCCTATCTGTTTGGATTCTTTCAATTTTACCCCTCACGCTTTCTGTAAAGACCTTTGCTGTTTATATACTTTCTCACCCTGCTGTCAAGATACCCCTCGCAGTCTTCGCCCTGAGCGATAAGCTTTCTCAGCTGTGAACTCGATACCTCAAAAGCATCGGCGGGAAGTATCTTTATATCTCCGCCTTTAGCACGGAGTTCTTCCGCTGCCTTTTCAAGCTCGGCATCGTCGCCGCTGTATCTGGTCAGACATATGAGCCCTGCCAGTGTGAGTATCTCTTCATAGCAGTACCACTGTGTAAAGGTTGTCAGCATATCGCTGCCCATTATGAACCACAGTCTGTCCTCGGGATACAATTTTTTGAAATGCCGCAGGGTAAGCACGGAGTAGCTTTTGCCCTCCTGCCTTATCTCCCAGTCGCTGACTTCGATATCATCGTGCCCTGCGAAAGTAAGCCTGCACATTTCAAGCCTGTCCTCAGGAGAAGCCATATCATCCCTGACTTTATGTGGCGGTATCCTGTCAGGCATGACTATCACCTTGTCAAGTCCCACAAGAGTTTTTGCAAGCTCCAGCAGCCTTGCATGACCCTTGTGTATGGGGTCGAAAGTGCCGCCGTATACGCCTATATCCATTACTTGCTCTTGAATTTGATAACAGGTTCTTCCTCGTTGCGCTTGTAAAGCACCAGATTTGAACCTATCACCTGAACTACCTCGGCATTTATCTTTTCTGCCAGTTCCTCAGCTGCTTCCCTTGCGGTGTACAGCGAGTTATCCAACACCTTTACCTTTATTATCTCGTGAACCCTGAGATAGTCGTCTATCTGCGCGGTCTGCGCATCGTTAAGTCCGCCCTTGCCTATCTGGAAAGACGGCTTCATTTTCATAGCTATACTTTTAAGTTCTGCTCTCTGCTTAGTTGTTATCATATTCTGTCCTTTCGGTTTTATAAAATTCTGACGGTATTATCTTGCCGCCAGCTTTTCTTCAAGCTGTTTAAGTGCGTTTGCCCTGTGAGATACGGCATTCTTTTCCTCGGCGGGTATCTGGGCGAAGCTTCTGCCCTCGTACATGAATATAGGGTCATAGCCGAAGCCGTTCTCACCTACGGGCGCACGGTTTATGGTGCCGTATACCCTGCCCTCTACGCATATCTCACTGCCGTCGGTATCGATAAAATGTATGGTGCATACGAAGTGGGCTCCCCTTTTGTCATCGGGAACGTCTTCCATCTTTTTAAGAAGATAAAGACTTCTCTCCATGTCGTTATCGATGCCGCCGTATCTTGCCGAGTATACTCCCGGCTCTCCGTTCAGGGCATCAACGGAAAGACCGCTGTCGTCTGCCAGTACAGCACAGCCAAGTGCCTTGTATGCCGCTCTCGCTTTCAGTGCGGAATTCTCCGCAAAAGTAGTGCCTGTTTCCTCGACCTCAAGGTCAAGCCCCGCTTCGGACTGACTCATGACTTCATAGCCGTGCTTTTCCAGTATCTGCTTGTATTCTCTTATTTTGCCCTTATTGTTGCTTGCTATTACAAGTTTCATTATTTCACTTCCGCTCTTATTTCTGTTATCCGACGATATTATAAAGCTCGTTCCACCTGATATCTCCCGATCTGAGTTTATCCATGAACTCATCAAGGGTACATTCTTCATGGGTCACATTTTCAGATCTGTCCTGGATCCTCGGCAGTACCGCTATTTTGTGTATTGGTGATGCCTTGAGATAAAACGCAAGTATCTCTCTTACAGTTCTCTCCCATTCGGGAACGACATATATCCACGGACTGCCTTTATCCGCAATATCAAAGAAACTCTGTTCAAGGAATATATCATCTGTCAGCCATGCAAGATACCATACACCTGTCAGCTTATCAGCAGCTTCAAAGTGATAGTACTCATCATACATGGCACCAGAAGTTTCTTTCCTGATATGGCTCTCAAATCTTACTTTCGGTAAGTTCTTCGGTATCAAGCGCCTTTTCTGTTCACGGCAGATCACTCCGAAGTCTATCAGTATCATTCAAATGCTCCTGTTATTCAAACAGCGCATCGACAAAATCCTTTGCTATAAACGGCTGGATATCGTCTATCTTTTCGCCTACGGTAACAAGTTTTACAGGTATCTTCAGGTCATCGCATATGGTAATTACGATACCGCCCTTTGCAGTGCCATCAAGCTTTGTAAGGATTATACCTGTGATATCGGCAGCCTCATTGAACTGCTGTGCCTGATTTACTGCGTTCTGTCCTGTGGTAGCATCCAGTGCCAGAAGAACTTCCAGAGCACAGCCCTCAGCCTGCTGATGCACTATTCTGGATATCTTTTCCAGCTCCTTCATAAGGTTCTTCTTGTTGTGGAGACGTCCTGCGGTATCGCAGATAACTACATCGGCATTTCTTGCCTTGGCAGCTGTCAGTGCATCGAATACTACCGCCGCGGGGTCGGAGCCCTCTTTATGCTTGATAAGCTCAACACCTGCACGATCTGTCCATACTTCCAGCTGATCTATAGCTGCGGCACGGAAAGTATCCGCTGCTGCCACGATAACGTGCTTACCCTCGTTTTTCAGCTGATTTGCCAGTTTGCCTATGGTTGTGGTCTTGCCTACGCCGTTAACGCCGATGACCAGTATAACAGATGGTACGGTTGACATATCCAGAGGCTGTTCCTCGCCCAGCATCTCAGCGATAACGTCTTTCAGTATATCCTTTATCTGTGTGGGGTCGGTGATACCCTTCTGCTTAACGTAGTCGCGCACTCTGTCGCATATCTTCACCGAGGTATTGACACCTATATCGGAGAGGATAAGTGTTTCTTCCAGTTCTTCAAACAGATCCTCGTCTATCTTTGTAAATGCATGGAGCAGTCTTTCTATCCTGCCCATCATCGATTCCTTTGTCTTTCTCAGACCGTTTTTCAGTTTTTCAAAAAATCCCATTATTACAAACCCCTTTCGGTAATTATTTATTTGACTTGGTCAGCCTATGATCGCCTTCCATTCGCCGTCCTCAATGATATATCTGAACTCTGAAAGATTATCCGAATTCATAACTTCCAGAAGTACTTCAAAATCATCGACGGTGTTTATCTCGGAAAGTCTGCTGTACTCGACCCATTCCATTCTGCCCTCATCGGAGGATACCACCTCACCCGAGAACTTTGTCGCCTTGTACAGCATGACGATATAGCGTCCGCCCTCTATCGGGAACTGCTTTACTCCCACAAGTTTCGGCTCATATATATCGAGCCCTGTTTCTTCTTTCATTTCGCGTATCACCGCATCCACAAAGGACTCGCCATTTTCAACGTGTCCCCCGGGGAGAGTGTAGCCTTTCCAGTCAGCTTTTACCCTGTCCTGCAAAAGCACCCTGCTGCCGTCCTCGATAAGGCACAGCACAGTGAACTCCGCGTTCTCGGTTCTTCTCATATGTACCGCCTATTCAACATCTCCGCTGCCCAGGATAGATGTCTGACCCGCGTTCATTTTCAGCAGTTTTGATATGCCTTTCTCCTGCATGGTAACACCGTACAGCACATCAGCTTCTTCCATGGTGCCGCGTCTGTGGGTAATTGTTATGAACTGCGTTTTATCCGTCAGCCTGTGGAGATACTGGGCGTATCTCGTAACGTTGACATCATCAAGTGCCGCCTCTATCTCATCCAGCAGACAGAACGGTGCGGGAGAATATTTAAGTATGGCAAAGTATATTGCCACCGCCGCTAGCGACTGTTCTCCGCCCGACAGAGACATAAGGCTCGTGATAACTTTTCCGGGAGGCTGTACGCTTATCTCGATGCCGCATTCAAGCACATTTTCGGGGTCGGTGAGTATCAGCTCGCCGTTACCGCCGCCGAAAAGTTCCTTGAATATACTGCCGAAATTTTTGTTTATCGTTTCAAAGCTCTGCATGAATACCGATTTCATCTTCTCGGTGAGTTCTTCTATCATCTTGCAGAGTTCTTCCTTTGAAACGTTCACATCATTCAGCTGTGCCGAGAGGAAATCGTATCTCTCGCGGACTTCTGCATACTCCTCTATCGCCCCGAGATTGACACTTCCCAGTGCGCGTATCTTGTTTTTAAGCTCTGCCAGATGTTTCTCCGCTTCGGTCATATCCTCAACGGGCTGTGCCTTTTCTGCGGCTGTGCTTCTGGTCAGTTCATACTCGTCCCACAGCTTGTTCACCAGCTTGTCGAAATCCGCTGTAAGGGCGGTTTTACGTTCCTCACCGCGGCTTAACTGTGCCGCAAGAGTTTCCTTTTCTTCCAGCTTGTTCTTCTGTGAAGATCTGAGCTTTTCGGCACTGTCGGAATACTCCCGCTGTTTTCTGCGGGCTTCCTCCATATCGTCTTTCAGCTTTACCGCAAGGGCTTCGCTGTCCTTTATCTTCTGCTTTATAACTTCGATATCGGCATTCTTGCCCTTTATCTTTTCCTTTTCGCTCTCTATCTCAAGAGCCAGCTTGCCGCCGTCGCTGTCGCGGTCGGTGATGGTCTTTTCAAGGCTTGCTATCGACTCCTTGCAGGCTTCAATATCCTTTGCAAGCTCCGCGCCCTTTACACGCAGTTCGGAAAGTTCTCCGCTTATCTCGTTCCTGCGGGATTTCAGCTTTTCCTGCTCCTCCTGCGAACCTGCCAGCTCTGCTTCCTTTTCAAGTATCTTCTTATCCACCTCGGCGGTGTCTTTCAGGGCTTTGTCAAGCTCTTTATCAGCCTGTTCACCCTTTTCGCGGAGTTTCTTCTCCTCCTCGCCGCTGTCGGAGAGTATCTTTTCATAGCTTTCAGCCAGACCGCTTACCCGCTTTATCTCGGCTTCAAGGCGTATGCAGTCACCGTTAAGTGCAGTGAGCTTTTCCTTTACGCCCTCGATATCTGCCGCCATTTTGCTGACTTCGTTTGTGAGCTTTTCCTTTTCCTCAGCCGCGGAAGAGCGCTCTGCTTCAAGTTTGCCGCGCTTGGCTTCAAGGTCGTTTATCTCGTTCTTTCGGGTGAGTATGCCCGTGCTTTTCGAGGTGCTTCCGCCCGTGTACGAACCGCCGGCATTTACCACCTGACCATCCAGGGTGACTATCTTGAACTTGTAGCCGTAAGCCTTTGCGATGCGTGAAGCCGAATCTATATCCTCTGCTATGCATATCCTGCCCAGCAGACTGCGGACTATGCCCTCGTACTTTTTATCGTATGTGACGATATCACAGCCCAGTGCCACAAAACCGTCTTCATTTGAAAGCCTGTCATTTTCAAGGCGATTGCCCCTCACCGAGGTTATGGGCAGGAATGTCGCTCTGCCTGCCTTGCTTTCTTTCAGCAGACGTATGCCGCGCTTTGCAGAATCCTCGTTTTCAACAACTATATTCTGTAATGCACCGCCCAGTGCGGTTTCAACCGCAACGGAATACTCGCTCTTAACGCCCACAAGCTGTGCCACCGTTCCGCAGACACCGCTTATGCGACCCTGCTTTACAGCGTTCATTATATGCTTTACCGCATAGCCGAAGCCCTCCATGGAGCGTTCAAGATCTTTGAGTATGTTCAGACGTGAGTTTATCTCCGTGAGTTTGCTGTCCGCCTGTGCGAAAGTGCTTACTGCGCTATCCAGTTTTTCACGGCGCTTTTCAAGCAGTTTTGTCATGCCGCCCAGAACGTTTTCCTTTTCAGACTTCGCGTCCTGCTTTTCGCTCTGCTGTTTTTTCAGCTTTGCCAGTTCCTTGTCGGCTAGTTCCTTATTTTTGACGTTCTCTGCGTTGTCCTCTGCAAGTTCCGCCAGTCTTTCGGCGGTTTCCTGTATGGTATTTTTAAGGCTCTCCGCCGTGAAGCTCAGCCTTGATTTTTCCAGATAAGCCGCGCTTATTGCGGAATTTACTTCGCTTACTGCCTTATCAGATTCGTCAGCCTCGTTCAACAGTCTGTCAAATTCCTTTTCCTTTTCAGTGACAGCTTCTGCGGCTTCCGTCTGCTTTTTGCCAAGGGTTTCCAGTTCTTCCCTGCGCTGTTTAAGCTCCGATTCAAGAAAGTATTTATCCGCCCGGGAGTTTTCTATCTGCTCCTTCAGCTTTGAAATATTTTCCTCAATATGAGCTATGTCGTTCTCGCATACAGCTATATCAGCTTCGCCGCCCCTTGCGGAAAGCTCTGCTTCGTGTATCTGCTCGGATATATCGTCGGCATTTGCCGCACTTTCCGCACTGCTTCGCAGGTCTTTTTCTATCTGTGCTTCGGCTTCTGCCAGTTCGGCGCTGAGACTTTCGTACTGCTCTTTCAGCAGAGCGATGCGCTCATCGTTCTCTGCCAGTTTTGCGCGGTACTGCTCCAGCTTTGTCACCCAGACAGATACTTCAAGTGCTGTTTTTTCATCGTCCAGCACCTTGAACTTCTTAGCCTTTTCGCACTGCTTTTCAAGAGGTCCGATACGCGCTTCAAGTTCGGCTATGATATCGTTAAGGCGGGCTATATTGTCCTCCGCATCGATAAGCTTGCGCTCAGCCTCCTGCTTTTTATAGCGGAATTTCGCAACGCCCGCAGCTTCCTCGAAGATTTCTCTCCTGTCACTGCCCTTGCCGTTTACGATATCCGCGATACGTCCCTGACCGACTATGGAATAGCCGTCCTTTCCTAGACCCGTATCCATGAACAGTTCGTTTACGTCTTTAAGACGAACAGGACTGCCATTTATAAGATATTCGCTGTCGCCGTTTTTATAGAGCTTTCTCGTCACCGACACCATTTCGCTGTCAACGCCGAGGGCTCCGTCCTCATTATCTATGGTAAGTGTCACCTGTGCAAATGGCGACTCTTTCCTTGTGGCACAGCCGTGGAAAATAACGCCTGCCATCTTCTCGCCGCGAAGCGCCTTTGAGGACTGCTCGCCCATTACCCAGCGCATAGCGTCGGAAATATTGCTTTTTCCCGAACCGTTGGGACCCACCACGGCAGTTATGCCCTTACCGAAGGTCAGCACTGTCTTATCGGGGAAGGATTTGAAGCCCTGCAATTCCAGACCACGCAGATACATTATTTTTCACCGCCTTTCCTAATTTTCTTTACCGGATATGGTTATCTGATGTCATATACATATATGAAATATTTATCATCATTCCAGGGATCTATACTCAGACCGTAGAGTGTCTTTTTATCTTCCGTCGAGAGGATCACACTCATGTTGATATCTGTTTTCAGCATACTCTCCATGGCGTATTTTGCATCAAGTATCTTTATGCCTGCGATATGGTTTTCAAGCCGCAGATACCACACCTGTCCTGTTTCCAGCTTTAAAACATCGATAAGCTTCAACGCCAGAGTTTCCTCGTTATCGTAAGTTATTGTTATATCCGGTTCTTTTTCATCGTCATAGAACCCTGCTGTTTCCAGCACACGTGCATCGTATCTGTTGAGTTCATCAAAGCCAAGCACCTCGACACCTTCGAGTTTTGAAAGATGTTCTTCTGTCTTTTTCAGTGCTTTCCTGAATTCTGCTAATTCTCTGTCATTCATGATCATGGTATCACCCTTCCGGCATTCAGAACCATCGTTCATGCATACTTTGCATAAACTCCTTTGTTATAGGATATCCGCTCGCATCGCCTATGACGCTGTCGATGCCGCAGTACGGGCAAAGTGCCGTGCCACAGCCCTCGTTTATCCAACCCGTTATCTTGTCGGGCGTAAATATCTCACAGCAGTAAAAGCACCCGCATTTTTTGCTTTTGCCCAGCTGTTTCCTGTTGTATATACTGAACTTATGCGCCGCAGTCACATCATCAATGAGCCTTACCTCATAAAGCCCAAGCTCCTTATCCTCGGTTATCTTCACCTTTATACCGTGCTTTTCAAAGCCCTGTAAATTAGCCCTTTTCTGACCGACCGCCTTACTGGTACAGCCCTTGCCCACGGCGAAAGTCACACGCATATCCTTTGAAGAAGCGCCTTGACTGTTTGCATCATGCAGAGCGCTCTCCATTTTTATTAGATATATCCTGTTTTCGCAAAGTTCCCTGAAAGCGGGGTGGTAGAAACCTCCCACCATGTCCTTTTCAACGAACTCGCTTGCGTGAAGACCGCACTTTATGACTTTTATACCGGCTTCAGTGAAAGCCCCAAGTGCCCTTGTTGAGAGCGACAGAACTTCATCGAAAGACATAGGCTTATACTCACCGCTTGCAAGAAGTTCCGCAAGACGGGTATGTTTAAGTATAACCACGGGGTATATCCTGACGGTATCAGGGTGGATAGCCATTATCTCGTTAAAGGTCTCGTCCTCCTGCCGGTGACCGCTTTTGTAAAGCCCCACCATCATTTGCAGACCAAGTTCAAATCCGTACTCGCGGATAAGCCTGCTTGCCTTTCTTACGTCCTCGGCGGTATGACCTCTCTCGTTGGCTTCAAGCACTTCATCGGACATTGACTGTGCGCCCAGTTCGATAGAAGTAACGCCGTATTTTTTCAGGATATCCAGCACTTCTCTGTTGATATAGTCGGGGCGTGTCGAAAGTCTTATGCCTTTGAACTTTCCATCGCCCACGAACTTATATGCCGCGCTCAGCAGTTCCAGCATATAGTCTCTGGGTATAGCGGTAAAGCTTCCCCCGAAGAATGCTATCTCGGTATCGCTGATATCCTTCACCTGACCCAGTGCCTGCATACAGGCGCGTTCAACGTCCTCTTTGTGGGGGAGTTTCTGCTCGCCTGTGATAGTTCGCTGGTCACAGAATGCGCACTTATGCGGACAGCCCACATGGGGGACGAATATTGATATGTTACTGTGCATTTGTGCGCCTCTTTTCTGTTGGTTTATTATTTTAGGGACTGCGGTGGTCAGGGTCGCCCCTCAGCTGCGACTGCGTCGGCAGCGTCCTCGGGTCGAGTCGTCAAAGACGCTGTCGCTGTTTGACGACGGGCGCGTGCGGTCATTCGCCCAGCGGGGTTGCTATGGTCGATCATTTTGTGTACCTACGTTTTTTTGTGACCGCCCGCTTTTTGACAGGCGTTGGAGTTCGCTTTACTCTTATTGTTCGCCGTGCATTTTGGTTTTGTTCATTGGTGATTGAGGCTCTGCCAACAGTCAACAAAGTTGACTGTGCAAACATCCCGCAAGCCTTTCGCGAAAGGCTTGACCCAAAGCTCTCTTCGCACACAGCTTTGTTGTGCTTATCAAGCTCAGTCTGCATCAAAGTTTCGTGTGCTTTCTAATGCGTTTTTTCGCCATGCTATGACCCGCCGTCGCACAATCTTACCGCCCTAACAAAACTATAAATAGGCGGAATCGGCCCGCCCGGCCGAGGGCAATTATGGATTATGAATTGTGAATTATGAATTGAATTAGACCTTGACTCCCATGAGTGCCAACGCTTCTTTTGCCGCATTCTGCTCGGCATTCTTCTTCGACCTGCCTACGCCCTCGCCTATCACGTTGTTGTTCAGCTTCACCTGTACCGTGAATCTCTTGTCATGGTCGGGACCTTCCTCGCCCTTTAAATAATACTCCACTTTTTCCTCGGGATTGCGCTGGATTATCTCCTGCAATACTGTCTTGTAGTCGTGGAACGTATCTGTGTGGGCAGGATTCAGATCCTTTGGCAGAAAGTTCATTATGTGCTTTCTTGCCGCTTCGATTCCGCCATCCAGATATATCGCTGCTATCACAGCTTCCATCGCATCGGATACTATTGAGGCACGCTCTCTGCCGCCTGTCAGCTCCTCTCCCTTGCCGAGGAATATGTACTTGCCAAGCTCTATCTTGTGCGAAAACTCAAACAGTGCTTTCTCGCATACCAGTGATGCTCTCAGCTTTGTAAGCTCACCCTCAGGCAGATGCTTGAAATGCTCGAAGATGTGGTCGGATACTACTATTGAAAGCACCGAATCACCCAGAAATTCAAGACGCTCGTTGCTGTGGCGCTGTTTCTTGTTCTCGTTGGCAAAGCTTGAATGTGACAGTGCTTCATACAGCAGTTTCTCGTTTTTAAAATGGTAGCCTATCTTCTTCTGAAAAGCTTCCAGACACTTCTGCTCGTCCATTATTCCTGCACCTTCTTCATCTGTGCGAGAGCGTCTGTTATCATATCGATAACGCCTGTCTCGGTAAACTGTTTCGCCTGCCTTACTGCGTTGTAGAATGCCTTTGCGTCCGAACTGCCGTGGGCTTTTATAACTGGCTTTGCAGTACCCAGCAGGGGTGCTCCGCCGTACTCGGAATAATCAACTTTCTTCTTGAAATTGTTGATATCTTTCATCACCATAACAGCAGCCAGCTTGCTCTTCGCGCTGCTCTTGAATATATTTTTCAGCTCGCCCGAGAAAAACTTGCCCATGCCCTCGTAGAGTTTCAGCATGAGGTTTCCGCAGAAGCCGTCAGCAACACATACATCGCAGTCGCCCAGAGGGAGCTGTCTTGCTTCGATATTGCCCACGAAATTAACAGGGGCTGTTTTCAGCTGTTTATAAGTCTCCAGCTCCAACTCTCTGCCCTTTGATTCCTCAGCGCCTATATTTGCCAGTGCTACTCTGGGCTTATCCACGCCCAGTATCTTGTTCATATAAGCTGTGCCCATTATGCCAAACTGCACCAGCATCTCGGGACGGCAGTCTGCATTTGCGCCGCTATCCAGAAGCATTGTAGGCTTGCCTGCGGTAGGCAGTATAGTTGCCAGTGCGGGGCGCTTGATACCCTTTATCCTCTTGACGATGAATGTTGCACCGACCACCAGCGCACCTGTCGAACCTGCTGAAACGAAAGCATCGCCCTCGCCGTCAGCCAGCATCTGCATACCCACAGCCATCGAGCAGTCCTTTTTGCCCTTGATGACCTCGGTAGGCTCTTCACATATCTCTATAACGGTATCGGCATGGCGTATTTTCAGTGCCGATATATCTATACTGTTTTTGGCAGCGCAGTCCTTTATCTTCTTCTCATCGCCCACCAGTGTTATATCCACGCCAAAGTCTCTCTGAGCGTCAACAGCGCCCTTGATGACTTCCAGCGGTGCGTTGTCACCGCCGAATGCGTCCATTACTATGTTCATTGTTATACCTCCCTGTCTGTGATACAGCCGAGCCATATCAATCTATCATCATATACCCCTCGGGTAGTTTTATCTCGCCGCAGTCCTCTTTAAAGCTGTTCACTGTTAACTTTATCACGGCTGAATTGTCACCGGGTATAGAATCTGTTTTATATTCCATATCTATAAGTTCGCCCGTTTTTCCATCATAAGTAAAAACTTTCACGGTCCCGTCAATATCAAATGTTTCCCGAATGTTCCCATCTGTATCTTTTTCTGCCGAAACAAAATCATCGCTTTCGGGCGCTTCTTTCAAAACAGTGTCTGCATTGTCCGCTCCGAAATTGCCGTTTCCGTCAAGAGGATGTATCTCCTTCTTTTTGGCATCGACTCTCCATGTCTTACCGTCAATCTGATAGAATTCAATATCGCCGCTTTCCAAGCTTTCAAAAAGATGCCTGTTTTCACCGTTAACTTCAAGTAACTGCGAATAACTGTCGTCGCCTATTTTCTCTTTGTCATAATCAATGGTAACAGTTAAATTGACCGTGAGCTTTTCGCCATCCAGTTTTTCGATATAAGCTTTCGTCAGGCTGTCCTCATATTTATCTGCGATCTTTACCGCTCCGCAGCCCGATAATGCAAAGCTCATCATCGCCGCGGTCAGATATATCAGAACTTTTCTCATTGTGTCCATCAATTGCCCTCAGGCAGTTTTATCTCAGCTACGCCGCCCTCGGTGAATGCCTTGTAATCGCGCAGGTATCCTGAACTTTCACAGGATATCAGGTCGCCGTCAGCGTATGTGCATACGAATGTATCATTAGTTTCATCAACGAAAGTTTCCTGCACCGTGCCGTCGCTGTATGTCTCAGCACCTTTAAATTCAGATTCGGCAGGTGAAAAGCCGAGCACCATGGAGCACAGATCGCTCATGACATGACCTCTGGCAGTCATCTGGAACTCACCGCTTTCCGCATCAGCCTGATAGCAGGCACCGTCAACGATAAATATCTCGTTTATCGAACCATCTGCGTTGATGATATTCTGGTGTCCGCCTGTGCCGTTGACCTCTAAAGTCTCCTCATACTGAAGCTGCATTCCCTCACCGCCGTCAATATCGTTCTGTACATAAGTCACCGAGAAATTTCTGGCATCAAGCTTATCCGCAAAGGTTTTTGTCAGGCTGTGCTCATAGCTGTCAGCCCCTGTGGGACCCTGTTCTTCGCCCTCTTCGGCAGGTGCTTCCGTTTCCTTGGGAGCTTCTGTCGTTTCAGCGGCTTCGTCCTCTTCCTGGGTAGTCACCTTGGTAACTGCGCCCCCTGCGACTTTTTTATCATTACCTGTTGTCGGTGTATCCTTTTTATCACCGCAGCCTGCAAGCATCATGCATACAGCCGCTATCACAACAAATATCTTTTTATCCATATATATCACCTATCCGTGTAAGTCTTTGTTTTTCATCAATGATATGATCCACAGCGCATACTGTCAGTACTTGCTGTAAAATCTCTTATACTGTATAAAGATGTGCAGTGCCATCAGCACCGTCAGTATGATAAGGGAACCTATCAGCGAACACGGTATGCACTTTGTAAGCATCTCATGCCAATTGTATTCATCAAAGCCTGTGAATTTATCCGGTTCCATCATCATGCCGTAATTGAACAGCACCATCGCAGCGGTTATTATAACACCTGTCAGCCAGCAGAACAGCCCCCGTTTCACAAAAAACTTCGCTTCCCGCTCTTCGTTATAGGTGAATTTTAATATCGTAAAAAATACAAATACACACCCCATGAACAGTAATGTTATCGTTCCGCCGCCTTCGGGGATTTCGGTGTAAAGCTTTTCACCGTGACCCACTTTGAACAGCGCCAGTATCATCATATACATTCCTGCTGCCAAAAACGGAAGTTCCAAAAGAAAACCGGAAGTTTTTACCGTTTTGCTATCTTCGCCCTGTGCAACATCATTGATAAATTTTTTTGGGACCTTTTATAAATTTCCCTATAAGATATATCCTTGACAGATTTATAAGCAGGAAGGCTGCAGCCACAGCAAAAAAAAGAATGAATCCACCCATATAATCACAGCTCCGCTATGCATTTATCAAGGTCTGCCAGACCTCTCTCAGCCAACAGCTTGTATTTCAGCTTCTTATCCTTTATGCGCTCGCCCCATTCGGGTAGTATGCCCATATTACAGCCCATAGGCTGGAAATTTTCTGTATCGGGGGAGCTTATATACTTGCTGAGCGCCCCAAGCATGGTTGTCTCGGGCAGG
>Ga0256405_10005453_pt1 | contig 21928 bp, 16 predicted proteins | sample RumenRJG_02DNA_FD_189096 | JGI IMG/M metagenome (GOLD analysis project Ga0256405, IMG submission 189096) | Bovine rumen microbial communities from Lethbridge, Alberta, Canada - RJG_02 | ecosystem: Host-associated > Mammals > Digestive system > Stomach > Rumen | place: Canada: Alberta... | reverse complement strand
AGCATCCGCTCAACCATGGGGAGTTGACGATGTTCGTCATGAAAATGCTCGAGTTCATCAGGGTGGCTCAAGAGCGACTTCTCGACGAGCTCGATGTTAAGCTCGGACAGTTCGGTGCTATGGGCGAGCGGTTTGAAAAACTGTCTGCTACGGCGAAGCTTGGAAAAGCAGGACGGGAAATCGTCTTTATGCTCGGACAGTTCGACCTGTTTGCTCTGTTCCCCCAGGCGTCTCTTGAAGAGATTGCGCAGCATGTGGGTTTGGGTACTCAACAAACGCGCAAGCATCTGTCAAAGCTCGAGGAAATGGGACTAGTTGAAGTATCGAGGAAAAGACCGCTGCTGTTCGAGCTGTCGGACGTTGCCCGCAGCGAGCTGGGACTTGGATAACACCTTCTCAAGGGATAGCCTGCCTACAGATGTGTCACCACATACCTGTTCGGTTACCACATACCTCCTGCGAGAATTGAGAGCCTTCTGCGTTTCCGCAGGTCAGAGGCTCGTCGCTTGAAGAGGTGTGTGAAAACGGGACAGGTGTGTGGTGAACCGGCGTGTCTGTCTCGCTGGAAGGTGGGGTAGCATGGTAGGCAAGACAAACAGCCGCGAGCAGGGAGCGCGAGATGGAAGCTGAATACGACTACATCGTGGTGGACGACAGGGGGGATCAGCGCGAGGCGATCAAGGCGATTCTCGCCGAAGGCGGATTCGAGTGCATCGGCGAGGCCGCGGACGGGGAGAGCGGCGCCGACCTGTACTTCGAGGCGCTTCCGGACTTTGTTATCATGGACATCGACATGCCCGGCGTCGACGGCATCGAAGGCGCGCGGATGATCCTGGAGGACGACCCGGATGCCTTCATCATCATGGCCAGCGGCTTCGGGATGCAGAGCAAGGTCATCGAGGCGATCAACCTCGGGGCGGCGGACTGGTTCATGAAGCCGTACGACAAGAGAGCCGTGCTCGAGAAGATGCGGGAGCTGACGGAGGAGTAAGGGCTGACGGAGCGGGAAACAAACAAAAAACGGGAGGCGCCCCATCTGGGGCGCCTCCCTTCGTTTGCCGTTACGCTGCCTTGAGTGGATTACGGTTGGGTTGTTTCGTGAGATGGAACTTGTGGCAATGGGGGCATTCGTAGACCCTCAGCGGCCTCCTGGTCTTGGAGCTTCGGTTCCGGGCGACCTCCTCCGCCTTCTCGGCGGTCTCGTAGGAGTTCTTACCCAGGCACATCTTGATGAGGCCAAGGTCGTTGCTCGCTACCGCGCTGCGGTACCTCTGCTCGTAGTCCGGATCCTTTCCTCGGGGCATTCCCTTGATGCTGCAGATCTCATCGCGCTTGTGCATCCCTCGACGTCGGCTCGTAGGCTACCTCCTTATTCGGTTGTCACGGCATAAGGGAGTATACCCGCTGGGATGGACAATTATCAGCATTCTTGCAGGTTAAAGTGCAGTTTTGAGAAAGGCTGCCTTACATTTGCCCTCTGAATACGAAGACGATCTCATATTCTTCTTCAATGCCTGCAGAGCGAAGGAAGCTTTCGAGTACTGTCTGTGCGTTGGCCCGCGCCTGCGCCATAAAGTCAGCATCATTTCTTGCCTGAGCGTTAGCATCCTGCTTGAGTTTGTTGATGGCGCTGGTGTAGTTGCTCAGGTTGATGGGATTGAAGAAGCTCTGATCTTCGATAACGAACTCGAAGGAGTCCAGATCGATTTCGCTGGAGACGATATCGAAGGGAGGAAGCGTGATGGTGATAGTCTTTGTGCTCTCGTCGACTTCGATAGTCAGATCTGACAGCTTGAAACCAACCTTGACCGTTCCTGAATACGTGAAGACAGCTCTTGAAAGGGTGCCTGGAACATCGAACTGAGCGATTTTCTTGACTTCCTGCACGCTCGATGCGTTCCTATAGTGATACACGCTCGTTACGAGCTCACTTGCGGGCTCGAGAATCATCTCGATATCCTGTGATGTGACGGTGACCTCTTCTTCAACAATGGCGAAGGGCTCCTCTTCGGCTGGTTCCGATTCGGCAGCGGGAGCAAGGAACGGCAGATTTCCGACCTTCATGAAGTAGACGCCGACACCAAAACCCAGGAATAGGCACAATGCGCTTATCAGAATGGTTCTGATGATGCCGACGCCGGTCTTCTTTGCCGAGGTCGCAACGCGCATGCCCGCTTTGCCAACGCTCGCGACGCCGTCTTTCAGAACGTCAAGGGGTTCCTGCTCGATGCCCATTGATGCCTCCAAATTACAAATGACTGTTATATGACTCATAGCCTATTGGAAGGGGAAGACAAGTGGGAATACTGCTGAGCGGGGAAATATACTGGTTAATAGTGCATTTGTAATTCGCCATCAGATGAGGTGTTTCGAACTCCGCCGTCGCTAACCTAGAAGCAAGAATCAATGTCCAGCGGCTGGATTAAACTAATCTAAATTGGCGAATTATGCTTGGAGATGCTCAGATGCTGCGACTTGAAGACATAACCGACGGCGCCAGAATAACCGGCATCGAGCCCTCTGGCGCAGTCAAGATTGTTGAAGTAACGCGTCATGGCTCATCCGTTGTCACTGTTGCATATAGAACTGAGCAGGGCACGCTTGATCAGATCACGCTCTACCGTGATAGCGAGCCAGACCTCGCTCTCGTCGAGGAGGCTTCTGGGGCGGGATTCGATGCAAGCGCTGACGACGTCAAACTCGCGTCAGAGGCCTACCGAATCAAACTCGCTCACCTCTTCGATCCGTATCTTGCCGTACGCACTTCCTCCATCGAGCCGCTCCCACACCAGATCTCCGCGGTCTACCAAGAGATGATGCCGCGCATGCCGCTCCGCTATGTCCTTGCCGATGACCCCGGTGCTGGCAAGACCGTTATGACCGGCCTGCTCATCAAGGAGATGATGGTCCGCGGAGACCTGCGTCGCTGTCTCGTCGTGTGCCCTGGAAACCTTGCAGAGCAGTGGCAGGACGAGCTCTACCAGAAGTTCGGTCTCAAGTTCACGATCCTCAACAACCAGGTGCTCGAAGGTTCCGTTTTCGGCAATGCATTCCAAGAGAACGACCTTTGCATCGCTCGCTTGGACAAGCTCGCGCGCAATGATGACATCCAACAAAAGCTTTCCAACAGCACGTGGGACCTCGTTGTGGTCGACGAGGCGCACAAGATGAGCGCCACGGTCTTCGGCAACGAGGTCAAATACACCAAGCGATACCACCTGGGCCAGCTTCTGGGCGACATCACCGAGAACCTTCTGCTGCTCACGGCAACACCGCACAACGGCAAGATGTCCGATTTCATGCTGTTCATGTCGCTCATCGACAGGGATCGCTTTGAGGGCGCAGCCCACTTCAATAAGGTCAGCGCGACAATCCATCCCATCAGCCCTTCTGGAGATCCACACACCATCGAGATGAGTCTCCCGCCCCTGAGCAGCCAGTTCGACGTGTCCGATGTGATGCGTCGCTTGGTCAAAGAGGAGCTTCTCACCTTCGAGGGCAAACCGCTCTTTCCAGAGCGTCGTGCTGTCTCCATCAACTATGAGCTCTCGCCTGCGGAGGAGGACCTCTATCAAGAGGTCACCTCTTACGTCAACGAGGAGTTCAACCGCGCGGACAGGCTGCTCGATAACAAGCGCAGGAACAGCGTTGGTTTTGCGCTTACCACGCTTCAGCGTCGTCTCGCATCCTCTCCTGAGGCAATCTACCAGTCGCTCCGTCGCCGTGTGGAACGCTTGGAGGAACGTTTGGCTAACCTTGCCCTCTACCAGCGGATGGCACAGGAGAGCTTGGACGATCCGGACGGATTCGACGAAGACGACTACACGCCCGAGGAGATGGAGGACCTCGAGAACGAGTTCGTCGACTCCGTTACCGCGGCTGCAACCAAGGAAGAGCTTGAGCTCGAGATCGCCACGCTCAAGCAGTTGCGCAACAAGGCAGATTCCGTTCGAAAGAGCGGCCAGGACAAAAAGTGGGATGAGCTCTCCAAGCTCCTGCAAGAAAACGCCCAGATGTTCGGCGAAGGTGGCCGGGAAAAGCTCATCATCTTCACCGAGCACAAAGACACTCTCAACTACCTCGCATCGAAGATTCGCTCTCTGTTGGGCGACCATGATGCCGTGATCACCATCCAAGGCGGCATGTCCCGCGAAGATCGTCATTCCGCGGAGGAGTCATTCAAACAGGACAAGCACGTCCGCATCCTCATAGCAACGGACGCGGCGGGGGAGGGCATCAACCTCCAGCGCGCGCACCTCATGGTGAACTACGACCTGCCGTGGAACCCCAATAGGCTGGAGCAGCGTTTCGGTCGCATCCACCGTATCGGTCAGCGTGAGGTATGCACGCTCTGGAACCTTGTGGCAGCCAACACGCGCGAAGGTCTGGTATTCGACCGACTCTTCCGCAAGCTTGAGGAGGAGCGTCAAGCGCTCGGAGGAAAGGTGTTCGATATCCTCGGCCGTCTGGATTTCGGAGAGAAATCACTCCGTGATCTGCTGCTCGAGGCAATCCGCTATGGAGAGGATCCCGCGGTCAAGGCGCGTCTCGATCAGGTTGTCGATACCTCTTTCGATCCGCAGAAGATCAAGGAAATCATCGATACTTACGCCCTCACAGACGACATGATGAACGCAGCCACTGTCTCCAAGATCCGTGAGGAGATGGAGCGCAAGGAGGCTCGCAAGCTCGAGCCGCATTTCATCGAGGCGTTCTTCGTGGAGGCTATCTCTAGGCTCGGAGGCAAAGCTGTAGAGCGCGAAGAGGGACGCTACGAGGTACGCAACGTCCCGAATGTCGTGCGCAACAAGGCGAAGGATATCAATGCGTTCGAGCCGGTCGTGCGTAGCTACGAGCGCATCTGCTTCACGAAAGAGGCAATCCACAAGGCGGGCTTCCCCGACGCAACGCTCGTTGCCCCGGGGCACGCACTCCTTGATGCCGTGGTGGAGGTCATCCTCGATCAGAAGCGGGCGGCTCTCAAGCGCGGAACCATCCTCATCGACGACTCAGACTTCTCGGAAGAGCCTCGCATCCTCGCAACTCTCGAAAGTGCGATTCGCGACGGTTCTATGACGAAGCAGGGCCAGCACAAGGTAGTTTTCCAGAACGCCCAGTTTGTCGAGGTGTTCCAAGATGGGTCTGCCCGTTTCGCCGGCTATGCTCCATATCTCGACTACCGTGCTCCAAGCGAGGCGGAGAGTGCGGCAATCACCAAGATCCTCTCGCAGGACTGGCTGTCGGGAGACCATGAGGCAATCGCGCTGGATTATGCGATGGAGCACCTTGTTCCAAAGGAGCTTTCCGAGCTCAAAGCGCGCAGGGAAGCCCAAGTTGACAAGGTTTCGCATGCTGTGAAGAAGCGCTTGGAGGCTGAGATCAACTACTGGGATAACCGCGCATGGGAGCTCTCTGAGAAGGAGAAGCAGGGCAAGAAGAACGCCAAGCTCAACTCCGAGAACGCACGCCGACGCGCAGATGAACTTGCCGAGCGTATGGATCAGAGGCTTGGCCAGCTCTCGCTCGAGCGCAAGATCTCCGCTCAGCCCGTCAAGGTCATCAGCACCTCTCTTGTCATTCCCATCGGTCTTATCTGGAAGCTCCAGGGCTCCGAGATCCCGAAAGACGAGCTCGATACGCGCAGGCGTATTGAAGCGATGGCCATGCGCGCGGTGGCGGCGATTGAAAAGGAGCTCGGCAACTCTCCGCTCGATGTGACCAAGACTTGTTGCGGTTTCGACATAGACTCGTCTGTCCCGCCTACCAGCGATGGTCTGTACCAGCCTCACCGCTTCATAGAGGTTAAGGGGCATTCCGAAAAGGTCGATACCGTCACCATCAGCAAGAACGAGATTCTCACGGCGCTCAACAGCCCTGAGCAGCACATTTTGGCGATCGTCGAAGTTGATGGCTACACCACGCGAACGATCTACCTGCAGAAATGTCCTCTCCGTGCACCAAGCTGGGCGGAGGAGACCATCACGTTCAGCATCTCCAAGCTCATCTCCGGTTCCCAAGTAATCCTCGAGAAAGAGGAATCATGGCAGTAAAGAAGCTCATCGAGGTAGCCCTCCCGCTGGAGGCCATCAACGCCGCTGCCGCCCGCGAGAAGTCCATTCGTCACGGTCACCCCTCTACGTTGCACCTGTGGTGGGCACGCCGCCCGTTGGCGGCCGCCAGAGCCGTCATCTGGTCCTCACTCGTCGACGACCCGTCGAGCCATCCCGAGCAGTTTCCCACAGAGGAGGACCAGGCGAGGGAACGCGAGAGGCTGTTCAAGATCCTCGAGGAGCTTGTGGTGTGGGAGAACTCCAACGACCCGCGGGTGCTCGACGCCGCCAAGGCGGAGATAAAGCGGAGCATGGGCGACGACATCCCGCCGCTGCTGGACCCGTTCGCGGGCGGAGGGGCCATCCCGCTCGAGGCGCAGCGCCTCGGCCTCGAGGCCTACGCGCAGGACCTCAACCCCGTGGCGGTCACCATCAACAAGGCCATGATCGAGATTCCGCCCCGCTTCCAGGGCATCGTCCCAATCAACCCCGACTCCCGCGCCAAATCGCTCAACATGAGCTGGGAGGGCAATACCGGCCTTGCAGCAGATGTTGAGTACTACGGCAACTGGATGAAGAAGGAGGCCTTCAAGCGCATCGGTCACCTGTACCCCAAGGTCAGGGTGCCCGAGGAGCAGTGCGGCGGGGAGGCAACTGTCATCGCTTGGATCTGGGCGAGGACGGTCAAATGCCCCAACCCTGCGTGCGGGTGTGAGGCTCCTTTGGTGCGCTCCTTCGATCTTTCTAAGAAGAAGGGTAAAGAATGGCATGTCGAGCCGTTGACCGAAGGAGGTAGGCTCGACTTCAAGGTGGTAAAGGGCAAAGCTGGAAGAGATGGCACCGTCAACCGCAGGGGTGCGACATGCATCCATTGCGGAGCGCCGATTGATTTCCCATATATCCGTTCAGAATCATGTGCTTGCCGTATGGGCGAGCACCTCATGGCAGTTGTTGGAGAAGGAGAGCGAGGCAGGCTCTACATTTCTCCATCTCAAGAACAAGTACAAACCGCAGCAGTTCCAAAGCCCGAAGATTATCCTCAGGGAGCAATTGCCTACTATCCAGGCCATACCAACACGCTCGTGTATGGTCTCGATGAGTTCCACAAGTTGTTCACCAACAGGCAGCTTACTATGCTGACGACGTTCGGCGAGCTGGTCCGCGAGGCACAGAGCAAGGCAACAGAGGACGCTTTGGCGATGGGCATGCCGCGCGGCTCGAATCTAGTTGCGGGAGGCTCCGGGGCCATGGCCTATGGCGAGGCCATAGGCGTGTATCTTGCGTTCTTGATTGATAAGCTAATCGACCTGAATAATGCACTCAATCGTTGGGAGCCAATCGCACAGTGTCCAAGGCAGCTATTTGCTCGCCAAGCAATTCCGATGGTTTGGGATCATGCTGAGGCGAATCCGTTTAGTTCGAGTTCTGGTTCGTGGTCAGTTCTCATAAAGAACAATTCAGACAGTCTTCTCAACGGAGGCTTCAACTTTACAAGAGAGAGAATGGGTGCCGCGCGGCAATTCGACGCTCAATCAGATAACGGTATGAGAGGAATATTGGTATCGACTGATCCTCCGTATTACGACAACATCGGTTATGCGGATCTCTCGGACTTCTTCTACGTCTGGCTTCGTCAGTCTCTGAGAAGCACCTACCCTGAGCTGTTCTCAACGATGCTCGTCCCCAAGATGGAGGAACTCGTTGCAACTCCATACCGTGACAATCGCGGTATCGAAGGTGCCCGCAATTTCTTCGAAGAGGGAATGTTTAGAGCATTCCAGCAAGTAAATAAGTACTCTCGTGACGATGTACCTGTGACCATCTACTATGCCTTTAAGCAGAGTGAGACAGAAACTGAGAACGAGGTTGAAGCAACGGCTTCAACCGGTTGGGAAACAATGCTATCCGCAATCATTCGTGCTGGATTCTCCATTACAGGAACTTGGCCAGTTCGAACTGAGAACGGAAGTAGGGCTATCGCTCAGGGTTCCAATGCCCTTGCATCCTCCATTGTCCTCGTGTGCCGAAAGCGCGATGAAGATGCAGGTTTCTGCACGCGCCGCGAGTTCGTCTCAGCGCTCAAGCGCGAGCTTCGTCCCGCACTTGACGCTCTTCAGCAGTCGAACATCGCGCCGGTCGACCTCGCTCAGTCCGCCATCGGTCCGGGCATGGGCATCTACTCGCGCTACAACAAGGTGCTCGAGGCGGACGGCTCCGAGATGACGGTGCGCTCCGCCTTGCAGATCATCAACCAGGAGCTCGACCTGTACTTCTCCGACCAGGACTCCGACATCGACCGTGAGAGCCGCCTGTGCGTGGACCTCTACACGCAGTTCGGCTACAACACCATGAGGTTCGGCGAGGCAGACGTGCTCGCACGCGCCAAGAACACCTCCATCCAGGGTCTCCAGAACATCGGCGTCATCGAGGCTGGCCGTGGAAACGTGCGCCTTCGCGAGCGGGGCGAGCTGCCCGAGCAGCTCATGGCAAGCGACTCCTGCGCATGGCTCATGACACAGCAGCTCGTTCGGGCATTGGAGCAGGACGGCATCTCCGGATGCGCCAAGCTGCTCGTGTCGCTGAGCGGAAGCGCTTCCGAGCGCGCCAAGGCGCTCGCGTACCGCCTGTACACCATCGCGGAACGCCGCGGGTGGACCGCGGAGGGACTCGCCTACAACTCGCTCATCGTGGCGTGGCCTGAGATCCAGACCAGGGCAGCGCAACTCGCTGCAGAGACGCCCAGGCAGCAGAGACTCTTCGACCTCATGTGATAGGGGAGGGAAGATGGATAACTACGAACTCATCACAAAGGGCTTCAGAATCGTTCGCGATGCGCTCGCTCCATACATCGCCCGAGAACTGCTTACCGACTACGGACAGGATTGGTGGCAAGAAGCAGTCATCGACAGGCTCTTCGACGATCAGAAGCGCAGTCTCCCGTCGTATGAAACACTTGAAGAGGTGACAAAGTCTCTCGATGTTGCCATTTGCCTCACGCTTTTCGATATTCATTGGAACCAGACTTTTAAGAAGAAGCTGGCGAAGGACTATCGTACCTGGGCAAACGAACTCCATGGTACACGTAACAAATGGGCACATATTGGCGGCGATACGTTCAGCGACTCGGACACGTGGCGTGCGCTCGATACCATGTCGCGCTTCCTCGGTGGTATTGATACCGAAGCGGAGGCCAAGATTAACGAGATGCTGCGCGAGTTCCGTTACGGCTCTAAAGAGGGGTCGACTGCATCGGATGCCGCGGACGCGTCTTCTGCTGGCACTTCGACAATTCTCGAGCCCACTGTTGCCGCTGTGGGACTTCCCTCATGGCGCACCATCATGCAGCCCCATCAGGATGTTGCCGAGGGTCGCTACAAGAATGCTGAGTTCGCCGTTGACCTTGCTCAGATTGCCCGCGGTGAGGGCTCGTTCGAGTACCGCGATCCGGTGGAGTTCTTCAGCCGCACGTATGTGACCGAAGGAATGAAGGGCCTACTCGTGCAGGCGCTCCGCCGCGTGGGCGGTCTGGATGGTGAGCCTGTCATCCAGCTTAAAACAGCTTTTGGTGGCGGTAAGACGCACTCCATGCTTGCCCTGTATCACCTTCTTAGAAGCAAGTCGTTGGTAGACAGGATTCCAAATGCCCAAGCGGTTGTGCAGGCATCGGGCATCAGGGAGCTTCCCGATGTGAAAGTGGCGGTCCTTGTTGGAACTGCGTACGATCCCACGCAGAAGCGCAGGCCGAATGACATGCCTGGCATTACCATCAACACCCTTTGGGGTGAGATGGTGGCGCAACTGTCCAAGGCATCGGGTGACTGGAGTCTCTTCAACTACATCAAGACTGCCGATGCCAAGGGTGTATCACCTGGGTCGGAGGCCCTGAAGCTCGTCTTCGATTCCTGTGGGCCCTGCCTCATCCTCATGGACGAGCTCGTGGCATATGCCAGAAAGCTGTATGGTGCCAAGGACCTACCCGCAGGAACCTTCGAGAACTTCATCTCCTTCATCCAAGAGCTTTCCGAGGCTGCGCGTGCGAGCAGGGACAGCCTCGTGGTGGCATCCATTCCCGAGTCCGATATCGAGGTGGGTGGCGAAGCCGGCCGCCAGGCGCTCGAGGCCATCGAGCATACCTTCGGACGTATGGAAGCCATCTGGAAGCCTGTCACCGCAAACGAGGGCTTCGAAGTCGTTCGCCGAAGGCTCTTCCTTCCGTGCAGGGACGAGGTTGCCCGAGACAGCGTGTGCAATGCGTTCTCGCAGATGTACAACGCTAGCAAGGTCGATTTCCCCATCGATGCGTGCGAGCTTGAATACCGCGACCGCATGGTCGCCTGTTATCCTATCCATCCCGAGGTCTTCGACCGCCTGTACGAGGACTGGGCAACTCTCGAGCGTTTCCAGCGTACGCGTGGTGTGCTGCGCCTTATGGCGGGCGTCATCCACGAGCTGTGGATGGGCAACGACCCCTCTCCCATGATCATGCCCGGCTCGTTCCCGCTGGATTCTCCTCCCGTTCGTGATGAGCTCACGCGTCATCTGGACGAGGGCTGGAACGGCGTGGTGGACTCCGAGATCGACGGTCGCAAGTCGCTGCCCTTCAGGAAGGACAAGGAGAATCCTCGCTATGCGCAGGTGATGGCATGCAGGCGAGTCTCGCGTACCATCATGCTGGGCAGTGCCCCCGACGTCCGCGGCCAGAATGCCCGCGGGCAGGAACGCGCCCACATCAGGCTGGGAGTGGTGCAGCCAGGCGAGAATATCTCTGTGTTCAACGACGCGCTGAGCACGCTGCAAGCGGCTTCCTCATATCTCTACAGCGATGGTAGCGACAACCGCTATTGGTATGACACGCGGCCTACGCTGCGTAAGATCGTCGAGGATCGCGCACAGCTGGTTAAGGACGAGGATGCGTTCTTTGAGATCGAGGGCCGTCTGAAGAAGTTCAGGCGCAAGGAACCGTTCATTGGCATCCATGTGTGTCCTGCATCTTCGCTTGATGTTCCTGATGAGCAGAACCTGCGGTTGGTGATCCTTCCGCCCAGCGCTACCATGCGTAGCGGTAATGATGAGCTGGGAAAACCTGGTCTTAAGTCCGCGAAGGAGATTCTTGCTTCGCGCGGGACGTCTCCAAGGGTTTACAAGAACATGCTGGTATTCGCTGCGCCGGATTCCAGTGTCGCCCCCTCGTTGCGTGATGATGCCAAGCGATATCTTGCATGGAAATCGATCGATGATGACCGTGTGACGCTGAACCTCGACCAAGCTCAGCAGCGCGAGGCAACTGCAAACATTCAGAGAAGCTCTCAGCTCCTTGACGGAAAGATCGAGGAGGCATATAGCTGGCTGCTTGTTCCGAGCATCGATCTTCTGAGCGGTTCCCAGGAGATGGTCTGGGAGGAGACGCGTATCCAGGGCTCGGGCGAGGATGCGGTTACCAAGGCTGCGCGGAAGATGATTAACGATGAGACCGCGATCGCTAAGTGGGCTCCGGCGCTTCTGAGGATGGAGCTCGACAGACTCCTGTGGAAGGACCGCGATCACATCCAGATCAAGGAACTCTGGGGATATCTCTGCACATATCCGTACCTGCCGAGGCTTTCGAACTATAGTGTGCTCGAGGCTGCGATTACCAGCGGATTGAAGTCGGAGGAGTATTTCGGCGTTGCTGCCGGTGTGGGGGAGAACAGGTATCTCGAGCTCTCGCTAGGCACGTCACGAATCATCGGATTGAGCGACTACCTGGTGAAACCGTCCGTGGCACGAAAGCAGCTTGAGGAAGAGGTGCGGGAGAAGCCTCCTGTTGTGACTACGACGCCGCCGTCTGGAGACAATGAGGGAGAGGGCAAATCTGGCGGTACGACTGAGCCTTCCAAACCCGCGAAGTCTGATCCCAAACGATTCTCTATGACGGCAGAATTGGATTCCTCGCGGACTGCGAAGAGCATGCAGGCGATCATGGAGGAGATTGTCTCAGTGCTCAATGCTGTTCCGGATGCAAAGGTTGAGCTGTCGCTTGACGTGCGGGTTACCTCTCAGAGCGGCTTCCCAGCGAATATCGTCCGTGCTGTGAGCGAGAACTGCAATACGCTCAAGATTTCTGACTGGTCGTTTGACGAGTAAGAGTGATGGCTGCTTCTGGTTACATAGAGTCTGGGGCTAGGACTCCTTCGGGTTCTGGGTTCCGGATAGAGGAGTATCCGTTTTTGCAGAGAACGGGCATAAGGAGCGTGCTGTTCACAGGAAATAGCACACTTGATGAACGCTACTACTATGATTGGCCGATGCTGTACATCCTGACGAATAGCCAGGAGGCATACGTCGGTCAAACTCGCAGCATAATTGGCAGAATGATTCAGCATGGGAACAACCCTGAGAAGGGCGATTTCACCCAGGCCAACATCATCTTCAATGCGGAATTCAATCACTCGGTGCTCGATGACTATGAGCATCGATTGATTGAGTGCATGCACGCTGACGGCAAGTACAAGTTGACAAACAAAAACGGCGGAATCAGCGATTCGAATTACTTCTCCAAGGAGGAGTACTCGAAGATGTTCGAGTCTCTGTGGGCTCAGATGAGGGATCTGGGACTTGCCACAAAGTCGCTTGCCGAGATTGAGGACAGCGAGGTCTTCAAATACTCACCTTTCAAGGCCCTGAATGCCGATCAACGCGATGCGCTCTATCAGATCAAAGACGCAATCGATGCTGGTTTGGATAATGCCCAGCCAATTGTTGTCGAAGGAATGCCTGGTACGGGCAAAACGGTTCTGGCAGTCTACCTACTCAAGCTCCTCAAGGATGATAAGAAGTACGCTGGCTTGAACATAAGGTTACTTGAACCGGTTACGTCTCTACGTCATACGCTCCAGCAGTCGCTCAATGCTGTTGCGGGCTTAAGTCCAAATGACATTATTGGCCCAACTGACCTATGTAAGACATCCTCGGGATTTGTTGAGGGAGGCAAGGGATTTGACATCCTGCTTGTTGACGAAACACATCGATTAAAACAGCGCAAAAACATTGCCTTTTACCCCTCATTTGATAACGCGATAGAGACACTCGGTTTACCAAAGGGCTCTCCTCAGATTGATTGGGTTCTTGCCCAAGCTAAACTGCCCATCTTTTTCTGGGATCCGCTTCAAACGGTAGGCCCCTCTGGCATTGGGGAGACAATCATCAACGACAGGCTATCAGTGCCCCTGAAAAGCACCATCAAACTCGAAAGCCAAATGCGTGTTAAGGGTGGCAATGGCTACCTTGAGCTGATTTCGAGCATCCTGTATAAGGAAACACCAAAGAAGTGCACCTTTGATAACTATGACTTTGTGCTGCATGATGACTTCTCCGACTTCTGCAACAGCTTTGAGCAAACATACGCTGAGCACTCGCTTTCGCGCATGATTGCAGGCTACGCCTGGAAGTGGAAAACAAAAGATAAGAAGTACAATCAGTATCCCGATTTGACTGACATCGAAATCGAGGGAATAGGGAAGCGCTGGAACGTGCAGCCAGAAAACTGGGTCGGTCTTGGATTCAATAACGATCAAATTGCCCACGAGGTTGGATGCATCCACTCAATCCAAGGGTACGACCTCAGCTATGCATACGTGATTATCGGCAATGACATGCAATATGACCCCGCGAACGAAGTCATTACTGTTAGCGAGCAGGACTACTTCGATGTGAACGGCAAGCGGACTGCAACGTATGAAGAGCTGCTGTCATACATCAAGAACATCTACTACGTCCTTTTGACGCGGGGCATCAACGGAACACACGTCTATATCTGCAACGGTGCTCTGCGTGAATACTTCAAAGAGAAGATGACCGAGGCCGGAATCTAGTCCAAAGCGTTGTATTTCTTCGCAGTACCCCTTGCCTTCTCGACGGGGTATTTTTCTGCATTTCTCGCCATTTTGTCAGACATGATTTTCGGGATATCTGCGCCAAGGCAATCTGCCATGTGAACGCAGTAGATGAGGATGTCTGCAAGCTCTTCGAGCATTTCATCCCGCTTCTCTGGTACCCAGCAGTCTTCCTTCGACCACTGGAATGCCTCGAGGAGTTCGGCTGCCTCGAGCGAGATTGAAATAGCAAGATCTTTCGGGTCGTGGAACTGATCCCAGTCTCGCTCCTGGCGGAATGTTCTTATCATCTGGCAGACTTCTTCAAAGGTCATCTTGGGCTCCGTGTAATCAAAACGAGTTTGGTAGAACTGATTGTCTCATAGGTGCTAGCACAGAGATCTCGTTGAACGGATTCCTTATCTCGGCTATCTCTCCAGGCTCTATTGAATACGACATTCTCGTCATGTTGCCAGCTAAGGAAGAATGATTGTAATTAACCCAAAAACGCTTACCGAGATGCATGCATTTCTGTCCACTGGCTGTGTTTCAATCGAATGTGGATTAATGTCATTCGCGAATTACTCTTAAGCGAGAGGCTCTCCTATGCAAGCACATGAATCCCTTCTTCTTCCACTGCTCAGCAACCAAGCCGGCAGGTTTGTTGTTCCTGTCTACCAGCGCAGATACTCCTGGGATGAAGAGCAGTGTGCCCAGCTCTGGGAAGATATCGTTCTCACCGGTCGAGGAAATGGCGCACCACACTTCACGGGGTCTATCGTTACAATTTCCGACGACGTCTTCGATCTCTCTGGGGTTAACCCCGTTCTCATCATCGACGGCCAGCAGCGCATTACCACCATTACGCTGCTCCTTATTGCGCTCTATCGCTATTCGAAGAATCATCCCGAGGAAAACCTCTCATTTAGCTGGGGAGAGATTCAGGATCGCGGTTTCCTTTTCGACAAGTACAGAAAAGGGGAAAGCCACTATGAGCTCACGCTTTCCGAGGATGACCGCGACACTCTGAGATCCCTCATCGACAACCTCGTGAATCCTGATGTCAAGATCCTTACTGATTCACAGAGGCTTCTTGAAAACCTTGCCTTTTTTGAGGCGAGGCTTGAAGCGATTGATGACCCAAATGTCGTTTGGTCGGGAATGCAACGCCTCGAGGTTGTGTATGTGGCGCTAAAACAGGGTGCCGACAACCCCCAGCTCATCTTCGAGTCGATGAATTCTACAGGTAAGCAGCTTTCTTCTGCAGATCTTATCCGCAACTTCATCCTGATGGGGCATGTTAATCAGGACGAGCTCTATAAGACCTATTGGCACCCCATCGAGGAACTGCTTGGCACTTCGACTGACGACAATGTTTTTGACGAATTCATCAGGGCATATCTTACGTGCGCCAATGCGCCTACGGTTGTGAACAAAAGCGAAGTGTATTCCTCATTCAAGCGTCATCATGAAGCGGGTGGCTACGGCAGAACTGCGCCAGTTGAAAGCCTCCTCAAGGAGATGGGTCGTTTTGCGGGATACTACGCTGCAATAAACGGTGGCGAGTATGACGATGCGGAGTCAAAGCGTCTATTGGACCGAATATCTCGCCTCGATTTCTCGGTTGCAACTCCGCTGCTTATGTCTTTCTTGGATGACTATGAAGGGCATGCTTTCTCGATTGACGATTTGCGCGTCCTTTTAGCTACAACTGAAAGCTACCTTTTTAGGCGCTCAATCTGTTATGGGTCATCTCAGGGTCTGAATATTTTCCTGCCCTCGCTCATTGCACGCCTTAACCGAATACAGGAGGAAGGTGGCAACTACGTTGAAGCTTTCCAGGCAATGTTGATGAATGAAACCGCGTCGGCGAGACGCTTCCCAAGGGATGATGAGTTTGCAATAGCGCTGCGTACCAGAGACTGCTATCACTACAGGCGTGCGCTCTTCATGCTCGGTGCGCTTGAGAACAGCTTCCATCCCAAGGATGAGCGCGATTTCTCAACTGGTACATATACTATCGAGCACATCATGCCGCAGAACGCTTTGGCGCATGACGAGTGGCGTGAGATGATTGGCGATATCTCCGAGGAAGACTTTGCAGCACTTTTGCACAACATCGGAAATCTGACGCTTACTGCGTATAACTCTGAGCTTTCCGATGGAACGTTCCAGGAGAAGAAGACCCGCGCGATAGGTGGATACGGAAACGAATACATGAGTATCTCCGCAGAGCTGCATGAAGCCGATTCCTGGACTCCTGCAAGCATTAAAGCAAGGGCAGAACACCTCATTGCTATTGCCCTCAGCGTCTGGTCAGCGCCGAAAATGGATGATGCGACCCGCAAAATGTATGTTCAGGAACGAAAGAATGCAGACCAGAACAAGCAGATCACCTTTAAGGATCTTTTCAACTCTGGGCTTGTTAAAGCCGGCGATCAGCTGCATAGCGTAGGCACTATGTACCCTGGAATTGCCACCGTGACCGAAGACGGCATGATAGAGCTTAAGAACGGTGAGACGTTTGCGAGCCCATCGGTCGCCCATATTCGTCTCATACAACTTCATGGCTCACCGAGGACATCGAGTAACGGCTGGTATACCTGGCGGCTCAACAACGAGAGTGGCCCGCTTCTGAACGATCTTCGGAAAAAGCTTAACGATGACAGTTTGCCCGATAGTTTGACTGCTCAAGCGCGCTTCAGGGTTTCTTTCTGGAGAGGCCTCTACGAGTGGCTGGCGGAAAGTCCGTCATTCATGGATGCCTTTTACGATCCCTCGGATCGAAAAGACAACCGTGATTATTGGTGTGACTTCGGAATCGGTCTGCGTTGCTGCCACGTCTCTCTTCATGCGCTTAAACGTGACAGCTTTGTCGAGGCCGGCCTGTGGTATCCCTCTGGAAAGAAATACGATCAACTGCTCGCAAAGAGGACTGCAATCGAGAAGTCGCTATCTGAAGAGGGCTCGACGTTTATCTGGGCAAGGATTGATGAAAACACCAAGGGAAGATGGTTCTATGTCCGAAGGGAGTTCGATTACGATACGGAGAACTGGTCCGAGGCATATGGCTGGCTCGAAAACATGTCTATGCGCCTAAGGGCGATCGCGCTCGATACGCATGCGTAAGAGATTGGCAAGAATGATAGCGGCTTCTATGTGACGAAATGAATTCAAGGAGAATCATGATGAATGACCAGATTATTTCAGCAGAGGACGTTCAGGAAGAGCAGCTCGTCGTGGGTGAGGGCGCTGAAAACGACACCGATATTGAGACTCTCGATGGGGAAGTCAGTCTTGCAGAAACCGAGCTGACCGAAGAAGAGAAGGCTGAGTTCGATGAGGAGCAGCAGTTTGCGCTTAAGATTCTCAAGCGCGCTGCGAGCCTTAAGGCCGTGAGAATCAACAGAGAAACCTTCCTGAGGACCGAGCTCGCCAAACGATGCCCCTCGGATCAAGTTGAGAAAGCAATTCAAACCACACCTCAGCAGGCGGGGATACCGCTCTCCACGATGGATGCGGTTGCGGATTCTGCAATCGCTCTGGAGACGCGTAAGGTTGCAGGGCTTTCCGCTCTTGCTGGCATTCCTGGTGGCCTTGCAATGTTTGGTACGATTCCTGCCGACATCGTTAACTACTTTGCCCATGTTCTTAGGGTCGAGCAGAAGCTTGCATACGCCTATGGTTGGCAATCCTTTATGGAAGAGGACGACGAAATCGATGATGAGACAATGACCAAGCTCATCGTCTTCCTCGGCATCATCATGCAGGTCGGTGGAATGAACGTTTCGCTCACGAACTTCGCATTCAAAACGGCGATGGTTGGCGTTGCAAAGAGCATCGAAAAACAGGCGCTGACAAAGACCGCGTGGTATCCGGTTCTGAAGAAGGTTCTTGCGGTTCTTGGTGTCAAGCTTACGAAGAAGTCGTTTGCAGAGGTTGCTGCCAAGGGCGTGCCCATTGCAGGAGGACTGATTTCGGGTGGTATTACGTTCGCGACGTTCAAACCGGGCTCGATAAGCCTGAAGAAGCACCTGCGTCTTCTTCCGCAGGCAACTGGTGTTCCGATGACCGAGGAAGAGGTCGTCGCCCTTCTTAACGCTGAAGAAGAGCGGGAGAAGAAGGAACGGGAGGAGAAGCTTCAGGCTGCGAAGGAAGCGGCTTTGGAAGCGGGCGGAAAAGCGAGGGATGTCGCCGTTGATCTGGGCGGCAAAGCATTCGACGCGGCAAAGGTTGGCGCTGGTTTTGCGAAGGAGAAAGCTGGCGTATTTGCAGCAAGTGCTGGAAAAGCGCTTGGAGGTCTCGCAGCGAAGCTTGCCGAGAAGAGAAAAGCATCCGAAACGGCTCCTACGGACGTTCTTGAGAATCAGCTACGTACGCTGAAGGGCTTTTTCGACGAAGGGATTCTCAGCCAAGAGGAGTTCGATGCGAAGAAGCGCCAACTGCTGGGGTTGTAGTAGCGGCTTGATTGTGTCGAAGTGACCATTAGGAGATCCCAATGCCCGTTCTCGAAATAATCGTCGCAGCTGGAGAGATTGTTGGTGCCGTTTCTGCTCTCGCGACTGCGGCTGGGCCAGCGCTCGATTCTGTTGACAAAGAGGCAGTTGCCGATGCGATGAAGAAGGCCGCCGACGCTGCGAGCGAGACTGCTGGGAAAGCAAAAGACGCTCTCGGCGATGCGGCCAAGACCGTCGGCGATGTTGTCGATAGAGCGAGCAATGCAACAAACAAGATGCTCGATGATGCCGCCAGGAAGAAGGCGGAAAAGGCCTTGCGGAAGGCTGTCAAAGAGGTCAGGCAGTCGATTCTTGAGAACGCAACGACGACCATCACCGCAGCAGACTTGGCAAAGGCAAAAGAGAAGCCCGGAGCTCTCGGCCCGATTAACAGCATGCCCGGCTGCTTCGTCATCGCGACTTACAAGAAGTTCGACTTCGACAAGGACCTGACCGACTACATCAACGTCTATGTTGGCAAGGCCGAGAACGCCTCAGACGGTGTCGATCTGGCAATTTCGCGCGATGGCGACCCCGATGTCTATGCGGATGTGAAGTACAACCAAAACGTGCACATCTACGTATACAACTGCCTTCCCGAAGATCTGGAGGAGCAGTACGCAAGTCTGGTGGAAACGTTCGCGGATCTCGGAGCTGGTGAGTAGGCCGCAGAGGCTACATTCGCCCCAAGATGGATTCCCTCGTGCTATTCAGTCATAGACATGAAGGGTTGCAGTTCTGCCTGTCCCAATGATACAAACCATGATGCTGCTTGTGATTGAGCATCTAACGGAGGAACGATGAAGAACCTGCGCATAGCCTGTCCCAACTGCGGTGCCCATCTCGATGTGGATATCGATTCGGGCCAGGCGCGCTGCCGTTTCTGCAATGAGATCTTCTCTTTGGACTCGCGTCGCCAAGGGCAGGGGATAAGTAATGCAGAGCAGATGGGATACGACTTCGAGCGTGGACGCCAGCGCGCCAGCGTGGAGTTCGCGCAGGGCTATGCCGAACGCATGGCTGAGGAGAATGCCCGTCGGGAACAGTGGGGTTTCGACGCTAGGAACACGGTATCTGCCAAGTCTAAAATGGTGACGCTGCTTCTCAGTCTTTTCCTAGGACCTATGGGCGCCCACTGCTTCTATGCCGGTCGTATGGGACGGGGCGTTCTATTCTTCTTCACCGTCGGTCTTTTCGGATTCGGTTGGATTTATGACACCGTACAGATCGCGCTCGGAAAGTTCACCGACGGGTATGGGCTCCCAATTGTGTATTAATGGCGCTTGCCGATCGGAAGGTGTGGCTTCGGATCCCTCTCTTGATTCGAGACATCCTCTGAAACCACAATGCCTCCCTTGAGCTCGCCTTTGTCGGGGGCATTATTCTACGGGTAGCCCACTCGCGAAAATTACAACCCCTATAACGAGAGCCCCATGTCGGGTTTGGCGCCGCAGCGCGCTGCGCCCGTGGCTCTCGCACCCAATCCATCCCAATGCAAGGAGGCACCCATGCCTGTCATCCGAAGTCCCGATTGATGCGTTTCCGCAGGTAAACCGCCAGAGAGGAGACCGCATGCTCGCAACATCCATCATCAAGGTCGCCATCACGATTGCGCTGGCAACGCTCTTCGTCCGCTCCGGCTATCGCATCGGCTACCGTGATGCCATCGCCGGCAGAAAGCCTCGCATCAGAGTCTTCTCCCTCGATGAAGATGATCACCCCGACGACTGCGTTTAACGAATCGCGGGATACGTTTCCGCACCGAGCCGATTCGACTGCCAGAAAGGAACTGCAAAAGCAACCATCACAGCAATCACGAAAGGAGTCCGCATGGACAAAGACGCAATTCTCGAGGCCCTCGAGGCCGGCGAGTTCGACGGAATCAGCCACGAGTACCAGTCGTACACCCACGGGGGAGTGGAGACCTGGGTCACCATGGAGGTCTCGGGCTCGACCATCATCGTGGAGAAGCACTCGGAGGGCAAGTTCTTCGACGGCCGCGAGAACGAGCGGTGGGATAAGTGCACCACCGAGCACCTCACGGGTCCGGACGCCCTCAGGTTCATCGAGAAGCGACTCTACTACTTCGCGCAGCGCAGGCCGGATCTGTTCTAGCGCGACATCTGTTGACGCTGCAAGCGGGGGCCCGCATCATCTGGTGCGGGCCCTTACTTTCAATGGTCGGTTTTTCGCAGTATGTATTCGTGCGAGGTTGGTACCAACGCATATCGGGTAGATTATTGCTAAAGCCTGAATTCCAAGGCTGATGGCTTAGGGGGTAGCGATGGGTTCGCGTCTGTTCTGGGAGTGCCCGTTCGCCTTGAGTGGCGCACAGGAGAAAGCCGAGATCGTCTACGAAACCGTCTTCTCTATTCCAGTGACCAAATATGACTACATGTTCCTCTACTGCGATGGTTCGAATCCGAAGGCGGACGACCTGGACTTCTACGAGTTCTTCTCCGGCGAGTACATCGGAACGAAACGCAACCTTAAGCAGGCATCTTATCCTGGGGGACCAGTCCACATCACTCAGGCGCTTTCCACAACTGCACCTGAATCGGTGCTGACGGTACACCTCGGATACTCTTGCGAAGATGACGTCCATTGGTGGATGAAAGAGCCGCGTGATTTCGAGGAGAGGATTCAGCCATTCTTGAAGCACCGTGATTACATAGCCAGTCAGGTCCGTGAATTGAGCCAGGAAGGAAGGCGGATCTACGCCCAGAGGCAGCAGCCGAGGCCCAAAACGGTCAGCTATGAAGAATGGTCCGAACAGTCTGCTGTTGATCGGTTGAACAACTTGATCGGGCACTAGGTTGAAAAAACAGCTATCGCAGATGACGCTCGAGGAGCTGTGGCGGCTCTTTCCCATATTCCTTGTCGAGCACGACCAAGCCTGGCAGCAGCAATACGACGAGATTGCCGGCACCTTGTCCGAGTTGCTGTCGGGCTTTCATGTTCAGAGGATCAGCCACATCGGAAGCACCGCCATCGACGGCATCATGGCGAAGGACATCGTGGACATCCTGATCGAGCTTCCGGAGCGCGCGAACATGGAGGCGGCAGCGAGCAAGCTCGAGCAGGCCGGCTTCACCGTGATGTCCTCCGAGGGTGGAAGAATCTCGCTCAACCGTGGCTACACCCCGGACGGCTTCGCGGACGAGGTCTTCCACGTCCACCTGCGCTACGCAGGCGACAACGACGAGCTCTATTTCTGCGACTACCTCAACGATCATCCCGAGGTCGCCAGGGAGTACGAGGCGCTCAAGCTCGCGCTGTGGAAGCGCTACGAGCACAACAGGAATGCCTACACGGAAGCCAAGACCGACTTCATCGCGTCGATTACCGCCTGCGCGAAGCGCGCATACCCCGGCCGGTACTGCAGATAGGGGAGTACCCCTTTTATGGGGTTCGCTTAGAGCCGATTAACATACCATTTGCGCCAACTATTCGGCCTCCATTTTCGGAAGACCGAATAACTCCGCCAAATGGTTTGTTAATTTGCCGCGCCTGCTGCCTGGGTTTTTGTCCA